>Ga0207422_1003148_pt1 | contig 17674 bp, 18 predicted proteins | sample MarCyaLeptolynsp_FD_187757 | JGI IMG/M metagenome (GOLD analysis project Ga0207422, IMG submission 187757) | Marine cyanobacterial communities from Panama - species 1 Leptolyngbya sp. (SPAdes) | ecosystem: Environmental > Aquatic > Marine > Unclassified | place: Panama: Panama City | collected...
CCGATCTACTCACCCGGCGTGATGACGCCCGGGCAGTTGGGGCCGACCAGCCGTGTCTTGGAGCCGCACAGCGCCTTCTTGACCTTCACCATGTCGAGCACGGGAATACCCTCGGTGATGCAGACCGCCAGCGGAATTTCCGCATCGATCGCTTCCAGGATCGCGTCAGCCGCGAAGGGCGGCGGCACATAGATCATTGTTGCGTCAGCGCCAGTCTTTTCCACCGCTTCGCCAACCGTGTCGAACACCGGCAGGTCGAGATGCTTGGTGCCGCCCTTGCCCGGCGTTACACCGCCCACAAGCTTGGTGCCATACTCAATCGCGGTTTCCGAATGGAACGTACCCTGAGCACCTGTGAAACCCTGGGTGATAACTTTTGTATTCGAATCAATGAGAACAGCCATAACGACCTTTCGCGGGTGCGCTAAAAATTCAACCTGCTGACGACACGTCAGCCTCGCTATTGTTTACCTTGTGAACGACGAGCGTGCCGGCCAACTTGTCGTGCCAACCTTGTTTCTTTGGGTCGAAGGCAACCCAGATAAAGCCGAGGCCAAGCGGTAGCATCGATAGGAAATAGGCAAAGTATCGCCCAATCGCTTGCCCCGTCGAAATTGATGCGCCTGTGTCAGCGCTCACAATTTTCAGGGAAACGATCATCTTCCCAGGCGTAGCGGCAAATCTCAGCCAAAACAGAACCGAGTAGAAGACGGGTGCCACCCAGGAAATCAGAAAGTCAGTTGGTCCCTGCACGATCTCTTCGGACTCGAAATACTCGGCACCGTAAAACACCAGAAGTAATGGAATTGCGACCGAACTCCATATGACCATATCGAGGAGCAACGCACCAAATCGAATCCAGAACCCGGCATAGGTAACAACCGGTTCGGCACCGGCCTGCTCCGCTTGGTTCGTGCTCATGCTACTTGGCTTCCTTCACAGCCTTAACGATCTTCTCGGCAGCATCCGCTAGATCGTCGGCAGGAATAATGGCAAGGCCGCTATCGGCCATGATCTGTTTGCCAAGCTCAACATTGGTTCCTTCAAGGCGCACAACGAGCGGCACCGCAAGCGATGTCTCCTTGGCAGCCGCAATCACGCCTTCCGCGATGATGTCGCAGCGCATGATGCCCCCGAAGATATTGACCAGAATGCCTTCAACAGCCGGGTCAGACAGGATGATCTTGAAGGCTTCCGTCACCTTCTCCTTGGTGGCGCCGCCACCCACATCCAGGAAGTTAGCGGGCTCTTCGCCATAGAGCTTGATGATGTCCATGGTCGCCATGGCAAGGCCGGCGCCGTTGACCATGCACCCGATAGTGCCGTCGAGCTTCACATAAGAGAGATCGTACTTTGCAGCTTCAAGCTCGGCCGCTTCTTCTTCAGCTGGGTCATGCAGATCTGCAATTTCCTTGTGCCGGTAAAGCGCGTTTGAGTCGAAGTTCATCTTGGCGTCGAGGCAGAGCACGTCACCGCCCTTGGTGACGACCAGCGGGTTGATCTCAACCAGGCTGGCGTCTGTGCCGATGAAAGCGTCGTAAAGCCCCTTGAAGAGCTTGGCGCCTGCCTTGGCTTCCGCGCCCTTGAGCTGAAGGGCTGCGGCCAGTGCACGGCCATGGAAGGGCATGAAACCCGAGGCCGGATCCACATCAATGGTGTGGATCTTTTCAGGCGTTTCTTCCGCCACTTCTTCGATGTTCATGCCGCCTTCGGTGGACGCCACAAAGGCCACCCGGCTGGTTTCACGGTCAACGAGGAGCGAGAGATAGAGCTCGCGATCAATGTCGGAGCCTTCTTCCACATAGAGCCGCTGCACCAGCTTGCCTTCCGGGCCGGTCTGATGCGTGACGAGGGTCATGCCCAGCATGCGTTCCGCTTCAGCGCGCACATCATCAATGGACTTCACCACCTTGACGCCGCCGCCCTTGCCGCGGCCGCCTGCGTGGATCTGTGCTTTGACGACCCAGACGGGACCGCCCATGTCTTCTGCAACCTTGACCGCCTCATCGACGGAGAAGGCAGGCTTGCCCTGGGCAACCGGCACGCCGAAGCCTGCGAGCACGCCTTTGGCCTGATACTCGTGGATGTTCATGTTTTTCCGACTGGCTGGGGAAATCTGATGGAACTCATCAAATTTCCAAGTGGAAGGAGAACTAGGATTCGTTCTCCCGTATAGCACTGCACTCAGCCACACCAAAGGTCTCCACCGCTGAAAACCTCAAGTCCACACAATCAAAAAGGGCAGCCGCATGGCTGCCCTTTCCCCGATTGGTGAAGTCACCAGTCGTTTCGGAACCGGATTATAGGTTTTCCGGATTACCTTCAACGATGACAAACTCAACCACATCCGCCGTCTGGCCGGACCGCACCATTTTGCCGTCCTCGCCTTCGATGTAGTTGAAGCAGCCACTTTGGCGGTCAGAGCCCGGATAAACGCAGAATCTGCCGTCTTCCACAGTCCATTTGCCGACATAGGTATCCCAGTTGCCGGCCATACCGCAGTCGCGTTCCTTGCCGTGGAACGTGCCATCGGCCTTGTAATGCTCGAAGAAGTCTTTGCGCGGGGCCGCACAGGCGCGATATCGCCCCTCGATCGTGTTTCCCACGACCTGTTCAGCCACAAGATGACCTGGAAGGAAATTGTCCGCCTGCGCCGGGGCGGAAAAGCCCAGGGCAAGGGCGGCTGTCAGAACTAAAGATGCAATGTAAGTACGCATAGTGAACTCCTTTCTTGGGTTCCAATTGCATCCCCCTCGGGAGCGTTTCTACGCTTCCCCTTCATGTACCTGAATGATCTACCTCAACTCGCACCTAACGCTTCCCGGAGAGCGGACCGGAAATCACGGGAAATACATGCATTTTGAGGCATGTATGATTCAGACGAAAAAAGCGCGGTCCCGTCTGGGACCGCGCTTTTCAGTGTTCTCAAAGGCAATCGGACTTATGCGAGGTCCGGATTGATCTTCTTGCAGCTGTCGACGAGGCCTTCCACGGCATCGACGGAGACCTTGAACATCTCTTTTTCGGCCGCATCGAGTTCGATCTCGACAACCTTCTCGATGCCACCGGCACCGATAATTGTCGGCACACCAACATAACGGTCGTTGACGCCATACTCACCATTGAGTTGAGCCGCGCAGGGCAGCAGGCGCTTCTTGTCCTTGAGGTAGCTCTCGGCCATGGAGATGGCAGAGGACGCCGGTGCGTAGAACGCAGAACCGGTCTTCAGCAGGCCGACGATTTCAGCACCGCCATCGCGAGTGCGCTGAACGATCTGGTCGAGCTTCTCCTGTGAGGTCCAGCCCATCTTCACAAGGTCCGGAAGCGGAATACCGCCCACGGTGGAGTAACGAACAGACGGCACCATCGTGTCACCATGGCCGCCAAGCACGAAGGCAGTGATGTCTTCAACGGAAACGTTGAACTCTTCAGCCAGGAAGTACCGGAAACGCGCTGAGTCGAGCACACCGGCCATGCCCACAACCTTGTTGGCGGGCAGACCCGAGAACTTCTGCAGGGCCCAGACCATGGCGTCGAGCGGGTTGGTGATGCAGATCACGAAAGCGTCCGGGCAGTTGGCCTTGATGCCTTCGCCCACGGACTTCATGACCTTGAGGTTGGTTTCAACAAGATCATCGCGGCTCATGCCCGGCTTGCGGGGGACACCAGCGGTGACGATCACGACGTCGGACCCGGCAATGTCCTTGTAGTCGCTTGACCCGGACATGGCAGCGTCGAACCCTTCAACCGGGGACGCTTCGGCAATGTCCAGCGCCTTGCCCTGGGGCACGCCGTCGACGATGTCGAAAATGACGATGTCGCCAAGTTCCTTGAGACCGGCGAGCAGGGCGAGCGTGCCGCCGATCTGACCGCCACCGATGAGAGCAATTTTCTTGCGAGACATGGGGGTACTCCGCTGTTGAGATGTGTCTTGGGCGGGTACAGGCTGCGGCGCAGCCTTGCCCCCACCGCGTTTTTTGGGTGGACGCCCCATGAACCAGTTGAAAAAGCCACCGGACATAGACGGTTCATCCAGAAAAGTGGTGCTGCGGCACAAGGTGCCTTGGCCCACGGTTGAGAAATCTGCGCTTCACCTATCCCATGGCCGGAAATGGTGCAAGCAGACACCGGCAGGGAGGCCTGGAGGGGTGTTTCAATACGGCCCCAGGCCGGTTTCGGGACGGCCCTGTCGCCCCCAAACGGCACAGGGTATCTCGCGTTCCGGTCCGCTGCGCTCTTTTGGGCACAGCACCTTCATAATCCTGAACAAGCGTTAATCATAAATCCGTTCCCGTTTGACACGCAGACCAAGAAAGAGTCACAGTTTCTTAGTCAAATCAGCCGAAAATAGGCAGGTCTGGCGCGGCGATTTCACCCCGGCAGGGACCGGTGACCGCGCAACCCGGGACACGGACGAGAAGCCGTACCCAGTCTGTTTTCGGCGGAACTTGGCGCAAAACTTGGGGGCAGACAGTCCGCACATCAGACCTACCGCGCATCCGGTGCGTTCAGACATGAGCGCAGTGCAACGGATCGCAGGGAAAACCGGCCGGGAACCGGGGGCTGAGAAGCGAATGTCTGGCAGCGTTTTTGCACAGATGTGGTGAGTTCAAGGCCGGGTACCGGCTGTTCCACACGTCGCAAGGACGGCATTTGGGGGCCTAATCGATGAACCAGACTGTGTATCAGCTGGAAGCAGACCAGACAGCAGACGCCGCGCCGATCCGTTCCGGGTCTGGACGCAGCCGCTTTCGCAGATGGGCTGCACCTCTGGCAATTGTCGCCGGCACCTTCAGCCTTGGTGGCTGTGCTGCGCCGGTCATCGGTGCCATTACCGTCAGCCAGCTCTCAACAGCCGCAGGTATCGCTTCTTCCATCATGTCAGGCCGTGACCTGACCGAGCACGTGGTCTCCGCCATTGTCGGTGAAGACTGCCGCTTCCTTGAAGCCATCCTGCGCGGACGCCCCATCTGCGTGCCCTATGGTTCTCCGGAAGCAGATGATTCTTTCCAGGGCATCATCGTCGCCCTGCAGGACAATGACGAGAAGCCGGACTTTGACCGCTCTGGTGATGTGCAGGTGGCGGGCCTTGACCCGACGGCCATTCAGCTGGGCTTCGCGCCGATCGTTCCCGACTACGACATGACCACCGCTTCCCTTGAAGCTGTGGATCGCGACATCCGCAAAAGTGACCGTGGCGACATGCGCCGCGTCTCCTTCGGCATGATGTCCGCAACCTATGGCCCCAGCCATTCTATGGATGACCTGCTGGCCGAGCAGCGCGGCAACGGCAAGCCGTTCCTGCGCGGTGCAACTTTCGAAGAAGGTCCCGACGTCATGGATGCCCCAGCTCCTGCGCCGCGCGTCATCATGGCCTCTGCCGCTGCACCTGTAGAAATGCCGCAGCCACTGGTATCAAAGCGCAGCGACGGCAAGACCATCGTCCCGCACCTGCCGTCCAAGCAGACACGCATCGAGCAGATTCTCGCGCGCGCCCAGATGGCACCGATCCCCGACTAGGCACACGGGCACCATTCAAACAAAAAGGCCGCAACACACGTTGCGGCCTTTTTTGTGCGCTGGTGATCCAGCGTCACACCGCATGCCCCGCGGCCATATAGGTTTCGCTTTGCATCTCAAACAGCCGCGACGCCGTGCGCTCAAACTCAAACGCGCCATCGCCGGCGGGATACAGCGCCTCGGGCTCACTCTCGGCTGAACAGACAAGCTTGGTCTTGTTTTCATAGAGCGCATCAATCAGCGTCACGAAGCGCTTGGCTTCGTTGCGCGACTGCGGACCCATCTTTGGAATCTCGTCGACCAGCAGCGTATGAAAACTGCGGGCGATCTTGAGATAGTCCGCAGGACCCAGTGGCCGGCGGCACAGATCATCAAAATGGAAACGGGCAATGCCCATGGCCGCACGCGGCACCTGCACCTTGCGGCCCTTGACCTCGACCGTGCACGGCGCCGGTTTGACACCCGCCGTCAGCCGGCCCCAGGCATCGTCCATGGCCTGTGAGGAAACGCCATTGAGCGGCGCGTGATAGACAGGCGCACCAGCCAGATGCTTGAGGCGATAGTCTGCCGCAGCCACCAGTTCCATCACATCCATCTGCCGGCGCAGCAGATCAATGAAAGGCAGGAACAGGTCACGATTTAGACCGTTCTCATACAGCGTGCCCGGCTCGCGGTTGGACGTGGCCACCACCACAAGTCCGCGCTCGAACAAAGCCGTGAAGAGACGACCGAGGATCATGGCGTCGGTAATGTCCGTGACCTGAAACTCGTCGAAGCACAAAAGCGTCGTCCGCTTCATGATCGCATCAACCACCGACGGGATCGGATCACCGCCCTTCGCCTTGCCGCGCTTCTCGCGCTGCCGCCACGCATGCACACGGCCGTGCACATCCTGCATGAAGTCATGAAAGTGGATGCGCTGCTTCTGCTTCACCGGCGCATGAGCAAAGAACAGGTCCATCAGCATGGATTTGCCGCGGCCCACGCCGCCATGAATGTAGAGCCCCCGTGGGGCATCCACCGTGCCGCCCAGGCCGAACAGCCCCCGCTTCCTGCCTGGCTGATACCCCTTGAGCGCATCATGCAGCATCTGCAACTGATCCGCCGCAGCTTCCTGCGCTGGATCATGCTCAATCGCACCCGACGTCACGAGCGCCGTATAGGCATCAATAGTGGTTGAAGGTTTTGACATATAAAGCCGATTAGCCGCTTTGACCGGCAGCGGCAAGTCACACGTTTGCGTGCTGACTACTTACCTGGCCACGTCCAGTTGGCCTTGCGCTTTTCCATCCAGGCGCGCACGGCTTCCTTGTAGTCAGGCTCGGCCACCATTTCATCAAGCAGCTTGTCTGCTTCGGCAACGGATGAGCCCACATCGCGGTGTTGGTCCACATAGATCTGGCGCTTGGTGGCGGCGAGGGAATGGGGTGCAACACCATCCGCCAGCTTGCGGGCATAAGCCTTCACCTCCGCCATCAGGTCCTCAGGCGCCACAAGCCGGTTGATGAGCCCCATCTCATGGGCTTCATCCGTCAGGAAGACACGGCTGGACATCAGCAGGTCGTTCGCACGGGCAAGGCCAACAATACGTGGGAGTAGCCATGACAGGCCGTACTCTGCAGGCATGTTGAACCGGCCGTGTGCCGTGGTGAGCTTGGCTCCAGGGACCGCAAAGCGGATATCCGCGAAACAGGCCAGCACCAGACCGACACCCGCAGCGGCCCCGTTCATTGCCGCGATCACCGGCTTTGTGAGCCCGAAGTGGTACGCGAAGTTCTGATCGAATTCGGGCCGGACGCCGAACCCCGGTGTTGGAATGTCCGCTGCCGTACCGGAATCATAGCCACCCTTGGCCGCATGCCCTTCCAGCGCCTGCATGTCGGCCCCGGCGCAAAAGGCGCGGCCTTCGCCGGTCACGATGATCACACGCACGGACGCATCCGCTTCCGCCTGCTCCAGAGAATGGCGGTACTCGGTATGCATCCGCCCGGTCCACGCATTCATGCGGTCGGGTCGGTGAAGCGTGATCGTCGCGACGCCATCGGTGACGTCATAGCGGGTTGATTTGAGGTCCATGCCCCTAGTCTGCACTGAGGGACCGCCACCCGTCGAGATGGGGCGCAAGAATCGCCTGCCGCTGGTCCGATGAGAGATGCAGGTCAAAGTGATCTGCAAGCGCATCAGCAATCTCATCGACAGAATTGAGAATGGTGACATCTGCCGCGCCATCACGGCCGCGAACTGTCAGTTCCGTATTGAACAGCGTGACGCGTCTGTCTGCTTCAGGTCGCGCAGCAATCAGGAACTGGACGAAGATCGAGTCGGGATGGGTGGCCGTGTACCAGTTGGACAACTCGTAGTCGGCCGAAGACTGCGCCTCCAACGAGAACTGATAAACCGGCGCCCAGCTGTCTCCCAGCTTCACCTGCAGCTCATAGGTGTCCACCGCACCATTGATCGGCAACAGCCGCCGGGGTTCATGCGGCGTCTCAAGCTCCATGCCCGTCTTGAAGGGGATGGGTCCGGTCATGGTGATACCGCCAAATCCCGCATCAGCCAGATAGGGGCCTTCCGGCAGATCAACATACAGCAACATGTGGGTCCGTCCGGTAGCAATGTCCGCCGGTGTCTTCCAACGCACCCGCCCCATCAGCCGCGTCACATCAAAGCCCAGCGCATCAAGTGCGGCAGCGAACAGTGCGTTCACTTCGAAGCAATATCCGCCACGCCCACCTTCAATGATCTTGGATTGCAGCGAAGCGATGTCCAGTTTCGGGGGAGACTTGGCAAGAACAGTCAGATTCTCAAAGGGGACCTTGAGCGCCTGCGCATAGTGGACGGCCTTGAGCACATCCAGCGTCGGCGCGCGCTCGCCGCTGTAGCCTATGTGCCCAAGATAGGCGTCGAGATCAAAATCCGCTGACATGTCACACCCCTCTCAAAACTGCGCCCCCGCACAAAGACAAATGGCCCTGTCCGGGGACAGAGCCATTTGCACAAAACCTGTGTAGCCAATCCATAGTTAGGAATGTGGAGACTACTTCATGGTCGGGATAACGAAGCTCGCGCCGTCGTTGCCGCGAGACCAGCGTGCTGTCACGGTCTTGACCTTGGTCCAGAATTTGACGCCCTCGGTGCCGTGCTGGTTTGTGTCGCCAAAGGCAGACCGCTTCCAGCCGCCAAACGAGTGATAGGCCAGCGGCACCGGGATCGGCACATTGATGCCGACCATGCCCACATTCACTTTGGATGCAAAGTTGCGTGCCGCGTTGCCGTCTTCGGTAAAGATTGCAACGCCGTTGCCGTACTGATGCTTGGAGGGAAGTGCGATGGCTTCCTCCGGTGTCTTGGCGCGGGCGATCTGCAGCACAGGACCAAAAATTTCTTCCTGGTACGACTGCATCTGCGGTGTCACCTTGTCGAAGAGTGAGCCACCCATGAAGAACCCGTTCTCATAGCCCTGCAGGGAGAAATCCCGGCCATCAACCAGCAGCTCGGCGCCTTCCGCAACGCCCATGTCGATATAGCCCTTGATCTTTTCACGGTGCTCGGCGGTGACCACGGGACCATAATCCGCATCCGGATCAGTCGAAGTACCGACCTTGAGCGCTTCAACGCGTGGGATCAGTTTCTCGACCAGACGGTTGGCTGTATCTTCACCTACAGGCACCGCAACCGATATCGCCATGCAGCGCTCGCCGGCAGAGCCGTAGCCCGCACCGATCAGATCGTTCACCACGCCGTCGAGATCAGCATCCGGCAGGATGATCGCGTGGTTCTTGGCACCGCCCATCGCCTGCACGCGCTTGCCGTGGGCCGCACCCGTTGCATAGATGTATTCAGCGGTCGTGGACGCACCCACAAAGCTGATGGCTTCAACACTCGGATCAGTCAGTAGCGTATCCACCACGTCCTTGCCGCCATTGATGACGTTGAGCACGCCTTCAGGCGCACCGGCTTCCATCATCAGCTCCGCAAGCCGCAGCGGCACACCCGGGTCTTTTTCAGACGGCTTGCACACAAATGTGTTGCCGCAGGCAATGGCCACACCGAACATCCACATGGGGATCATGGCGGGAAAGTTGAATGGTGTGATACCAGCGCAGACGCCAAGCGGCTGGCGCATGGAATACATGTCGATGCCCGGACCCGCGCCTTCAGTAAACTCGCCCTTCTGCAGATGAGGAATACCGCAGGCAAACTCGATAACTTCGATGCCGCGCTGAATGTCACCCTTCGAGTCGGCGATGACCTTGCCATGCTGGTTGGAGAGCAGCTCGGCCAGCTCATCCATATTGGCTTCGACCAGCCGCTTGAACTCAAACATCACGCGGGCACGGCGCTGCGGGTTGACCTGCGACCAGCCAGGGAAGGCAGCCTCAGCGGCGGCAATGGCGGCACGGGTCTCATCCGCCGTGGCAAGCGGCGTCAACGCCTGCACGTCACCCGTATTCGGGTTGAAGACATCATAGAAATTGCCGCTGGTGCCTGAGACCTTGGCGCCGTTGATGAAGTGATGAAGCTCTGTCGACATTGCACTGACGAGAGGGATATGCCCCTCGCCTCCCTGACTATGACCCCGTTGCGGGTGACCTGTTAGGGGTGACTTAGCGCTTATCGCCCACCGCCCGCAAGCCGGAGTAGGGGCGCGCTGCCTGCCTACGCAAACAGCCATTGGTGCCGCTGCGTCAAGCGCCCAGGCATCGCGGCAGACAGGCTCGAGGCCGGATTTAGTCCGCCGAATGCGCGGCAGGCTGCGCATCTTTTCGTGACGCCAGACCGAACCATCTGTCCCCCAGCCGCAACGCGACCCCGACCAGCAGGATCAGCACCGGCACCTCGACGAGCGGCCCGATAACAGTCGCAAAGGCCACAGCCGAATTGAGACCGAAGGCGGCAATCGCCACAGCGATGGCCAGCTCGAAATTGTTGCTCGCGGCAGTGAAGGCAAGTGATGTCGTTCGCTCATAGTCCGCGCCCAGCATCTTGCCCATGGCAAAGCTGACGAAGAACATGATGAAGAAATAGAGCGCCAGGGGAATGGCGATCCGAACGGCGTCGAACGGCAGGTCCACCACCGCCTCGCCCTTGAGCGCGAACATGACGAAGATCGTGAAGAGCAGCGCAATCAGCGTGACGGGGGCGATACGCGGCAGGAACTGAGCCGTGTACCATTCATGGCCTCTGGTCCGGCACAGGACGCGGCGCGTCAGGTAACCAGCTGCAAACGGCACACCGAGATACAGCACCACCGCACCGGCGATGACGCCGAAGCTCACATTGATGGTCAGTCCTTCCAGTCCCAGCATCGGCGGAAGCCAGGCAAGGAAAATCCACGCATAGAGGCTGAAGAACACAAGCTGGAACAGACTGTTGAAGGCGACAAGCCCGGCCACATACTCGTTGCTGCCACGCGCCAGCTGGTTCCACACAATGACCATGGCGATGCAGCGGGCAAGGCCGATCAGGATAAGGCCCGTCATGTATTCCGGTTCGTCCGACAGGAAGATGACCGCCAATGTGAACATCAACACCGGCCCGATAAGCCAGTTCTGGACGAGCGACAGGAGCAGCACCTTGCGGTCGGTGAACACCGTCGGCAGGGCCTCATATTTCACCCGCGCCAGGGGCGGATACATCATCAGGATAAGACCCGCGACAATCAGCAGGTTCGTGTCGCCGACGGAAGCGCTGTCAATCAATGCAGGCACACCGCTGAAGACAACACCCAGCAGCGTCCCTGCTGCCATGGCGGCGAATATCCACAGCGTAAGATAACGGTCGAGAAAGCCGAGCCGCCCGGCAGCCGTCGTGTGCCGTGCATCAGTGGGGGAACGCATGGATCAGCCCGCCTCGGACATGTCTCGTCCGATATCATCAAGCCGTGTCTGCAGGGTGAGCCTGTCGAGAGACGAAATCGGCAGGCTGACGAATATCTGCAGCCGTCGCTCGATCTGCCCATAAACCTCGGCAAACTTCTGGGCGATCTCGGCTTCAGTACCTGTGGCAGCGGCGGGGTCCTCAAAGCCCCAATGCGCCGTCATGGGCTGGCCCGGCCAGACAGGGCAGACCTCCCCCGCCGCGTCGTCACACAAGGTGAAAACGAAATCGAGCTCAGGCGCACCATTGGCAGCAAACTCGCTCCAGTTCTTCGAGCGCAACTCGCTGGTCGGATAATTCAGCTTCTGCAGCAGAGCCAGAGCGCCCGGGTTGACGGACCCCTTTGGATGGCTGCCCGCACTGTAAGCCTTGAACTTCGGCTTGCCGATGCGGTTGAGAATGCTCTCCGCCATCACGCTGCGGGCGGAATTGCCCGTGCACAAGAACAGGACGGTGTAGGTATCAGTCATGCGGTAAACCCCAGTCTGCGCGTCTGACGGACACGCCGTCAGCAGCAGCCGATGCTTTTGCCGGCGACCGGCATGGGTGAGTAGGTCTCGACCACGTCCGACGGCTCATCGTCCGGCGACGGGGTGACGGCATCGGCCGCAGCAACCGGACCATTGCCGAAGGTGTCGATCACTTCGCTGGTCAGGAAAGCTTCCCACGCCATGCCCGACGGATCAGTGACCCAGTTCTTTTCGGACTTGGCGTAGCAGCACTCGGTCTTGCCTTCTTCATAGACATCATCCGATGCCGCATCGAACCGCCCGTAAAGCTCCTGGAGCCCGGCCTCGTCCTCCGTCTGGATGCCCAGATGGTTGACGCCGTTCGCCTCGCTGCCTTCATTGGCGACGAAGTTCACGCGCGGATCATCAAGCATCCACTTGGCATAGCCCGGACGTACCACCGACGGGTCCGCGCCGAACATGGCGGCGTAAAACGTCTTGGCTTCCTCGATGTCGGGAACGGTGACAGATACATGCAAACGGTTCATCGCCTTGTCTCCTTCAAATGCGGTTAGGCGGTTTCAGTTTCACGAACGGACGTGCTGACACACACGCCACAGCGGCCTTCACAGCAGTCTTCCAGAAGAAAACTGGCAATCGCCGACACCTTCTCGAACTGAACCCGGTAAATGATCGAGCGTCCGTCCTTGCGGCTGACCAGCAGCCCGGCCCGTGCCAGTTCCTTGAGATGGAACGACAGGGTCGCAGGCGCGATCCCCATGCGCGCCGCAATCTCACCCGCGGCAAGCCCGCCCCTGGCGGGATCCGGATCATGCGCCTTCACCAGCAGACGAAACACGTCGAGACGGGTTTCCTGAGCAAGGGCGGCAAAGACATCAACTGCATCATTCGTTTTCATATTTCGAATATGGTGGAAATATCAAATTATGCAAGTCTTTTTCTTGTGCAACGAATAAGAGGTCACTGAGCAGGCAAAAAACGTTGCAAAACCTCGACTCTAACCCGTGCACTCTCTAAAATTGCACAAAGTAGAACCGGGTGTGCATGGCCCGGTTCAGTGTAACCTCGGGGGGCCACGTGCAGATCAAACCAAGACGGAAGCAACCGGTCTGGCTGCGGGCCGGGCTAATTTCACTTGCAGTCGCATGCGCCATGAGCGGGGCGGCCAAAGCGCAAACACTGCTCAACAATATTGTAGTTGCCGACCCCCACGGAGTTCTGCAGGCATTTGGCGGCACAAACATCGGTCAGCCGACACTGGCCGACCTGGTCGCCATCAACAATGCTATTCTTCTTCAGCAGCAGCAGCGTGGAACAGGAATTGTCCTGCTGCAGCCGCTAAGAGTTATTCGGTTGCTACCGCCGTCATCAAGGTTCCCGTCCAATTCGCTCGGCGCCCTCCTCTTCAACCCCCAACAGGGGGAACCGATTTCCGAAGCACTACTCAGCGTTCCTTCAACGTTTGAGAACGCCACCGTATTTTTCGGACTATTCGGTCTTGAACCTGAGGCGCACAGCAAAGCGCTTGAACGCTTGGCAGCTGTTCCATCGGCCGGACAAGGTTCAGGTGGCTTCACACACGCAACCAACCTCTCCAGCCAGCTGGGGCAACGGCTCGCAAGCTTGCGGACCAACAGCGACACATCCTTTGCCGCGCTCCAGCTCGCGGGAACGCAATTGGCGTCTTCAGGCACTGATCCGGCTTCAATCGTTACCGCATATGAGCGCGCAGTCGCGGCAGCAGACGGATTTCCCTTGGTATCGGGGTTTGCTCTGCCGGATGAGATTGGCGTTTTCGTATCCGGCAGCGCCAGTTTCGGGGACACCGATACCCAGGGGGGAACGGAAGACTTCACGACCGGGTCCGTGACTGCCGGTGTCGATTACAGAGTTACCCCAACCATCGTCATTGGTGTTGCCGGCACCTATAGTAGGACGCTGACGGATGTATCTTTTGGCGGCGACTCGGAAGGCTTCAATGCAGGCGGCAGTCTGTATGGCACCTGGTACCGAAACAATTGGTATACGGACGCCTATGCTGGCGCGGCCGCGACCAGCACCGATATCCGACGTGTCACACCGATCGGCGCAACATCGCTGGAGGCAACGGCAGATACCCACGGAACAGTGCTGACAGGCGGTGTGCGCGTCGGGCGCAATTACGAAGCAGGAAACATCGTTGTCGGCCCCTACGCCGCCATTGATTATGTGCGCAACAGGACCGATGCCTATACCGAGACTGGCGCAGGCGCCTTCTCACTGGCCGTCCCTGAAACCACCGCAACATCCCTCCAATCGACATTGGGCGCTCAGACCGCGATGACTTTCAGCATTGGCGGCAGTGACATCGCGCCGTACGCAAAGGCAGCATGGGTGCATGAATTCCACGATGACGCACCCGTCACCACGGTGGCCTTTACCGGTGCACCAAATGCGACTTTCCAGAGTGTTGGCCGGTCAACCGAAGCCAACTGGGCGCAGATCGGTGGCGGCGTATCCGCGCGCCTGGATAACCACCTGCTTCTCAATCTCGGCGCAAACACGGATCTTGGCCGTGGCGACGTGCGTCGGACACAGATATCCCTTTCGCTGCGCGCCACATTCTAGAAGCTATTCAGGCTGAAGGATTTCGATGCGGTTGCCGAAAGGGTCAGCCACGAAGAACCGGCTGAAGCCTTCGAGGGCATCATCATCCTTGACGTCGACACCACCCGCGACCATCCGGTCACGAATAGGCCGGAGGTCTGACACCTGAAAGGCGGGATGGGCCTTCTTGGCCGGGCGGAAATCGGCTTCGACGCCCAGATGCACGCGGATGTCGCCACTTTCAAACCAGCAGCCGCCACGCTTGGCCAGCTCCGCCGGTTTAGGCACTTCCGGAATACCGAGCAGCTCTCCATAAAACCGCCGCGCCGCATCTTCCCCGCCCTGTGGCATGGCCAGTTGAACGTGATGCAGCGCGGTGATTGTCATGTTGAGTCTTTCAGCAGCTAGACCTGCCGCTCGACCATCATCTTCTTGATTTCTGCGATGGCCTTCGCAGGCGACAGGCCCTTCGGGCATGCCTTGGCGCAGTTCATGATGGTGTGGCAGCGATAGAGCCGGAACGGGTCTTCCAGATTGTCCAGACGCTCGCCCTTGGCTTCGTCGCGGCTGTCCGCCAGCCAGCGGTAGGCTTGCAGAAGCGCGGCCGGGCCAAGATATCGATCCTGGTTCCACCAGTAGCTGGGGCACGCTGTCGAGCAACACGCACACAGGATACACTCATACAGACCATCAAGCTTCTCGCGGTCCTCACGGGACTGCTTCCACTCCTTCTCAGGCGCAGGCGTATCCGTCTTGAGATACGGCTCGATGGACGCGTGCTGGGCGTAGAAATTCGTAAGGTCCGGAACCAGATCCTTCACCACCTGCATCTGCGGCAGCGGATAGATGGCGACAGCGCCTGACACATCCTCGATGGCCTTGGTACAGGCCAGCGTGTTGGTGCCGTCAATATTCATGGCGCACGACCCACAGATACCTTCACGGCAGGAACGCCGGAAGGTGAGCGTCGAATCCATTTCGTTTTTGATCTTGATAAGCGCGTCGAGCACCATCGGACCGCAGGTGGAGAGGTCAACCTTGTAGGTATCAACCCGCGGGTTCTCATCATCGTCAGGCGACCAGCGATAGACTTTGAAGGTCTTCACCTTCTTGGCGCCCTTGGGTGCGGGATAGGTCTTGCCCTTGCCGTTAACCTTGGAATTACGCGGCAGCGTCAGCTGAACCATGGTTTCAAGTCCTCATTAACGCTTAATAGACGCGCGCCTTGGGCGCGATGTACTCAATGTCGTTGCTCATGGTGAAGCTGTGAACCGGGCGGAAGTCGAGGGACACATTGCCCTTGTCATCAACCCACGCCAGCGTGTGCTTCATCCACTCTTCGTCATTCCGGTCAGGGAAGTCTTCGCGGGCGTGACCGCCGCGGCTTTCCTGACGGTTGGACGCGGACGTCATGGTGACAGCGGCCTGCGAAATCAGATTGTCGAACTCAAGCGTTTCGATCAGATCCGAATTCCAGATCATCGAGCGGTCCGTGACCTTGATGTCCGGAAGGCCGGAATAGATGTCCGCCATCTGCGTGACACCTTCGCTGAGCGTTTCACCGGTGCGGAACACAGCACAATTGGTCTGCATGTTCTTCTGCATCTTGAGGCGCAGTTCAGCCGTCATGGTGCCGCCATCCGCATACCGGAAGCGGTCAAGACGATCGAGAGAGGCCTGGCCGGCATCGGCTGGCAGCTCACGCTGACGCTCGCCCGGTGTGAGAATCTCAGCGCAGCGCAGGCCGGACGCCCGGCCAAACACTACAAGGTCAATCAGCGAGTTGGAGCCAAGACGGTTGGCGCCGTGCACGGATACACATGCCGCTTCGCCAATCGCCATCAGGCCTGGCACGATGGCATCCGGATCGCCGTCCTTCGGCGCCACGACTTCGCCGTGATAGTTGGTCGGGATACCGCCCATATTGTAATGAACGGTCGGCAGAACCGGGATCGGCTCCTTTGTGACATCCACACCGGCAAAGATGCGTGCGGACTCAGAAATGCCCGGCAGGCGCTCCGCCAGAATTTTCGGGTCCAGGTGATCAAGGTGTAGGAAGATGTGATCTCCCTCATCACCCACGCCACGGCCTTCACGAATTTCCATGCTCATGGAGCGTGACACCACATCGCGGGATGCAAGGTCCTTGGCGGACGGTGCGTAACGTTCCATGAACCGCTCACCTTCGGAGTTGGTGAGGTAACCACCTTCGCCGCGCGAGCCTTCCGTAATCAGGCAGCCCGAGCCGTAGATGCCGGTCGGGTGGAACTGCACGAACTCCATGTCCTGAAGCGGCAGGCCTGCGCGCAGCACCATGGCGTTGCCATCACCGGTGCAGGTGTGGGCAGATGTGCAGGAGAAGTACGTCCGGCCATAGCCACCTGTCGCCAGGATCACCATGTTGGCCTGGAAGCGGTGGATGGACCCGTCATCCATATTGAGAACCATCACGCCGGCGCAGCGGCCATCGACCATGATGAGGTCGAGCACAAAGTACTCAATGAAGAACTCAGCGTTGTGGCGGACAGCCTGGCCATACAGCGTATGCAGGATTGCGTGGCCCGTGCGGTCAGCAGCCGCACAGGTCCGCTGGGCAATACCTTCGCCGTAATTGGTGGTCATGCCGCCGAACGGACGCTGGTAAATCTTGCCCTCCTCGGTGCGCGAGAACGGCACACCGAAATGCTCAAGCTCGTACACCGCCTCAGGCGCGTTGCGGCAGAGATATTCGATCGCATCCTGGTCACCCAGCCAGTCCGACCCCTTGACGGTGTCGTACATGTGCCAGCGCCAGTCATCGTCGCCCATATTGCCAAGCGAGGCTGAAATGCCGCCCTGCGCCGCCACCGTGTGCGAGCGGGTGGGAAATACTTTCGAGATGCAGGCGGTGCGAAGGCCCGCTTCCGCGCAGCCAAGCGTGGCGCGCAGGCCGGAGCCACCGGCACCGACGACCACAACGTCAAAAGTGTGGTCGGTAATTTCATAGGCCGGTGCTGTAGATGCACCGTTAGTTGACCCGTTCGTGCTCATACAAACTTTTCCTTATCCGAGCCTTGGCCCTTACGCGCCCAATGCCAGTTTCAGAACCGAGAAACCGGCAACGGCAGCGATGACAATCGCGAAAAATGTGGTCGCCAGAAGCGACAGAACCTTGAGGCCTTCACTGTGAACGTAATCCTCGATGACCACCTGCATGTTCGGAGGCATTGAGTCCGGCC
>Ga0207422_1003149_pt1 | contig 17673 bp, 17 predicted proteins | sample MarCyaLeptolynsp_FD_187757 | JGI IMG/M metagenome (GOLD analysis project Ga0207422, IMG submission 187757) | Marine cyanobacterial communities from Panama - species 1 Leptolyngbya sp. (SPAdes) | ecosystem: Environmental > Aquatic > Marine > Unclassified | place: Panama: Panama City | collected...
GTATTTTGAAGATGGTAAAGTCAGAACAAAAACAACCTTCAAAGAAGGAACCCCAAACGGACTCACGGAAGAATTCTATCCTAATGAAAAACTCAAACAAGCTTTTAACTACTTAGATGGTACTCAGGACGGTGAGGCCAAAACTTACTACCAAAACGGTCAGGTTTCAGCAGAGTTTACTTACCAAAAAGGGGTAATCAATGGCTTGTACCAAACCTATTATAGCAATGGTAAAAAAGAGTGGACTTATCAATATGTCAGAGGTTATAAAACAGGCCCTTATGCTCATTATAATACTGAGGAACAGCTGATTGATGAAGGTTTTTATAATGAGGGAGTTCAAACTGGTGTTCGAAAGACTTATTATGAGGATGGCGCAAGAAAAGAGATCTTTAACTACCAAACTGGAGCAAAAATCGGGGAGAATTATGTTTACTATGCTTCAGGAGAATTAATGTGGCTGGAGAACTATACTAAAATAGCCAAAGACGGAGTGCTTACCGAATACTATAAAAACGGCCAGGTCAAAACTGAACAGTTTTATGAAGGAGGTAGAAAGAACAAAGCCTGGAAGACTTATTATGAAAACGGTCAGTTGGCGACCAAGTCTCCCTACCTTGAAGATGTCATCAATGGCAATGTAGAAATGTACTCTAAGGAAGGGATACTTGAAAAAACCGTTCCCTACAAGTTTGGAAGAAAGACAGGCTCAGAAATCACCTACTTTCCTGACAAAAAGAAACGAACCGAAACCAAGTTGCTCAATGGTCAAAAGTCTGGTCGTTACTACGAATACTATGAAAATGGGAAAGTTAAAATCAAAGGAAATCACCTCTATGATGTACGTCAGGGTACTTGGGAATACTATGATGCAAAGGGCAAAGTAACCAAGACAGAAAACTATTCCAGAGGTAACCTAATGAGTAGTTCAGAAAATTAATTTACAGCACGCCTAGATTCAATTTTTGACTATTTTTACCCGATGATTGAAGGCATTAAGGAAACCAACTTTCAGTTTCCAAATCAACAAGATTTTTATCGTGGCAAAGTAAGAGATATCTACTATTTCTCAGACCTATTGGTCATGGTCGCCTCTGATCGAATTTCAGCTTTCGATGTAGTGCTTCCCAAGGCAATTCCTTTCAAAGGACAGGTTTTAAACCAGATCGCCTCTAAGTTTCTCAAAGCTACCAGTGATATAGTACCCAATTGGATTACGGCTAGTCCAGATCCAACAGTAAGTGTGGGGCTTAAGTGTGAACCTTACCAGGTAGAAATGGTCATCAGGGGTTATCTTGCCGGCCATGCCTGGAGAGAGTATAGAGATGGCAAAAGAGTCCTTTGCGGAGTGCCATTGCCTGAAGGCTTAAAAGAAAATGACAAGCTCCCAGCTCCTATTATTACCCCCACAACAAAGGCCAAAGAAGGTCACGATGAGGATATTTCCAGAGAAGAGATATTAGCTAAGGGCATTGTAGACCAATCGGAATATGAGCAACTAGAAGCCTATACTCAGGCACTTTTTGCCAGGGGCACAGAAATGGCAGCAGATCAAGGGCTTATTTTGGTGGACACGAAGTACGAATTCGGAAAGCTGGGCGATAAAATCATTCTGATTGACGAGATTCATACACCCGACTCATCGAGGTACTTTTACCAGGAAGGATATGATGACAGGCAAAAAGCCGGGGAAAAACAAAAACAACTCTCAAAGGAGTTTGTTAGACAATGGCTAATAGAGAATGGATTTCAAGGGAAAGCAGGTCAGGAGATTCCAGAAATGACTGGCGAAGTTGTAAATTCTATCTCCGACAGATATATTGAACTTTTCGAGAGAGTTACCGGTGAATCATTTCAAAAAGATGGGAACCAAAACGTACTCGAGAGAATTGAGAATAACATTACGAATTACCTACAGAATAGATAAAAAGACATTATGAAGTTTAGCATAGATAAACAAGACCTTTACACAGTATTCAAACTTGAAGAAGAGAAGCTTGATTCGACTTTATCTCCTGACCTAAAGTCAGAACTTGTATCGCTTCAAGCGCAGGGAACTCAAAATCTTATTTTGAATCTTTCCACCACAAAATATGCAGATTCATCAGGACTAAGCGCCTTGTTGACCGGCAATAGGGCATACGCAGAAAACGGAGGCGCTTTTATCCTCTCTGAGATTACTCCTTTTGTTGATAAGCTATTGACCATTTCACAACTCAATAATGTGCTGACCATTTTGGCCACTGACGAGGCTGCTATGGACTTGGTACTCGCCAATAGCCCTGAAGACGGAGAAGCTTAATCTCCGTTTTGGGTATAAGAGTCAAAATATTAGGATCTAATTCCGCAGCGCCTGCACATCGCAGACATCATACTGCCCAACTCATTAACATTGAGGGTAAGTACTACCTGATGGATTGTGGTGAAGCCACACAACTTCAGTTAAAGCGCTATAAGCTCAGAGCCCAAAGAATCAATAATATTTTTATTTCGCACCTCCATGGTGATCACTACCTGGGACTGATGGGGTTACTATCCACCATGCACCTTATGGGCAGATCTCAGAAATTAAACCTTTATGGACCTAAAGGTTTATCAGAAATCATCACCATGCAGCTCAAATATTCGCAGACGGTATTTAACTACGATATCAATTTTGTAGAGGTCGATACCACTCAAAACAAAGTGGTTCACGAAGACAACTTTGTACAAGTCTATAGCATTCCACTAAATCATCGCATTCCATGTTGTGGATATCTGTTTGCCGAAAAGAAGAAGAACCGAAGGATCAAGAAAGAGGTGCTTCCAAATGACTTTTCTATCAGGAATATCATCAGACTCAAACATGGCGAAGATATTCTGGATGAAGAAGGGAATTTACTTTATAAGAATGCGGCTCTCACATTACCGGCCAGGAAGTCCTACTCTTACGCCTTTTGCTCAGACACTAAATATGATGAATCCATAGTCCCGATGATCAAAGGAGTTGACCTCCTCTATCATGAAGCTACCTTCCTTGAAGAGCATGCGGACAGGGCGGGAAACACTTACCATAGTACTGCCAAAGAAGCAGCTACTATTGCCAAGAAAGCCAAGGTTGGGAAATTGATTCTTGGCCACTTTTCAGTGAGATATAAAGAACTGGAACCTATTCGCGATGAAGCCCAGACCGTATTTGAAAATTCAGAATTGGCTCTGGAAGGAGAAGAATTTATACTAGACGCTTAGCCCATGAGCAAATCAATCTTAAGCGACAAAAAAACGAACCTATTCATCATTCTGAGTGGGATTTTTATCACCAATGCATTGATTGCTGAATTGATCGGTGGCAAAATCTTTTCGGTTGAAAGAACTTTGGGCTATGAGCCACTAGACATCCCAATGTTTGGCGACTTTGTCCTTCAATTCAATCTTACAGCAGGAGTAGTACTCTGGCCGATTGTATTCATTACTACTGATATCATTAATGAATATTTTGGCAAAAAAGGGGTTCGTAAGATTACCTTCATCACTGTAGGCCTAATAACTTATGCATTCATCGCTATTTATCTGGCCATGCGACTAGCTCCGGCTGACTTTTGGCTAAGTGTCTTTGGTACTGATGAAAACGGTGCCCCCTTTGATATTAATTATGCTTTCCAGCAAGTGCTTACACAAGGATTGAACATCATTTTTGCATCACTCGTTGCCTTTGTGATTGGTCAGTTTGTGGACGTTTATGTCTTTCACAGATTGAGGAAAATCACTGGCAAACATAAGATTTGGTTGAGGGCTACAGGTTCAACTCTGATTTCTCAGCTGATCGATAGCTTTGTTGTATTGATTGTTGCCTTCTACATTCTCGGAGGCTGGTCACTCAGTCAGGTATTGGCAGTAGGCACTACCAACTACATCTATAAATTCCTGATTGCCATTACCCTGACACCATTGCTCTACATAGCGCACTACTTTATCGATCGATATTTAGGAAAGGAAAATGCCGAAATATTGATGGAAGAAGCCAGTAAAGAAAGTGGAGAATCTCTTTTCTAACGGAAGAAATTGTCCAACAAAATTGCCGTGGCAACCGCAACATTCAGTGACTCTGCCCCTCCTCTACCTGGTATATAGATAGGTTCCGTCAATAGAGGTTTTAAGCTCTCACTAATTCCCTGAGATTCACTCCCCATTACCAATATTCCATTGGGCGCTAAGTCTCGTTCGCGGATAGAGTCACCATCAAGTAAAGCACCGTAAACTGGGCTGTCGGTTGAATTGATCAAGACAGCCAAATCAGTATAGCGAACCTGTACACGCGTAAACGATCCCATCGTAGCATTAATGACTTTTGGATTATATACATCAGCCGTTTCCTCACTGCAAAAAATATGTTTCACACCATACCAGTCAGCAATCCTTATGATCGTACCTAGGTTACCCGGGTCATTTACCCCATCCAGGGCCAGGCTCAATTCATCTTTAGGGACATTGATTGAAGTCTGTTCAGGCATACTTACCACGGCAATGGCAGCGTTATTGGACTTAAAGGTCCCTACGGCTTCTAGCTCATTAGATTTGCAAACAATTATTTCTTGAGCAGCGGCTTTAGACGATGCATCGAGTGTATCAAGAAAATCAGAGGTTGCTAACAAATTTTCTACTTGAAAACCAGATTGAAGCACCTCCAAAACCCCTTTTGCGCCTTCAACCAGAAACTTTCGCTCTTGCAGTCGATATTTTTTTAATTGCAGAGATTTAAAGTACTTACTTAATCGTTTAGAAAGCATATTTTTACTTGTTCGTGAAGACTGGTACTCGTTTTTTTCTCTTCCTTTTATTAGTGCATCTCCTTTATGCCTGCTCTGGAGTCAGGCATTTGGAAGATGGGGAAAAATGGCTTTACAAACAACAAGTTGAAGGGGTAGATAAAAACCTTGAGAATGAGATAAACAATCTCATCACCTTAAAACCTAACACGCGAATTCCAATCATTGGTCCTTTGGGCGCTGCACTTTATGAGCGTGGTGAGGACGACTTTGACACGGCTCAGATCAACCAGAGGAAACGAAATGCCATTGCACAGCTGGATGCTAAAATTCAAGAACGAACTGAGGCTGGAAAAAGCACCACCAAACTCGAAGCGAAGAAGAATAGAAAAATCGCAAGATTTGATAGAAAATTAAAGGACGGAAATTTTCGAATGAAAACCGGAAGTCCATTGGCCGTTTTTGATAGCGTTATAGTTGAGCAAACAAAAGATAGAATCAATTCCTTCCTGATCAACTCGAAGGGTTTTCGGAAGGCGAATGTCACAACGAGTTACATCGAAAAGAATCGCAAAGTCTCGCTGACCTATCTGATAGACTCTGGATCTAGAAATACGATTGACAGCCTGATTACACGTACAGGCGATCCGGCATTAACAGCATTACTTCAAGCCAATAGGTCTGGCTCTTTTCTAATTGAAGGTTCATACTATGACAGGTCCCTGCTCGATGCCGAAAGGGATCGCATTGAGTTGCTCATGATAGAAAGTGGCTATTACGGTTTTAACAAGGCCTATATTGAGTTTCAAATTTTAGAGGATCCATCCACCACTGATCTCTGGGTAGCAACTATAATCAACAAGCCAGCAGATCAAGGAACACATAAGTCATTTTCACTCGATTCAATAATCATCAACACGAATGGTAATGACCCCATTACTGAAACTCAAGACTATTTTGGGGTCAAATACAACTATGGCAACTTCAATTACTCTCCCAAATCATTAGATGCCCGGCTAAGATTTGAACCGGGCCAGAAGTATAACTTTACTGACTTTGAAAACACACAAAAGCAGCTACTCAATATGGACATGTTCCGTTTTGTGAACACCTATTTTGATACCACAACAGTACCCGGAAAGTCCATTGCTAATTTTTACACTGCTCCCTTGCAGAAGTTTCAGTTGACACAAGAATTAGGTTTCAACGTTACAGAAGGACTTCCAGGTCCATTGTATAATGCGAGTCTCAAAAACAGGAACATATTTTTAGGTTCTGAAATTCTTGAAATTGGAATATTTGCAGGTCTAGACGGTGTCAGTACAGCATCATCGCAAAATCAGGTACTTCGGACCATTCAATATGGTGCAAATGCATCAATTACATTCCCAAGGTTCATTACGCCTTTTAAGTCACGTGGATTAAACAAAATCACCTTCAACCCCAGAACAAGAGTCTCTCTTGGTTTCAACTTTATAGATCGGCCAGAGTATGTAAGAAGCAACCTCAATGGAACGCTAGCCTATACTTGGCAAAATCTTAAAGGGAATAAAAGCTATTCTTTCAACCTTGCCGATATAAGTTTAATTGATACAGAGATTGACTCAGCCTCTGGTTTTCAAGAGCAATTGGACGATCTGCTTTTACAAGGAAACACACTGGCCTTTTCTTTCAACCGTTCCTTTGTTTCCAGCTCTTCCTTTAACGCCACATACAATTACGATTATGGAGACCCGTCCAATCCTTCGAGTTATCTAAGACTCTTCTTAGAATCTGGTGGAACGATCTACGACATTGTGGGCCGTGGACTTTTGGAGAACAATGACCTTGAAAACTACCAATTCTACAAGGTGCAAGTTGACTACAGAAGACAAGTACCCCTCGGCATTGATAAATCTATAGTTTTCAGAATCAACGGTGGTATTGCAGACCCTTATGGAGGGAATAATGCACTTCCATACGAGAAATACTTCTTTGCTGGCGGTAGTAGCAGTAATCGAGCATGGAGCCCGAGACGACTTGGGCCAGGTTCAGCCTTCCCTTATGAGTTAGACGAAACTGGTCAAAATGTATTCGAGAATGGAGAACTAAAACCCAACCGGACCGGAGCGGACAGCTATCAGTTTGAGCAACCCGGGGAAGTGCTTATTGAAATGAATGCAGAGTATAGGGCAAAGATTTCCGGTTTCTTCGATTGGGCTTTCTTTATTGATGCAGGCAACATCTGGAGACTAAGGGAATTCGAAACACCCGCCCCAGGTGAAGTAGTCAGAATCTCACAAGGTGCTAAATTCGATGTCAATGACTTCTATAAGGAACTGGCCATTGGAGCTGGTATCGGTTTAAGACTTGACTTTTCCTTTCTGGTATTCAGGCTCGATGTTGGCCATAAAATCAGAGACCCGAGATTTCCTGAAGGCAAGCGTTGGCAAGGGCTCTTTAAAAGGCCAGACCAAACCGTTTATAATATAGCGGTGGGTTATGCTTTCTAGTAGTTGAGTAAATCTCCAATAACCTGCTCCACCTTTTCAGGAGTTGGTAACATGGCCTTTTCTAAGTCTACATTGAGTGCAATAGCTGGTAGGTTTTCGGCACCATAAGCCATTACCGGAGCATCTAAGTCCTGAAAGCCATGTTGAGATATTCTACCCGCCAAAGACTCAGCAAATGAATTCATCAGTGGCTCTTCTGTTAGCACCAGTGCCTTATTATGTCTTTTGACAGCATCTATGACAGCTTCCCAATCCAATGGATTGAGGGTTCTCAGGTCTAGAATTTCAACTTGACCCTTAAAGGCCTTGCTTGCTGCCTTGGCCCAATAAACACCCATTCCATAGGTGATTACTACACAAGACTCACCATTTTCAATAGCTTCTTCAGAAGCTTCCTGAGCTACTAACGCCTTACCCAGAGGTATTATGTATTCTGAATCAGGCTCGAAGGTTTTAGCTTCTTCTGTACCTGGTACCTTTGACCAATATAGGCCTTTGTGTTCCAGCATTACCACTGGGTTAGGATCATGGAAAGCAGCTTTTATTAAACCTTTCATATCCGCTGCATTAGATGGATAAACCACTTTAATACCTCTGATATTCAGCAAAGTGGACTCCACAGAACCTGAGTGGTAAGGTCCACCTCCCCCATAGGCTCCGATTGGCACCCTGATCAATGATTGTATAGGGAACTGACCTTTGGACAGGTAGCAACTCTTAGAAAGCTCTTCAACCAATTGGTTGATCCCTGGCCAGATATAATCAGCAAATTGAATTTCTACAATGGGTTTGGCCCCTACGGCACTCATACCTGCTGTGGAACCAACAATGTAGGCCTCTTGAATAGGTGTATTGAAAATTCTGCTATCTCCATACTTCTGGGCGAGTGTTGCTGCCTCTCTAAACACTCCTCCGAGTGTCCCTCCTACATCTTGGCCATAAAACAAGGCCTCAGGATTATTTCTTAAAATATCATCAACCGCGTGCAAAGCAGCATCTACCATCACCACTTTCTCAGCACCTCTTGGTCTGCGTTGACCTTTTTCTTCAGTGATCGGTGTTGGTGCAAATTCGTGATCAAGGACAGTGGCAGGGTCAGGATCATCACCATTTAGAGCTCTGGCATATTCCGCCTGAACAAAGACTACCGCCTCATCTTCAAGCTTTACGAGGTCTGACTCTTTATACCCCGCCTTCTTCAAAGCCTTGCGCAAGGTTGGAATTGGATCTGACTTCTGGTGATCTTCAAGATCGAAATCCCCTCTATACCATTCTTTTCTTACTCCCGAAGTATGGTGTCCCAGTAATGGAGTTTTTGCATGCACCAAGATAGGCGCTCTATGCTCTCGCACATAATCAAAGGCCTTTTTCATGCCTTCGTAGGAAGCAACGAAATCTGCTCCATCAATCCGCATGCGCTCCATACCCTTAAAGCCTGCTGCAAACTCGTAAGCATCCATAGCACGCATTTCCTTACCCGTGGCGGATATGCCCCAATCATTATCTTGAATGAGGTATACCACTGGAAGCCTATGAAGCACCGCCATTTGCATGGCTTCAGAAACTTCGCCTTCCGTAACCGAACCATCTCCTAAAGAACAAAGGACAACTGGTTTGTTATTGGACGCTAAAAGTCCTTGCTCTTCAAGATAATGAAGACCATGCGCCATGCCAGTAGCGGGAATGGCCTGCATGCCTGTGGCAGAACTTTGATGCGGGATGGTAGGAAAGCCTTCTCTTCTCAAAGAGGGATGACCGTAATAAGTACGCCCACCAGAGAATGGGTCATCTTTTTTGCCCATGAGTTGGAGCATCAACTCATTAGGCTGCATGCCTATACCTAATAGAATCGATTCATCCCGATAGTAAGGCGCAGCAAAATCGTAAGCTTGTAGTTGAAATGCTGCAGCCAACTGAATAGCCTCATGTCCTCTGGATGTACTATGAACATACTTACTGCATACCGCCCTGTTCTCATCATACAGAATGGCCATGTTCTTGGCCGTCTGCATTAAGCGGTAGGCCTTTTCTAAGGTCTTTTTTGGAATATTGATGTCTTTGCTTTTAGAGGTACTCGTCTTTTTATCCTTGGTCAATTCCATAGAGTAATTGGCGTTTCGATTCAAAAATAACCAATAATTTAAAGGCTAATAGAAAAACCTACCGATCGTTAGGTTATCTTTCTTTTAACTCCCAGAATGGGTGCACAGTTTAGCTTTTCATCAGTTTTAATTTACCATCAGAATATTCTGATATTTTTGCATCATGCCGGAGATCGACAAAGAACATATAGCCCGAGTTTTTAAAAACATCCAGGATCATATCTGTGCGGAACTGGAAAAAGCCGATGGCCTGGGTGAATTTCAAGAAGATAAGTGGACAAGACCTGGTGGTGGCGGTGGTAGAAGCAGGGTCTTGCGTCATGGCAATATCATTGAAAAAGGCGGTGTCAACTTCTCTGAGGTCCATGGAAAGACTCCTGAAAAGCTTCTGAAGTCATTCGGCCTGACAGAAGGTGAGTTTTTTGCTACAGGTGTATCGATCGTTCTACACCCTGAGAATCCATGGGTGCCCATCATCCATATGAATATCAGGTATTTTGAAATGTCCACTGGCACCTATTGGTTTGGTGGTGGCATTGACCTGACCCCTCACTATGTTGACCATGATGATGCGAGCTTCTTTCATGAAAAGTTAAAGGCAGTTTGCGATAAGCATGACTCCTTTTACTACAAAGAGTTTAAGGACTGGGCTGACAATTACTTCTACATCAAGCACCGAAAGGAAACCCGTGGAATCGGAGGCATCTTCTTTGATCATAAGTCTGAGGACAAGCAACATTCTAAACAAGACATCTTCAACTTTGTAAAAGACGTTGGCCTCTGCTTCGCTCCTATCTACACCTATTTTATGCAGAAGAATGGAGGTAAACCCTATGGGTCTAGAGAAAAGAATTGGCAACGACTAAGGAGAGGTCGTTATGTAGAATTCAATCTGGTACTGGACAGAGGAACCAAATTTGGGCTTGAAACCGATGGACGAACAGAATCCATCCTGATGAGCTTACCCCCTGAAGCGGGTTGGGAGTATGATTATGAACCTCCAATCAAGTCCATAGAATCCGATACCCTGAGGCTACTGAAAAAAGGAATTGATTGGACAACATGATCGATCGGTTAGAACAATGGGATAAAGCGCTTTTCAAGTTCCTCAATGGAGCGCATAACGATCTATTGGACTTTCTAATGCCGTGGATTAGCGATAAGTGGATTTGGATTCCCTTGTATGCACTGCTAATCTACTTATTAGTCAAACACGAAAAAGGTAACCTGATCTTTACCCTAATCGGTATTGGCGTGTTGATCTTAATCAGTGATCAAATGGCCTCTGGCATACTTAAACCCTGGGTGGGCAGACTCAGACCTTGTTATGATCCAGCATTGGCAGACAGTGTACACTTGCTCAAAGGATGTGGTGGACAGTATGGTTTTGCTTCATCTCATGCCTCTAACTCCTTTGCCGTAGCCATATTTTGCTGGTTGTTGTTGAGAGACCATGTCAAATACATTGGGCTCTTAATACCATGGGCAGCTTTAGTGGCCTATAGCCGTGTCTACTTAGGCGTTCACTTTCCGGGCGACATCATCGTAGGTGGCCTGATCGGCATAGGCGCAGCTTATTTTGTTTTCTTCTTGAAGTCTCGTTTAGAGCGATTAAAACCACTGAAAAATGGGTAAAAAAGACGCCATCGTTTACAAATATTATAAGCGGGTATTTGACGACTACAAAGTATTGGTAGCCGTAAACCCCATTGACCTTACAGGAATTGAACTCATCGTTCACCCCGATGAAAAAGTGGAAAAGACGGACATGGAGTTTGACGAAGACATTTATGAAGACCTTGAAGTCGATGAATTTAAGGAAAGTAGTCCTCTGGAATTTCAGCTCTACATGAAAAAGGATTTCTTCGATAGAAAGGACGACTAAACCAGGCCGTTCTCCATTGCAAACTTTACCAGACCCGCGGTGTTTTTAACCGCCAGCTTGCTCACGATATTTTTTCTGTGTGTGTCAACCGTATGCGTACTGATGGCCAAATCAGTAGCAATCTCATTGGTCGTATATTCTGAGGCGATCAGGCGAATTATCTGAACTTCTCGCTTGGTCAGCTGTACTTTCTCAACAGCTTTTTCGGTCTTTTTGACATCAGCAAAGAGGGTTTCGGTCACATCCTTTCCATAGTAACGCTCCCCATCGTTCACATCACTGATAGCCTGTATGAGCTCTTTCTTGCCGGCATTCTTTAATACGCAACCCTCCACGTCTAACTGAATCAGCTGCTTCGTGAATTGGGGATTGTTATGCATCGTCAGTACCAAAATGCGAATCTCATCCCCCCTTTTCCTCAGTGCCTTGATCACAGCAATACCATCCATCTCTGGCATGTTGATGTCGAGTAAGAGCACATCTGGGGAAACAGACTGGAGTTGATGCAATGCCTCCTTGCCATTTTGCGCACTACCACAGAACTGAATGTTGTCGTCTTCTGAAAGTATGGAAGACAAACCATCAATTACCACCTGGTGATCATCAACGATAAAGACTCTAATCATTTTCTACTGGAATATCGATGGAAATGGTTGTGCCAGCACCCAGGCCTGAGTCAATATGCAAAGTACCATTGAGCTTAGACACCCTAGCCTTTAGGTTATTCAAACCGATCCCAGCATTCACGTCTAGCTTTTCCGGATTAAACCCAACTCCATCATCCTCGACAATTAAGTTAACATTATCCTCATTCTCGTTCAACTGGATATTGGTTTCTGTTGCATCCGAATGCTTAAGGATATTACTCATCAGTTCCTGCACTATCCTATACAATTGGAGTTCCTGCTCACCATCTAACGAACCATTGATATTGCTGGTATATAGGTTGACTTGAAGCTTACCAGTCTCAGAAATCCTGGACTTTAAATCTTCTAGTGCCGGTATCAGGCCGAATTTTGCCAATACACCTGACATCATATTATGAGAAATATTACGCACTTCGCCTGCCGCGAGATCAAGTAATTCTGAGGCAGTTAAAAACTTCTCTTTGGTTGGGTTTTCCGGATCGATCTTCTCTTCCACTGCGCTGAAATGAAGCTTCACCATAGATAGAATTCCTCCTAGCCGATCGTGCAGATCAATGGCCACACGTTTTCGCTCCGTCTCCTGCCCTTCTAAAACGCCCTGAAGGGAAGCAATTTCCTGCTGCTGAAGCAGCTCGTCAATCTTCTGCTTATTGATTTCGTCATTCTTGGCTGCTATGGCTTTGATATTCTTTCTGCGCTGGTCGACAACGTAGAGCCAGATGGAGATAATAACAACAAGCGATATGCCGATTATCAAGATGGTATTTTTGATTCGCTCCTCTCTCAACCTTAGGTTCTTCTGTTTTTCGGCCTCTAACTCAAATGAAGCAGCATTATACTTCTCTTGGAGCTCCACAAGCTTATCATTATTCTCTTCAGTGAATATGTTTCGGGAGACCTCATAATAATCACGCATATAGTAATATGCAGATTCAAAGTCACCTCTTCGTTGACTTAATCTGGCTAAACCATTGAGCGCAAACCCTTTGTTATCTGGATAATTTAAAGAATCTGCTATTTCGAAAGCTTTTTGAAAGTAATGGAAAGAGCTATCAAACTCTTCTAGGCTCATAAACGAGCTTCCTATCAAGTAATAGCTATTTCCTTCCCATCTATAATCCTTAATTTCTCTATGTAAACGAGCAGAAGCCATTGCGTTTACATTTGCTTCGATGTATTCCTTTTTAGTTCTTAAAAGTGTTGCCATCTGGTAACGTACCCTAGCACCCATTTCCCTATTATTGTTTTCTACAAAGGAGTCTTTTGTTAAATCATAATAGTAGAGTGCGGAATCAAGTTTTCCTGCAGTTTGGTGAGCTACCCCAATACCGTACAATGCTCTGTTTTCAGAAGATATATCGCCAGATCTTTTTGCAAAAAGAGATGCTTGTCGATAGAACTTAATAGCCAGTTCAGACTTTCTCGTCTCAACATATACAGCTGCCATGCCCATAGCTGCCCTCATTTGGTATTCAAGATTATTCTCTGTCTGAGCCTGCAGAGCCACTTTTTGGAAAACAATAAGAGCTGAATCAAATTTTGATTCAGCTCTATATTTCTCCCCTTGCTCTCTCCAAGTTTCAAGCTTGCTGTCCTGAGAATAGACAATAATGGGAGTCACAAGGACATGCAAGAAGAATAATTTGATTATATATTTCATAAAATGATCTAATCTCCAGATCCCGGAGGATTCATCGGATCCGGATCCCCACTTCCTCCATCATCATCTGGGTCCGGATCTGGATCTGGATCGGTTAAGTTAGCCAATTGGCTGGTTAAAACAGTTTTAAATTCTACATCTTCCGATGTACTCAATTGTAGTCTAAACATTTCTCTAGTTGTTTAATAGTGTAAAAAAAATAAAATGTCTCGTCAGTAAAGCTCCACCGAGTGGTGAAGAATCGTGTGTGTATACACAAATTAGATTCAATTCCTCGATTAAAAAAATACCTACTTCTGGGTATTTTTTTAATCTGAAATTTTCCAAAATCGGGCTTTCCTGTTCACAAATTCTTGATACCTTTGTGCCCGGCAAAGGGATGCGACCAGCTCCTACTGAACTCCCCCAGGCTGGGAACAGAGCAAGGGTAAGTGGTTGAGCGGTGCGACATCCTGATGCCTTTTTTTATTCCCTCCTAAATCGTATCATTACCCAACGATTTTTTCCAAGCTCATGTCAGTTTATCTCGCAGAATTCATTGGTACGGCCATACTGCTCTACTTCGGGAATAGTGTTAATGCCGCCACCACATTAAATCATTCATACGCTAAAGATTCTGGATGGATCATCACCACCATTGGTTGGGGTCTGGCTGTAACCTTTGGTATTTATGCCGTGGGTGAAATCAGTGGTGCACATATTAATCCTGCCGTTACTATCAGTCTTGCTATTGCTGGTGAAGTGGAGTGGAGCATTGTCCCAGGCTATATTATCGCACAAGTGCTAGGTGCTATGGTAGGTGCAACGCTCACTTGGCTACAATACCTACCTCACTGGGGTAAAACGGAAGATCCAGGTGCTAAATTAGGTGTTTTCTGTACTTCGGGAGCCATCGACCAGAAAGGTGCCAATTTAGTCAGTGAGATGATGGGCACTATGATTTTAATCTTTGGGTTAATGATGATTGGTGCTAACGAATTTACCGAAGGCTTAAACCCCTTAGTTGTAGGGGGCTTAATTGTTATTATTGGTATGGCACAAGGGGGTAGTACCGGCTATGCCATCAACCCTGCCCGTGATTTTGGACCTCGACTGGCACACTTCTTATTGCCCATCAAAGGTAAAGGCGACTCTAATTGGTCTTACAGTTGGGTTCCCATAATAGGACCTATTTTGGGTGGAGGCACAGGAGCAGCCCTTTATTACCTTGCATTTAAAGATGGTACTAACCTCCTCGGTTGGGTTTGCGTAGGTCTTGCGCTGATTGCCATTATCTACGCCATTTACGAGGAATCCAGGAAGTAATCTTACATAGTAATTCGCACTGGAAGAAATTCCCAATATGGGACTTCTTTATTCTATAAACCTCCATTTGAAGGCAATTGAGGGCATTGGCAAGCGATTTGAGTTTTAATGGGTGACTGACATTACTATTATGACTGACACGCATGACTCCCTGAATCACCAAGAGAAAAGGAGAAGAAGGTCCAGGCCGGGCAAAAGAATGCATTGGGCGATTTGGGCTTTCTTTACACTAGCTACAGCAATCATTTTGTGTAAAGCATTTGATGCAATTAATGGAGCACTTGCCTAGCAAGTGCTCTTTTTATTAATCTGGCAATACGGTCGACCGTTTGGCTTCATTCAATACAAAGGAACTACTCACATAACTTACTCTCGGAACCTGGGAAAGCTTCTTGGAGTAGAATTCATGGTAGTCATCCAAATCCTTGACCATTACCTTGAGCAGAAAGTCGTACTCTCCACTCATTAAGTAGCAGTCCAATACCTCTGGCAACTCCATTATTCCAGCATAGAATTCTTCTGTTTGCTCAAACTTGCTTACCTCTAGTTTGCCGGAGATAAACACCAGTATAGAGGGTGCCAATTTTTTCCGATTGACAATTGCCACGTATTTGTCAATGATCCCCTCACGTTCCAATCGCTTGATGCGTTCATATATAGGCGTCTTGGTCAGGTTGAGGCGAATGGCAATGTCCTTCACATTCAGTTTCGCATCCTCTTGAAGCAACCTCATTATTTTTCGGTCTATCGTATCTAAAACAGCCATCGTATTTTTTCCTTATTCATATGCGAATTCAATAACACAAAAGTATCAATTCCTAAACAATTGCCATAAATAGGAATTTTAACCAATAACTATTCATTTACTAGATTTTAATATTGCTTTCCAGAGTTTTGTAGGTGTAAAAGCCTTGAAAATAGAATTGAAAAGAATAATACTTCTACTACAAATGACCCTAATAACCGCCTGCAAGACTACAAGCACAGAGACTATAAGTGACCGTCAGAAAGCTACCGAAAAATACTTCAACCAAATAAAAGCACAGCCTCAATTACTGCGAGAATTTCTTTGGGCTATGCCTAAAGGTGGAGATATACATCACCATGCACTTGGGGCAGTCTGGGCAGAGGATTATTTAGACATTGCTTCGGAAAAAAGTTTTTTAATTAACCCACAGACGTTCAGGCTTTATGCTACAGCAACTGTGGCTGCATCTCATAAGGACACGCTTGCCATAGACATTAATGAATACCTTAACGCATCACCTGAGCACAAAGGGCTGATCATCGATAACTGGTCAATGAGAAATCATGACAAGAAATCAGTCAAAGGACGGGATCACTTCTTTAGTACCTTCCAAAAGTTCGAAGAGGCCATGTCTGGAAATGAGATCACATTGCTTTCGAAAGTTTGTGAGGCAGCGGCTGCCGAGAACATTCAATACTTAGAGACCATGATGGGTGTGCCCAGTATTATGAAACAGGTAGCCGATCTCACTGTAGACAAAGGTTGGAAACCAGGGATATCCATTAAGGATCACCTGGAAGATTGGTACGCTTATCTAGAGCATCAACAAATTGATACATGGGCAGATTACAATGCAGAGATAATGGATCATTGGATGGAAAACATAGACAATCACGGTGTCCAATTGTCCTTTCAAGCAGTAGGAATGAGAGTCATTCCAGACCAAGCTATAGTCTTTAGTCACTTGGTGCTTGCCTTTAAAACTGCAATGCTTTCGAAAAATGTGGTAGGCGTAAATTTTGTAGCTCCAGAAGATGATCCAATCGCGATTGAAAACTATATGACCCATATGGCCATGTTCCGTTTTCTTAAATCCAGATTTCCGCAAGTGCGGCTATCACTCCATGCGGGTGAGCTGAATGAATCAACTCAAAATGGTGCTGTAGAACATATCTATCAGGCCATAAGTATAGCGCATGCGCAGCGTATCGGGCATGGCTTTGATATTTTGCAGCAAGACAATTGGCCCAAGACAATGCAGCTCCTAAAGTCCAAAGGCATTGCAGTGGAGATCAACCTTGAAACCAATAAAGTGATCCTCGAAAGTGACAGTAGTAGGCATCCGTTGAAAGCCTATTTAGCCGCGGATGTACCTGTCTGCATCAGCTCAGATGACCCTGCTATTCTGAGGAGCAATCTGACCAATCAGTATGTGATGGCCATCCAATATATCCCGAACCTTGGTTATTCGATGATTAAAGATCTGGTCTACAATTCCATCAAATATTCTTTTTTAGAAAGCAGCAGAAAAGAAGAGTTGCTGTCCGAGCTGAAGGAGGCCTTTGATAAATTCGAGTTTCAGATCATGACAAAAAACAAAGGAGCACTTGGACCCCAAGCACTCCTTTGAACCAAGTCCTATGTGGGGACTACTTCTTCCCTCCTAACATCAACAATTCATTGAGATTAATCTCGGTGATATAGCGTTTATCTCCCTCTTGTGTTTCGTAGGAGCGATGTGTCAATTTACCTTCCAAAGCGACTTCCTGCCCTTTGGTCAGGTACTCCGCTGCAATCTCGCCTACCTTACCCCAGGCTACGATATTATGCCACTGAGTTTCTTCCACCTTATCGCCATTGGCGTTTCTATAGCTATCAGTAGTAGCGATTGAAAATGTAGTGAGTGACTTGCCTGATGTCAAAGTTTTGGTTTCAGGATTTTGACCTAGTCTTCCGATTAACTGTACTCGATTTCCAAGATTTTGCATGGTTATAAATTTTAGCGTTTAACATTCGATCTGATGTCCGTTTCGATATGTTCGAATTGACAATAGCAAAGTAATAGTCGGTTGAAAAGCAAAGTCGGTTA
>Ga0207422_1003150_pt1 | contig 17667 bp, 16 predicted proteins | sample MarCyaLeptolynsp_FD_187757 | JGI IMG/M metagenome (GOLD analysis project Ga0207422, IMG submission 187757) | Marine cyanobacterial communities from Panama - species 1 Leptolyngbya sp. (SPAdes) | ecosystem: Environmental > Aquatic > Marine > Unclassified | place: Panama: Panama City | collected...
GATCCGAACGAGCCGAAAAACAGACGGCTTCGGTGTTCCGCACTCGTTGAAAAACGCGGCGAATATGGCTGCACAACGGTCTTGATCGACACGGGTCCTGATCTGAGGCAGCAAATGCTTGCCGAAAATGTTGTCCATCTTGATGCCGTTTTCTACACGCACGCACATGCTGATCATCTTCATGGCATCGATGACTTGCGCACATTCTGGTTGCTCGACCGCGCCAAAGTTCCGGTCTACATGGACGATCCGACGTTTCAACGAGCCAATTCGGCGTTCAAATACTGCTTTGAAAAACCGGAAGGCTCCAATTATCCGCCAATCCTGGAACATCATGCAATTGTGCCGGGAGTACCGGTGGAGATCGTCGGCGACGGCGGTTCTCTGGTTGTTGAACCGATTACGGTGGTTCATGGCGAGATTGATGCACTCGGGTTTCGCATTGGCGATGCGGCTTATATTCCGGACGTGTCCGACATTCCGGATAGCAGCTTTAACAGGCTGAAAACTCTGGATTTATTGGTTCTGGATTGCCTGCGCAGAAACCCGCATCCAAGTCATTTTTGCCTGGAAGAGTCGCTGCGCTGGACGCATCGGATCGCGCCGCGCAAGGCCATTTTCACCAATCTCCATTGCGACCTGGACTACGGCCGGTTACGCGATGAATTACCAGAGCACATAGAGCCTGCCTTCGACGGTTTGCGCGTTGATCTGACGGCATTGTCCGACCTCAACACGACTGCGGAAAATGCCGTCTAGAGCTTCGCCGAAACTGCCCAGCTTGGAGCGATTGAGCAAGGCAGCCGTTCACTATCTGGAACGCTACAGTTCGTCAAAGGCCAATCTGCAGAGAGTGCTGGAACGCAAGGTCATGAATGCATGCCGGCACCACGACCGCGATCCTGAGGAGTTTTCGAGCCTGATCGAAACGGTCGTTGAAAAATGCCTGCAGTCCGGGCTGTTAAACGACCAGGTCTATGCGGAAACAAAAACAGCCAGCCTGAGACGCCGTGGCGGGTCCAGGCGAAAAATCGAGGCTCAATTGTCCGCCAAGGGAGTCGATCGCGAGACGATCCGAAACGCGGTCGCTGCAGATGACGACGATGAAGCGGAACTTGATGCTGCGCGAATTTTTGCACGCAGGCGGCGGCTCGGTCCGTATCGAAACGAGAAAGACAGACAAGGCCGTCGAGACAAGGATCTGGCCGCAATGTGCCGGGCCGGGTTTTCTTTTGAGATTGCGAGGCGGATTATTGACGTCTCGTTGGATGATTGAATGCGTGCCGATGGCAAGCGTGTAAACATCAAGCGCGGCGAGCCGACTTGCAAATGAGCGCGGCGATGCGACTAAGCGTCTGATTTTCAGCGCAATATCACCTACAAATAAATGTTCCATAATATTGATTATGCGAATTGTTGAGATGTGGAGCAGCGATGGACTAACTCCCCAAACACGCGCGCCCTATAACTGCGATCCGACTGTGAACTGTCCCTTTTCGCTGCGTGTCATCTGAAATTGTTTCATCAAGTGCGCCTCGACACTCCTCTCAAAGCTATCTGCTGTATTGTTGCTGTTGTCGGTTTGGAGGGTCTGCACATCGTGAAGCTTGCGCACATCAACATTGTTGCCAGAAACGCAGACAGGCTTGCGACGTTCTACGTCGACGTTCTTGGATGTGAGATCCTGCGCAAACCAAAATTGCTAACCGGCGCAAAAGTCTCTCAAGGAAACGGTCTTCAAGGCTCCGACATCTATTCCATCTGGCTCAAATTTCCTGGCTGCACCGAGCCGTTTCTTGAAATTCACGAACACAGCCTGAAACTTGACCGGCATCCGCCGTGTGTGAATGAACCCGGCTTTGGACACCTTTCTTTTCAGGTTATCGACATCCATGAAATGCTGGCCGCGATTGTCGGGTCGGGTGGCAAGAAACTGGGCGAAGTAACGAATTTCGGAACGGAAGAACGTCCGTTTTTGATTGTCTATACGCGCGATCTGGAAGGTAATATTATTGAGCTGGAACAGCCATCAATGTGATGAACAACACCGTAAACAAGCGGAATTGAGGCTACGGTCTGGGCGTTGAGTGTGGCTGCCCAAGCGCTGCAGTCTTTGACCAAATTGCAGAAAGCAACTTGAAAAAGTCAGTATACAACGTTGTATTTATTGAATAAAACGAGTTTGTAGATAATTCCGGGAAGACGATTATGAGTGCCACAGCGAATGCATCTGACTGGGAAGTCGCCGGATATATGGACGCCGGGCTTGGAGCTGGCATCGCCGGCGGTTACTGGACGTTCGTGTTTCGCAGCACGGTCGCAGACTATTGCGCCCTTTTTGGCTTTGCTGGGTTTGGCCTCGGATTTGGTGGAAGTGGTGGCAGCATCTCCATGCCAGAATTCAGGCCCGGAGAAGCCAGGCTTTCATTCACGCGCATCGACTGCAGCCGAATTTTCAGCGGTAACGATCTGGATGGTGCCTTCGGTCGCCTGACGGCCGCGGGCGCTGGCGCGGGCAGCGGTATTGGACTGTGTTCGATAACAGCGCTGAATATGAACGGCCCCCTTTTCAACAGCCAGGACGTCAACGGTTGGAGTTTCACTGCTGGAGCGTCCGCCATGACCACTATGGGCAACTGGGCGCGTATTACCGAGCTTTCGATGTCAGCCACTTGAGGGTAGCCTCAACCGTCTGTCGTGTTTCTAGAGCATCAGGCGAGGTCGATCTGAGTGGCGTTTGCTCCTAACCAAGCCAGTCTTGGAGTTGACCTGAGCACCCTGCTCGCACGTATCGTCTATCTGTCGCCTCGATTTGCCGCCGAAATAGCGTTCTACTCAGAACACGCTATGGTCGCCCCGTTCGACGCATTCCTCGCCCCTTAGAACGTGTGCATAGTATTCAAACAGCGTGTCTTCACCGGTCTCCGGCGTGGCAGCCGCATCATACTGGCCGCTCACCGGATCAAGCGCGAGCATGGATTCAGTCGCATAGTATCTGCCTATTCTTGCCAATTCGGCTTTTGCCGACAGCGAAGGAACAATTCGGCCGACGATGCCCATGGACCAGATAATCGTATCGAGGAAAGCGACTGGCACGTGCTTGAAACGTGGCCGGCGCTCGAGAAGCGAAAACAGGTAGTCACCCTGCTCTTTTGGTGTAATCGCCGGACCTGGTCCTCCAATCGGCAGCACCTTGTTGTGACGTGCTGTGTCGTTTATGCAGCCGGCAAGATAGGAACCGAGATCACGATCGCTAATCGGTTTGCAGGACGTTAGTCGACCGTCACCGAAAACCAGGAAGGCTTTGCCGCGTTGAAGGCGGCTGATCTGACCGGAGAGCGACTTGAAAAAAGCAGTCGGCCTCACGATTGTGTAGGTCATTCCCGAATTCGCAAGCGCCTTTTCCGCTGCAAGTTTAGCCCTCTGGAATTCCAGCCGGGGCTTTTGCACACAGATCGCTGAAAGCAGAACGAAGTGCTCAACGCCGTTACCTTTCGCGATCTGCATCGCATCAAGATTGGCGCGATGATCAACCGCCCAGGCATCCTTCGGCTCACCCGTGCGTGACGCCAGACAGGAGACAACTACATCGAAGCGTTCGTCATTGAAGCCGTTTTCGCGCAAGGACGTAATATCTGTAACGTTGCCAAATCGAAGTGTTGCCCCTTCTAGCAGGTCGCGTGTCTGCCCCTCGCCCAGCCCGCCACCGGGCCCGGCGCGCTGACGGACGAAACAGGTTACGTCATGCCCTGCACGGACAAGCGCTGAAGCTGTCGCACGTCCGATCGTACCTGTTGCTCCCAACAGGAGAACGCGTTTGCGTAACCCATTGGCGGGTTTACCGGTGCCCGTAATCAATGTGCACAAACCCAGTTCGAGTTCCTGTGCATAAATGCTATCCGTTTTTTTGGGGCTCCGACAACGGAAAGCATATCTACAAGCGTGCTGTTTTCAGGAAAACGGAAGAAAGAACCGAGTGCATCTGGCTAGCTTTGAGCAAGATACCCGCTTGCTAGATTTGTGTATGACTTGTCGCCTTGGTGCCTGGGTCCATGCCCTAGTCATCAAGTTTCCCGCCCCGGCCCCGTAATTTCTTGAGCTGGCCTCGTTGCTTCTTGGCATCAAGACGTCGCTTCTTCGAACCCAGTGTCGGTTTCGTCGCCTTACGGGGTTTGGGCTTTTCCGTTGCCTTACGAATGAGATCCAGAAGTCGCTCCAGCGCGTCCTGCCGATTGCGCTCACGCGTGCGATACCGGTCCGCTTGCAGAACGATCTCGCCATGTTGGGTCAGCCGGCTTCCCGCAATCCGTGCTGCGCGCGACTTGACGTCCTCCGGAAGCGTTTCGTTTTCATTCAGATTGAAGCGCAGTTGAACGGCCGTCGAGACCTTATTGACATTCTGTCCACCTGGCCCGGACGCACGGATAAAGTCTTCCGTGATGTCATCCTTGGAAATGAAGTATCGACTGGTGACCTCGATGCGTGAAGTTGACTGTTGGTCTGCCGGATCGTCGGCCATGATCAGGTCGCGTCTTTCGGAGGTGCCAGACCGATACCGCTCAAAATCAGCGACGTGATCGCGTTTTCGGTCTCCGTAACGAACTCCGGATCATTCAGGTCCTTCCCCGTCAACGCCTTGATCTGCACCGAAAAGTCCGCGTAGTGCTGCGTTGTCGCCCAGATCGAGAAAATCAGGTGGATGGGTTCAATCCGACGCATTTTTCCAGCGTCGATCCAGCTCTGAATGACTTGGCACTTTTCCTCGACAAGGCGCTTCAACTCACCTTCCAGGATGGGAAGAATTTGTGGCGCACCTTGCATGACTTCATTGGCGAACAGCCGCGAAGCTTCCGGAAACCGCGCCGACATTTCGATCTTTCGCCGGACATAGGCCGCAAGTTCGAACTCCGGTTCGCCGTCGGCCTCCAGCGTTTTGAGGGGAGTCAGCCAGATCTCGAGAATATGGGCCAGGGTCGCGTTGTAGATCGCTTCTTTTGAGGAGAAATAGTAGAGCAGGTTAGACTTCGACATCCCCGCCTCTGCAGCAATCCTTTCGACCGTTGCCCCGGAAAACCCTTTTCTTGAAAACTCGTTGAGTGCAGCATCTAGAATAAGCGATCGGTTTCGTTCCTGGATCCGGCTCAATCCGCCGTTTCTGGGTGTTTCCGTTTCCTGCCCGCCAAGCCCTGTCATAAAATACTTCCGTCTAAAGCAATATCTGCGCCCTGCCGGGCATCACCGTCACTGTGACAAATGCCCCGCGGCAGAACGGTTATCTGGTGGCCTAAACATCCCCGGCAAGGATTGACCATAAATTGGTCAGGTCGACCGGAATTGTATCTTGACCATTTGGTCAAATCCCTCCTAGGGTAAATTGACCAAGTGGTCAGAAGGCTAGTCGAACAATTTCTCCGCCGCAACGGGGAAGTCTTGAGTGTTCAGGTTGTTCTGATCATCATAAACAGAACCGGCACAAGCCGGACACGGCCGAATGGCCATCCAGAGTGAAAATCGGCGCTTCAACATGAGGTGAAACACCCATCAGAAGTGCCGGGAACAGCGTGGGGAGAGGACCATAGCTGCCGTTTCTGCCGAATTTCGGCATGTATCCGGCTGTGCGTTCCCTTTCTTTACGAGATTGCCAACAGTCGGCCATGCATGAAGGGCCGAAAGGAGGATGCATGTCAGCACCGGGCCAGGCAGCCACCAACAATCTCGAAGCATTCTGGATGCCGTTTACGGCGAATCGGCAGTTCAAGCAGGCGCCCCGCATGTTCGTTGCCGCCAAGGACATGCATTACACCACGGCAGATGGCCGTCAGGTGCTGGATGGGACAGCAGGTCTTTGGTGCTGCAATGCCGGCCACTCGCGCCCGAAGGTCGTTGAAGCGGTGCAAAGGCAGATCGCCGAGCTCGACTATGCGCCTGCCTTCCAGATGGGTCATCCAAAAGCCTTCGAACTGGCTGCGCGGCTGGCGGCAATGATGCCCTCGCCTCTGGACCATGTTTTCTTCACAAACTCCGGATCCGAAAGCGTCGATACGGCATTGAAGATCGCGCTCGCTTATCAGCGTGCCATCGGTCAAGGCACCCGTACCCGCCTGATTGGGCGTGAGCGTGGCTATCACGGTGTCGGTTTCGGCGGGATTTCCGTTGGCGGCATCGTTGCAAACCGGAAAACCTTCGGCACGTTGCTGGCCGGGGTCGACCATATGCGCCATACCCATGATCCGGAACGCAATGCGTTTACGCGCGGCATGCCGGAAAGCGGGGCTGAATACGCCGAGGAGCTTATCCGCATCATTCAGCTCCATGACCCTTCGACCATTGCTGCAGTCATCGTGGAACCGGTGGCCGGCTCCACCGGTGTCCTTATCCCGCCAAAGGGGTATCTGGAACGTTTGCGGGAGATCTGCACCCAGCATGGAATTCTGTTGATTTTCGACGAGGTCATCACCGGCTTCGGTCGTCTCGGCTCGCCCTTTGCCACCGACTTTTTCGGTGTTACCCCGGATCTGGTGACGACCGCCAAGGGTCTGACCTCCGGTGTTATTCCGATGGGCGCCGTGTTCTGCACATCCGATATCTACGAGACCTTCATGACCGGCCCGGAACATATGATCGAACTGTTCCATGGCTACACGTATTCCGCCCATCCGGTCGCCTGTGCTGCGGCGCTCGCAACGCTTGACACCTATGACGAGGAAGGACTTCTCACGCGGGCGGCCGATCTTGCCCAACATTGGGAGGACGGTCTTCACGCTTTGCGGGATTGTCCGAACGTCATCGACATCCGCAACCTGGGCCTGATCGGCGCGGTCGAGCTGGAGCCGATTGCCGGAGAACCGACCAAACGGGCTTTCTCCGCTTTCCTGAAGGCCTATGACGACGGCATACTGATCCGCACAACGGGTGACATCATCGCCCTCTCCCCGCCGTTGATCATCACGAAGGAGCAGATTGACGAATTGTTCGGGAAGCTCCGTACTGTCTTGAATACGATACACTGAGCATCGAAACGCCGAAAGCAGAACGCCATGGAAAGAGACAAGGCAACTTCAGAGAGATTGATCGACGACGACCGGGTCCGTGTCACGCGTTTTGATTTTGAACCTGGCGCGGAAACCGGCTGGCACCGGCACGAAATGGACTACGTCATTACGGCGCTGACAGACTGCAAGATGCTGCTTGAAGAACCGGGAGGCGGTAGCCGGGAAGTTTTGATCCCCGCAGGAACCGTCTATCGGCGTGATGAAGGCGTGGAACACAATGTAATCAACGGCGGAGACAAGTCCATGTCATTCGTCGAAACCGAATTGAAGTAGGAGGGCGAGGCATGGCAGCTCCGGGCGAAAACCTGAGGATCAACCCTGACCGTCTGTGGGACAGTCTGATGGAAATGGCCAAGATCGGTCCCGGTGTCGCAGGTGGCAACAACCGGCAGACGCTGACCGACGAGGACTCCGAAGGCCGCAAGCTCTTTCAGAAATGGTGCGAAGACGCCGGCATGACCATGGCGGTTGACACCATGGGCAATATGTTCATGACACGACCGGGCACAGACCCGGATGCCCTGCCCGTCTATGTCGGCTCACACCTGGACACCCAGCCGACCGGCGGCAAGTACGATGGTGTTCTGGGTGTGCTCGGTGGTCTGGAACTCGTGCGCACGATGAACGACCTCGGCCTCAAGACCAAACATCCGATCGTGGTCACCAACTGGACCAACGAGGAAGGCACGCGTTATGCACCAGCAATGCTGGCTTCTGGCGTGTTCGCAGGCGTTCACACACAGGACTGGGCCTATGACCGCGAAGACCACGACGGCAAGAAATTCGGCGACGAGTTGAAGCGCATCGGTTGGGTCGGTGATGAGGAAGTCGGCGCGCGCAAGGACAAGATGCACGCCATGTTCGAACTCCACATCGAGCAAGGACCCATTCTGGAAGCGGAAGGAAAGGATATCGGCGTTGTCACCCATGGCCAGGGCCTTTCCTGGACACAGGTCACCGTCACCGGCAAGGACAGCCATACCGGTTCCACGCCGATGCCGATGCGCAAGAATGCCGGTCTCGGCATGGCACGGATCCTGGAACTCGTAGACGAAATCGCCTGGTCCCATGCGCCCCACGCTGTCGGGGCTGCCGGTCATATCGATGTCTATCCGAATTCGCGCAATGTCATCCCTGGCAAGACGGTTTTCACGATTGATTTCCGCTCACCCGATATTGCGGTGATCAGGGACATGGAAGACCGGCTCAAACTCGGAGCGCAGAAAATCTGCGACGACATGGGGCTTGAGGTCGAGTTCGAAAAGGTCGGTGGCTTCGACCCTGTCGAGTTCGATCAGGGCTGCGTCGATGCGGTTAGAAGCGCTGCCGAGCGCCTCGGCTACAGCCACCGCAATATCATCTCAGGGGCGGGCCACGATGCCTGCTGGATCAACAAGGTCGCCCCCACAGCGATGATCATGTGTCCCTGCGTTGATGGGCTCTCTCACAACGAGGCAGAGGAAATCACGCGCGATTGGGCCAAAGCCGGCGCGGATGTGCTCTTCCACGCGGTGGTCGAAACGGCGGAAATCGTGGAGTAGTGACGATAACATTGGCCCCGGATCAGGTCCGGGACGGCGCAGCAAAGACATTTGAATGCTGTCGAGGCAGGCACGACTGATAGAAGAATTGCCGTCCCGGCCCTGAGCCGGGACCTTGGTTAGCAGACCATAGGATTGTCCCGACCTTGAGTTGGGATCAGAGACTTAGACGGAAAACCGGCGAACAAAGGGGAACGACGATGGCAAGCAAAGTGATCAAGGGCGGCACGGTTGTCACCGCTGACCTGTCCTATGAAGCCGATGTGAAGATCGAAGATGGCAAGATCGTCGAGATCGGGCCGAATCTTTCGGGCGACGAAACGCTGGATGCGACCGGTTGTCTGATCATGCCCGGCGGCATTGATCCGCATACCCACCTGGAAATGCCCTTCATGGGCACCTATTCCTCCGACAACTTCGACAGTGGCACCCGCGCCGCCCTTGCTGGTGGGACCACCATGGTTGTCGATTTTGCACTGCCCTCACCTGGCCAAGGCCTGCTCGAAGCCCTGCAGATGTGGGACAACAAGTCGACAATGGCCCATTGCGATTATTCCTTCCACATGGCGATCACCTGGTGGGGGGAAGAGGTCTTCAACGACATGCAGACAGTCGTCCAGCAAAAGGGCATCAACACCTTCAAGCATTTCATGGCCTACAAAGGCGCGCTGATGGTGAATGACGACGAGATGTTCGCCTCCTTCCAGCGCTGCGCGGAACTTGGTGCCCTGCCCCTCGTTCACGCCGAAAACGGCGACGTGGTCGCAACGCTGCAGCAGAAGCTGCTGGCCGAGGGCCACAACGGTCCGGAAGGCCATGCCCATTCCCGGCCGCCGGAAGTCGAAGGCGAAGCCACCAACCGCGCCATCATGATCGCCGACATGGCGGGTGTGCCGGTCTATATCGTGCACACCTCTTCCGAACAGGCACACGAAGCCATTCGCCGGGCGCGGCAGAACGGCATCCGGGCTTACGGCGAACCGCTTATCCAGCACCTCACACTGGATGACAGCGAGTATTACCACCATGACTGGGACCACTCGGCGCGCCGCGTGATGTCCCCGCCTTTCCGGGACAAGAAGCACCAGGACTCGCTCTGGGCCGGCCTTGCAGCAGGTTCTTTGCAGGTAGTCGCCACAGACCATTGCGCCTTCACGACCGAGCAAAAACGCACAGGCGTCGGCGACTTCACCAAGATCCCGAACGGCACCGGCGGCCTGGAAGACCGCATGCCGATGCTGTGGACCTATGGCGTCAACACCGGCCGTTTGACACCGAACGAGTTTGTGGCAGTTACTTCAACCAATATTGCAAAAATCCTCAATATCTACCCGAAAAAAGGTGCAGTTTTTGTCGGGGCCGACGCGGACTTGGTGGTCTGGGACCCGGAAAAGGAAAAGACCATCTCGGCAAACAATCAGCAGTCGGCGATCGACTACAACGTCTTTGAAGGCAAGAAGGTCAAGGGCCTTCCGCGCTATACGCTGACCCGCGGTCGGGTCGCCGTGGAAGATGGAACGGTCAACCACAAGCAGGGCCATGGCGAATTCGTTTCTCGCGAACCCTTCCACGCCGTCAACAAGGCGCTCAGCACCTGGAAAGAGTTGACCGCCCCGCGCAAGGTGGAACGCACCGGCATTCCGGCAAGCGGTGTTTGAAGGAAGAACATAAAGTTTGGTGTACACAACAATGATGCCGTGCTGAGCGTTGTTCCCTCTCCCTGTGGGAGAGGGTTAGGATGAGGGAGTGAACGGGAATGAGGACGGACAGTTTTGTCCCCTCACCCGGACCTGCGGCCCGACCTCTCCCCCAGGGAGAGGTAGCGTTCGGAGAGGTCTGAGCTTGAACACTCGGTGCGTTGCCCTGCGGCATATAGGAACAAGTTTGTGTGTTCGCCGAACCTTGGTGATGTGTGTGTGAATACAATCAACGGAAAAGAGAATGTTGACTGCCGCTGAGATCGAAGACGGACTGGACGATGCAATGAATGAACAGGGCAAGCGCGTCATCGACATCGAAAACCTGTCGTTGACCTTCCAGACCAATGACGGCCCGGTGCACGCGCTCTCGGACATCGATCTCAAGATTGATGAAGGCGACTTCGTTTCCTTCATCGGTCCGTCCGGTTGTGGCAAGACTACCCTTCTTCGCGTCATTGCTGACCTTGAGCAGCCGACGGCAGGATCGATCACCGTCAATGATGTCTCTCCGCAAGAAGCGCGCCTCAACCGCGCCTATGGCTACGTCTTTCAGGCGGCAGCGCTCTATCCCTGGCGCACCATTGCGAAAAACGTCGCCCTGCCGCTTGAGATCATGGGACTTTCGAAGTCTGAACAGCAGGAGCGGATTGCCCGCAACATGGACCTGGTGAATCTCACCGGCTTCGAAAAGAAGTTCCCCTGGCAGTTGTCCGGCGGCATGCAGCAACGCGCTTCGATCGCACGCGCACTCGCGGTTGAGCCGGACCTCCTGCTGATGGACGAACCCTTCGGCGCTCTCGACGAGATCGTCCGTGACCACCTGAACGAACAGCTCCTCCAGCTTTGGGCCAAGACCAACAAGACGGTGGCCTTCGTCACCCACTCCATTCCCGAAGCTGTGTTCCTGTCGACCAAGATCGTTGTGCTCTGCCCGCGCCCGGGCCGCATCTACGATGTCATCGAAAGCGATTTGCCACGCGACCGGAACCTCGACATCCGCGAAACACCCGAGTTCCTGAAGATCGCGCACCGCGTTCGGGACGGCCTTAGAGCGGGTCATTCCTATGAGGATTGAAAAGGTTGAAACAATCGAGCAGACCGGAGAACCGGAGAGCCCGGTGGATGCAAGAAAGGAAACCGTGTTTACGCTACGCCCGCGGATCGGCCCCCTCTATTATTTGGGTCTGGCTGTGATTTGCGCCGGCGTTTTCGCATATTCCTATTTTGATCCGGCAAGACAGACCGGCCTGATCGTATTCCTGCTTCCACTTGTCGTTCTTTATCTGCTGGTCATGATGTTTTGGTCGGCGGTGTCTCGAACAGAAATCAGCCTGGACCAGAAATTGACGAAGAAAAGCATCGTTGTCTCCTTCGTAACGAGCATCGAGCGCTGGAACTGGTCTGAAATCAGGGACTTGCGCAAGACTCACTTTGCCAACCCGGAAAAATGCCGGGTGATATTCAAATACAAAAACAGCATTCGCACACTTGCAAGCAAGTTGAGAGACGCTGAAGCCACACGGCTTGTCGACGCGCTTTCCGAGCGGCTGGAGGAGCCCAGAGCAGCATGACCGACACAGCCCTCGCTCCTCCCAAAAGTTTCAGCCCCTTTTCAGGTCTCATGTCCGGGACCGTCGGACCCGTCATCGTCGTCGTTTGCGTGATCATCGCCATCTGGTACGTCGCAGCCGTCGCATTGAATGCAGCCTTTCAGCAGGATACTTATGAGCGTGCCGGGCGAGACGACGTTCCGTTCACCGAATTCGTCGCCGACACGCTCGCACAGGAACGGCCGAAACTGCCGGCGCCGCACCAAGTGGCGGTCGAGCTTTGGAACACAACCGTTGAAAAGAAGATCACCTCCAAACGCTCGCTCATTCACCACTCCACGATCACGCTTTCCTCAACCCTGCTCGGCTTTTTCATCGGCACGTCGCTCGGCATTCTGCTTGCCATTGGAATTGTCCACTCAGGCGTTCTTGAAAAGTCGCTGATGCCCTGGGTGATTTCGTCCCAGACGATCCCGATCCTTGCGATTGCACCCATGATCATTGTCGTCCTTGGCAACATCGGGGTCACCGGCCTGTTGCCGAAGGCACTCATCTCCACCTATCTCTCTTTCTTTCCGGTCACCGTCGGCATGGTGAAGGGCCTTCGCTCACCGGAGGTGATCCATATGGATCTGATGCACACCTATTCGGCGACACGGATCCAGACCTTCTGGAAATTGCGCCTGCCCTATGCCGTGCCTTATCTGTTCACCTCCATGAAAATCGGCATGGCGGCCTCTCTCGTCGGCGCGATCATCGGCGAACTGCCGACGGGTGCGGTGGCCGGTCTCGGAGCCAGGCTGCTGGCCGGGTCCTATTACGGCCAAACCATCCAGATCTGGTCGGCGCTGTTCATGGCCGCGTTCCTCGCCGGATCTCTCGTTGCCCTGATTGGCCTTATGGAAAAACTGACCCTGAAACGCATGGGATTGTCGAGATGACTGAAGCCGGCACCCGAAAGCGCTTCGACATGGCCACGGCTCTTGCCTGGTTCGTGGTTGCCATGGTCGTGTTCGGCCTGTTCAGCCCGATCTTCGATCCTGACTACCGGGTCATGGACCTGCCGCGTCTTGCCATCTGTCTGGTTATCCTGGCCATTGCCGGTGTGCGCTACGAACTCGGTTTCATGCGCAACAGAGTGGGAGATCTTGCACTCGGGATCGTGGCAGCGCTGGCGTCCTGGCTCCTGATCGTGACCGCCCAGCTACATGTGGGCAACGCCTCGATTGGCTTTTGGGCACTGACGGCAGCGACCTGGGCCGCAGCGTGGCTCTTCGTCGAACGTTTGGCGTCCTGGGAAATCCGGTCTCCGTTTTGGCGGCGCATCACCAACCTCGCCATTCCGGCAGTTTTTGGTGCAACACTGCTGGTCTTGTGGGAACTGATAGTGACTGGCGGCGGAGAGCCCGGGATGGGTATTTCCAATGCACTGTTGCCTTCGCCGACTGAAATCTGGCTGAGACTGACGTCATCGGGCGAGATTCTCTGGAAGGACTTTCAGCAAACATTTCTGAAATCAGTGCTGATTGGCTACGCCATTGGATGCGGCAGCGCTTTTGTGGCTGCTATTCTCGTTGACCGGATCCCGTTCCTGCGCCGGGGACTGCTGCCGATCGGCAATCTGGTTTCCGCGCTGCCCATTATCGGCGTGGCACCCATCATGGTGATGTGGTTCGGCTTCGACTGGCCGTCCAAGGCGGCTGTCGTCGTCATCATGACCTTCTTCCCGATGTTGGTGAACACCGTATCGGGGTTGGCGGCCTCCGATGCGATGCAGCGGGATCTGATGCGCACCTATGCATCAAGCTACTGGCAAACGCTTTTCAAGCTGCGCCTGCCGATGGCAATGCCGTTCATCTTCAATGCCCTGAAGATCAACTCCACGCTTGCCCTGATTGGCGCCATTGTCGCTGAATTCTTCGGCTCCCCGATTTCTGGTATGGGTTTCAGGATCTCGACGGCCGTCGGCAGCATGGATCTGGACCTGGTCTGGGCAGAAATCGCAGTCGCCGCCTTGGCCGGGATGCTGTTTTACGGTCTGATCGCACTGCTTGAGCGTGCCGTGACCTTCTGGCACCCATCTGTTCGGGGTTAATTTGCCTCTCCACTTGTCCTCCCGGATATGCCAAAAGGCATAGTCCGGGATCCAGTTTCGCTCAGCAGGCATGAGCGGATGAGCTCCGCCAAGATTTACTGGATTTTTGCCGGAGTTCATGCCCGCGCAAACGGGTGAGCGAATGACAAGCAAATCAGGACAAATTCTCCATGACACCAAGCCGTGACATCGCCCGCCTCGTCGAAATCATGGCCGAGTTGAGGACCCCTGTTACCGGGTGCCCCTGGGACCTGGAACAGACCTTCGCAACGATCGCACCCTACACGCTGGAAGAGGCCTACGAAGTCGCCGATGCGATTTCAAAAAACGACATGCTTGAACTGCGTGAAGAGCTTGGTGATCTGCTGTTGCAAGTCGTCTACCACGCGCGCATGGCCGAAGAAGACGATCATTTCGACTTCGGAGATGTGGTTGAAGGCGTCACCAAAAAGATGATCCGCCGCCACCCGCATGTCTTTGGCGACGAACATGGCGATAAACCGGAACTGGTCAAAGGTATCTGGGAGCGGATCAAGGAGGAGGAGAAAGCCGAAAAACGTGCGGAAAGAGAAGCGTTGGGACTGGCCGAAAAAGATCGCGGTTTCCTGGACGATGTTCCGACCGCCTTCCCCGCCCTTCAAGAAGCCGACAAGCTGCAACGCCGGGCATCCAAAGTCGGTTTCGACTGGAATGATGCACGCCTCGTGCTCGACAAGATCCGCGAGGAAACAGAGGAACTCGACGAAGAACTCTCAAAACCAACGCCAGACAAGGACAGGATATCCGACGAACTCGGCGATACCCTGTTTGCGCTGGCCAATCTCGCACGGCATCTCGACATCGATCCCGAAGAAGCCTTGAGGCGAACAAACCGCAAATTCCGGCGCCGCTTTGCCGCGATTGAGGACCATGCAAAGAGCGTCGACACATCATTGCGAGATATGTCCCTGGACGAGATGGAGGCGGCGTGGCAACGGGCCAAGGATCACAGTTGAGAGTTGACAGCCTGTGCCAGGCTTGCGTTGAATTCGAACGGGTGGGCGAGAGAACCGACGACATCGCATGACAGAACAGCCCTCGGCGCTTGAAAGACGAAATTTTCCTGTACTGACTGGTCAAAGCACGCTGGCATCGGCTGCCTGGATGATGGCCAGCCCATCCGTTGTGCTGACCTTTCTGGCAGTTGCCCTGGACATGCCGATCTTTCTCGTTGGCGCACTTGTCTCCATCCGCCAGACTGCCAGCTCGCTCACGGACATCTTTTTCTTCGATGCAATCGCAAAGATAAAGAACCGAAAGCGTGCTTTGTCGGTGGCAGATCTCATCCTTGCTCTCTGCTTCGGTGCGACAGTCATCGCCGTTCTCTTCGGCGACAAACTGCAGATCATGATCGTCTTCATCGTCTGTGTTTTTGTGATGGGCGCGGTGGACGAGATGCAGCAACTGCTCGAAACTGACTTTATCAGCGACAACTTGACGTCTCAGTCGAGACGAACGTTCAAATATGCGCAAATGGCCCTTGGCGGCTTGGTCGCGGTCGCCCTGACCTGGATCGCGCACGAGCTGACACTCGAATTGCCGCCGATGCACAGGCATTCGATTGTTGTCGCTATCGGCATCACCTGTTTTGCACTGTCCGCGTTCGCTATTTTGGCCGTGCGGGATCTCACCCCGGCTGACGCCAAGAAAGAACACTCAATCCGGTCTCCGCTTAAGGCGCTATCCAACTATTTTGAAAACACAGTCAGCATGATGCGCCAGGGATGGTTCCGGAAATTCATTGCCTTGCGGATGATTTTCGCCTGCGTCACGCTTGCGGTTCCGTTCTTTTCTTTGATTTCGGCGGAAGCGCACCACGACTCAAACCGGGGACTGACGGCACTGATAATCTCGTATGCGATGGGCTACATCGTCGCCGGTCCTTTGTGGGGTGCCCTGAACAAGATTTCGCATCGCCTTGTCATGGTATTGAGCGCCTTGTTGGTCGTCGCTGCAGGCTCGGTGCTCGCGACAATGCACATTCTCGATCTTGACCACGATGTGAGACTTCATGCGGCAGCTCTCTTTACGGTCACGGTCGCCGTGCGCGGTATCGTCGCGGTGATAAGTCTCTACTTCATGGATATCGCGCCAAAGGATCAGCGGGTGAACGGTATCGCGGTGGCCCGGTCCTTCGTTCGGATAACCATGATCGGCCTGTCTGCAACGTTAGCCGCGGTCGCACACCTGCACGAAACCGTGTGGGCGATCATATTCATTACCTTGCTGAGCATGCTGGCAGCAGCCGTCAGTTTCCGCCTGACGCGTAAGGACCGGGAAAGTGAATTGGGCTCAGCCCAAACGTCCTAGGCGCTTGAGGAAGACCGCGAGCGTGGTTTGGAACGATGACAAGGATGCGAGGAAATCAGTCTTCAGTCGGTGTGCGCTGATCATCGTCTTCGGCGGAAACGACAAAGCGTGAAAATGTCTCTCGGAAGGGTCCACGCTGCTTGTCGGAAACACGCACATCGGCGGTAACGTCGTCTTCCGTGTCGGAACGCTCAAGCACCTCGGACATCTGGTATAACTTTGCCAGAAGCGCGCCGTCGGTGACCGGCAAGCTCACGGTCAGAATGTCGTCGTTCTGTGCAATGAAAGCATCGATCCTTGCAGCAAGATGATCGATCCCCGCTCCCGTCAGCGCTGAAAGTGCCACTGGTCCCTCTTCGGCTGCCTCTTCAAGCAGCTTGTTCCGGTAGGCTTCATCGAGACAGTCGATCTTGTTCCAGACTTCAATGACCGGCGCGCCTGTTTGGGCGTCGACGCCAAGGTCTGTCAGCGTTTTTTTCACGTCTTCTGCCTGGGCTTCCGTGTCCGGATGCGAGATATCGCGCACATGCAGAATAAGATCGGCTTCCAGCACCTCTTCCAGCGTCGCCCGGAAGGCGGCTACCAGATGAGTTGGCAAATCAGAGATGAACCCCACCGTGTCCGACAGTATTACTTCCTTGCCATGCGGAAGCGTGACCTTGCGCAGCGTCGGATCAAGGGTCGCAAACAATAGATCCTTCGCAAAAACGTCAGATTCCGTAAGCCGGTTGAAAAGCGTCGATTTACCGGCATTGGTGTAGCCGACAAGCGCGACCACGGGCTGCGGGATTTTTTTGCGTTTTTTCCGGTGCAGGTCCCGCGTCCGGCGGACACTTTCAAGCTGCTTTTGCAGTGCGATGATACGGTCCTGGATCTGGCGCCTGTCCGCCTCGATCTGGGTTTCGCCCGGGCCGCCCATGAAGCCAGCGCCACCGCGCTGACGCTCCAGGTGGGTCCAGGAACGCACAAGGCGGCTCTTCTGCCAGGTCAGATGGGCAAGGTCCACCTGAAGCCGGCCTTCTTTCGTCCGTGCCCTGTCGCCGAAAATCTCAAGGATAAGCCCGGTTCGGTCGATCACCTTTGTCTTCAGGCGGCGCTCAAGGTTTCTCTGCTGGACCGGGGACAAAGGATGATCAATGACCACCAGATCCAGATCTTCACTGACGACAATGCCGGCAAGCTCGGACACCTTGCCGTCGCCAAAGAGCGTTCCCGGCTTCGGATTGTTGATCCGGACGATGCCGGAATGAATGATCTGAAGATTGATGGCAGCGCTCAGGCCGATGGCTTCATCAAGGCGCGCTTCGGGACTCCGATTTCCGCGCAGCTCCTGCTGGCTGGTTTCACCACGCAAGTTCAAAACCGGCTCGATAATCATCG
>Ga0207422_1003153_pt1 | contig 17641 bp, 16 predicted proteins | sample MarCyaLeptolynsp_FD_187757 | JGI IMG/M metagenome (GOLD analysis project Ga0207422, IMG submission 187757) | Marine cyanobacterial communities from Panama - species 1 Leptolyngbya sp. (SPAdes) | ecosystem: Environmental > Aquatic > Marine > Unclassified | place: Panama: Panama City | collected...
TGGGCGGCGGCCTGGCTCTCGGCGAGCTGGGCGAGGCGGCCGGAGAGTTGTTCCTGGCCGGTCGCCAGCTTCTCGGCGATGTCGGCCTGGCGGCGGTCGCGCTCGGCACCCACGTCATCGAGGCTGGATCCGGCGCGCAGGCGCCACGCGATCAGACCGGCCCCGGCGAGCACGGACGCGATGAGGACGGCAAGGAGAAGGTCGGTTCCTGTCATGTTCTCACGCTAGCATGCCTGGAAACGTCGCGCGCCGCCCGTGCCAAGCCCAACGGAATCTTGACGATTTCCGCCGTATCCCCTAACTCAAGCCCAACCCGACAGCGGCGAATCGACCCGATATCCGACATGGCAAAGCAGCCGATCATCTGGGCACCCGACCCGATTCTGAAGACGAAGTGCGATCCGGTCGCGGCGGTGGACGACGCTGTCCGTGCGCTGATGGACGACATGCTCGACACCATGTACGCCGCCCCCGGGATCGGCCTCGCCGCGCCGCAGATCGGCGTGACCAAGCGTGTCATCGTGGTCGATGTGTCGGAGAAGGACGAGCCGAAGGCCCCGATCTGCCTGGCCAATCCGGAGATTCTCTGGATCGCCGAGGAGACCGGCGTGCACGAGGAAGGATGTCTCTCGATCCCCGACCTCTACGCCGATGTGGAGCGCCCGGTGGCGGTCAAGGTCGCCTATCTCGACCGCGACGGCGCCAAGCAGGAGATGGAGGCCGAGGGCCTTCTGGCGATCTGCCTGCAGCACGAGATCGACCATATCGACGGCATCCTGTTCACCGATCACCTGTCGCCGCTCAAGCGCAACATGATCATGAAGAAGATGGTCAAGGCGAAGAAGGTCCGCGCCCGCGAGCAGGCGGCCTGAGCCGGCCGTGACTGGCCTATCATGACCTCTCCCGGTTCGTCGAAACTGCGCGTCGCCTTCATGGGCAGCCCCGATTTCGCGGTGCCGAGCCTGCGCGCCCTGGTCGCGGCCGGCCATGAGGTCGTCTGCGTCTACGCCCAGCCGCCGCGCCCCGCCGGCCGCGGCCAGAAGGAGCGGCTGACCCCCGTCGACGAGACGGCGATCGAGTTGGATATCGAGGTCCGCACCCCGCGCAGCCTGCGCGACCCCCAGGAGCAGGCGCGGTTCGCCGCCTTCGATCTCGACGTGGCGGTGGTCGCCGCCTACGGGCTGATCCTGCCCAGAGAGATCCTGGCGGCGCCGCGGCTCGGCTGCGTCAACATCCACGCCTCGCTGTTGCCGCGCTGGCGCGGTGCCGCGCCGATCCAGCGCGCGATCCTCTCCGGCGACACCGAGACCGGCGTGACGATCATGCAGATGGACGAAGGGCTGGACACCGGCGACATGCTGCTGCACCGCGCGATCCCGATCACCGCCGAGACGACGGGCCAGAACCTGCACGATACGCTCAGCCACCTCGGCGCCGACCTGATCGTCCCGGCCCTCGCCGCCCTCGCCGATGGCTCGCTGGTCGGCACGCCGCAGCCGGCGGACGGCGTGACCTACGCCAAGAAGCTGGAACGCGACGAGGGCCGGCTCGATTTCACGCGCCCGGCCCAGGAGTTGGAACGGCTGGTGCGCGCCTTCGATCCCTGGCCCGGCGCCTTCTTCGAGCACGAGGGCACGCGGATCAAGGTCCTGGCGGCCGAGGCTTTCGACATCGGGGCGATCTCCAACCTGCCGGGCACGGTGCTCGATCCGGAGCTGACGATCTCCTGCGCCGATGGCGCGTTCCGGCCGACCCGGGTGCAGCGACCGGGCAAGGGTCCAGTCGACACCGACGCTTTTCTGCGCGGTTTCCAGATTCCGCCCGGAACCGTTCTGGGCGGGTGATGGCGTGCCGCGGTTCAAGCTGACGATCGAGTATGACGGCGGCCCCTATGTCGGCTGGCAGCGCCAGGCGAACGGACCGACCGTTCAGGAATGCCTGGAGGACGCGGTCACGGCATTCTCCGGCGAACGGGTCGAGGTGGCCGGCGCCGGACGGACCGACAAGGGCGTGCACGCCACCGGCCAGGTCGCCCATATCGCGCTCGCCAGCACCAAGTTCGACGCGAACACGGTGATGAAGGCGATCAACGCGCTGATCCGTCCGGAACCCATCGCGGTGATCGCGGCCGAGGCGGTGAGCGACGACTTCCACGCCCGGTTCTCGGCGGTGGAGAGACGCTACCGGTACCTGATCCTGAACCGCAGGCCGCCGGCGGCGCTCGACGCCGGGCGGGTGTGGCATGTCGCGGTGGTGCTCGACGCCGATGCCATGCACGCCGCCGCCCAGCGCCTGGTCGGCCATCACGACTTCACCAGCTTCCGTGCCACCCAGTGCCAGGCGCCGTCGCCGGAGAAGACGCTGGACCAGCTGGACGTGTCCCGCGACGGCGACCGGGTCGTGGTGACCGCACGGGCCCGATCCTTCCTGCACCACCAGGTCCGCAACATGGTCGGCACCCTGAGGCTGGTCGGCGAGGGCAAATGGTCTACGCAGGACGTGTCGGCCGCGCTCGCCGCCCGAGACCGCACGGCGGCCGGGCCGACGGCACCGGCGGACGGTCTGTACCTGACCGACGTCCTGTATTGAGGCGGCTGTACCTCGCACCGAGTTGTGCGCAATTGACTGCGACGGTGGCGAAGGGTGCGCTACGGTCGCCGCCGTCCGCCACCAGCCCCGGCACGCCAAGATGACCCGACCCCGAGACCGCTCCCGAACCGCCGGCCGCCTCGCCCGCCGCAGCGTGCTTGCCGGCCTGGCCGGGCTGACCCTGACGGGCTTCCGAAGCCTGGAAGGGTGGCTGGCGCCGTCGTCCAGGCTGTTGCCGCGCTGGGAGGCGCACGATCCCGCCAGTACCCGCCGCCTCGACTGGGCCGACTACGATCGCTGGCTCGCGCAGCACGTCCACGAGAGCACCGAGGGCATCAACCTGGTGGATTATGGTGGGGTGGATGCCGCCGGCAAGGCCGCGCTCGAGACCATCGTGACCGATCTCGCCGCCGTGCCGGTGTCAGCCCTGAACCGGCCCGAGCAGTTCGCGTACTGGGTCAACCTGTACAACGCCGTGACCCTGCGGACAGTGATCGAGCATTATCCGGTCAAGAGCATCCACGGGATCGACCTCCCCGGCGACCTCATCTCCGACGGGCCGTGGAAAGCGAAGCTGGTGACGGTCGAGGACGAACCGCTGTCGCTGGACGAGATCGAGCACCGGATCCTGCGCCCGATCTGGAACGACAGTCGGATCCACTACGCGGTGAACTGCGCCGCGCTGGGCTGTCCGAACCTGCAGCCTGTGGCCTGGCGGGCGGAGTCCCTCGACGCCGACCTGGACGCTGCGGCCAGGGCCTATATCAACCATCCGCGCGGCGTGCGTCTGCGCGAGGAAGCGGGCCGGCCGCATCTGATCATCTCGAAGATCTACGACTGGTTCGCCGAGGATTTCGGCCGCACCGAGGAGGCGGTGCTCCGCCATTTGCGCGCCTATGCGGAGGGCGAGACGGCGGCGGTGCTGGCGGCGCACGACCACATTCACGACACCAGTTACGACTGGTCGCTGAACGACCTGAGGACCGTCCGCTAGCCCGCCAGCAGGTCCGCCACCGCCCGGCGCAAGACCGCCTCGTCGTCCGGGTTGAGGTTCGGGTTGCCGGCCCGGTGCCCCCAGTCGGAGACGATTGGGCGAAACTCCGCGTTCGGCATCCGCGCCGTCTCGCGCTCGCTGTCGACCGCGGTGAAGTAAAGATCGGTGGTGGACGGCATGATGATGCTGCGGGCGGTGATCGCGCCCAGCGCCGCGTCCAGGTCGCCGCCATGGACCGGATTGTCGGAGATGTCGGAGCGGTACCAGGTGTCCAGGCTCGCCAGCAGGTCGTCGCCGCTGCGGCGCAGGAAGTTGCCCTCCCAGCTTCGCACCAGCCAGTCCTCCAGCGAGCTGAACCCCGCCCCTCGCCACAGCTCGTCGCGATAGAACGCCTGGCTCATCGCCCATCCGGCATAGACCCGGCCCATCGCCCGCAGCCCGGTCACCGGCCGGTCGCGGAAGTGGCTCCCGGTCCAGGCGGCATCGGCGGTCAGGGTCGCCCGCACCCCCTCCAGGAATACCTTGTTGTGCGGCGAGGTCCGGGCGCTGGTGCACACCGCGCAGATCCGCTCGACCATCGCGGGGAACAGCGCGCCCCAGTGCAGCGCCTGCTGGCCGCCCATGGACCAGCCGTAGATCAGGGCGATCCGGTCTACCCCGAACACCTCCCGCACCAGCCGCTTCTGGGCGTGGACGTTGTCCCAATGGGTGAAGACCGGGAACCGGCCGTGGCCGAACGGCTCCGGCAGGGTGGACGGGCTGGTCGACAGCCCGTTGGTGAACATGTTCGGGATGACGATGAACCAGTCGGTCGGATCCAGCACCCGGCCGGCACCGATCAGCCACTGGGTGTCGTAGTGCTGGGCGCCATAGGACGTCGGATACAGGAGCAGGTTCGAGCGGTCGGCGTTGAGCGTGCCGTAGGTCTTGTAGGCGAGGCGCAGGTTGGGAACGGTGGCACCGTGCTGCAGGACGGTCGGGCCGAGATCGAAGAGGGCGTGGTCCGGCATCGCGAGCTCCGGGCTGGCGTGAGGGGCGCCGCGATTAGACCATAGGGCTTGCCCGCACCGACAGGGGGTGGATACTGGCGGTCATGAAGACGGTTCGCCTCCTCGCTGCCGCCCTGCTCCTGGCACTGACTTTCGCCGTTGTCCCGATGGCGATCGCCTGCGACGCGACGGAGGACGACAACCTCTGCCGTCTGGGAGAGCGGTTCGACCCGCGCTCGGGGCTCTGCGTCGTGCCAGGCCTGTCCTGACCGGCCCGCTCAGCCGAACAGGACCTGGTGCATCAGCCGGCCGGGCAGCAGGGTGAACAGGCCGGTCACGACCAGCGCCAGCGCGAAAAGCAGCGACATGATCCGCTTGTGCCGGACGATCTGGCCGCGGCGGGCGGCCCGGACCGCGCCGACAAGGCTGACTAGCGTAACGAACGCCAGGACATGGATCGGGCTCCACCGTCCCCAGACCTGCAGCTCGTAGATAAAGAAGGCGGTCGCGCACACGGCCGCCATCGCGATCACCCAGATCCAGCCGATCAGGCGGTGGCGCGGCGAGCCCTTGGGCAGCAGGAACTGGCTGATACCGAGGCCCAGCGCCAGCGCCGCGGCGAGCACATGAACCTGGATCGCGGCGGGGGCGGCAAGGAACGGGGCAAGGTTCATGGCGGCGCTCCCTCGGTCAACGGCCCGATCCTAGCGCGCCGCCGCCGCGACCCCAAACCGTCAATCAGGCTGTCGGGGTGACCAGCCGGACGGAGCCGGAGGCCGGATCCCAGACGACGATCGGTGCTGCGCTATCCGGCGTCCTCCGTCTCGTCCGACGGCGGTGACGGCTCTGGAATCCGCAGGGTGAGGAACGCGAGGGCGAGCCCGGCGATCAACATCCAAAGGCCCGGCCGCATCCCGGTTCCCTGCATATCGGCGAAGAACTCGCTGAGCGCGATGATGCACAGGACCCCGCCGCATCCCCGGGCGATGAGCGTGCGAGAATCGGACATGACATCCCTCTCCATCGGTCGACCCAGGGGAAAGGATGCCGGACAGGGTCTTAAGAATGTGCAAACGGGGATGCTGGCGGAGGGAGGGTCTTTATAATTGATGTGCATGAGTGATTACCGGCGCGTCCCACTGCCCGAAACTCTCGTTTGATCACAGGATAATACGGTCTCTTTGTCCATTGACGGACGTTGATGTTTACCTATGTCCAAGACATAATGAGGGACCAAATGAGGGACGCGAGATGGCAAGGTCGCTAAGCAAGCTCACATCGCTCCAGGTGAAGAACCTAAAGAAGCCAGGTCGCTACTCCGATGGCGGCGGCCTCTACCTCGTGATCGGCAAGGACGGGTCGCGCAAGTGGGTGTTCCGGTACCAGGTGAAGAACAAGCGCCGAGACGCGGGGTTGGGCTCCGCGTTGCTGGTCGGGCTTGCCGAGGCACGCGAAGCGGCTGACCGGTCGCGCCGGCAGGTTCGGGATGGTCTGGACCCGATTGTAGAGCGCCGCAAGACGCGGTTGACTGTGCCCACGTTCCAGGACGCCGCGGCGCTCGTTCACCAAGAGCAGCAGCCCACTTGGCGGAACGAAAAACACGCCAACCAGTGGCTATCGTCATTGCAGACGTACGCGTTCCCTGAGATTGGGGATACACCGGTCGACCAGATAACTGGCCCCATGGTGCGGGATGTACTGGCAGCGATATGGCTTGAGATTCCCGAAACCGCGCGGCGGGTACGTCAACGAATTGGCACCGTCCTGGACTGGTCGCACTCAAAGGGATACCGCCCGGCGCCGCTCGACATGCGGGGGATTTCGAGAGGACTGCCGCGGCAACCGCGCAACGACACGCACTTTCGGGCGATGCCCTTCACGGAGGTTCCCGGCTTCATCCAGCGCCTTCAAGGCGGCACGGCGACAGACGGCGTAAAGCGCGCGTTAGAACTGCTCATCCTCACTGCAGCGAGGTCGGGTGAGATCCGGGGGATGCGCTGGAACGAGATCGATATGAAGGCCAAGACCTGGACCGTACCGGCCGAGCGCATGAAGGCGAGCAAAGAACACGCCGTGCCCCTTTCAGCCCGTGCGCTGGAGATCCTGGCAGACCAGCGGAGAAGCCTGCTAATCGAGGATACCGATGGCCTTGTCTTCGAGGGCAACAAGGCAGGTCGTCCAATCAGCGACATGACACTAACCCAGCTGCTCCGGCGCGCAGGCGATGACTTCACGGTTCACGGGTTCAGATCCTCATTTCGCGATTGGGCCGCCGAAGCGACGAACTTCCCTCGCGAAGTTGCGGAACAGGCCCTTGCACACGCGATCGACAGTCGGGTTGAGCGCGCCTATCGCAGATCAGACCTGTTGGAAAAGCGCCGGAAAATGATGGCCGCATGGTCACGGCACTGTGCGGCCGCGTCCGCAACTGTTGTGCCCCTCCAAAGCCGCCGTCACTGAGTATGGCAGGCGACGACGAAGGCCAGGAGGAAAGATCGCCCACGCCAGAAGAATACGCGACCTACATGGCGAGGCGACTTAAGCCCGTACGAGGCGCCAGCGTCTCGACCCAGGACGGCGCCGTTTCTACGCCAACAGTTCTCACTGACAAGGCGTTCGCCGACATCCTCGCGACGCTGCCGGTTCGCCTGCGCGGCGCAAGGCGACAGCGGTTCAGGGAGGCAATCGAGCATGCCGCGTTCTGGTACATCATCGACTGCCAAGAATTTGAGCGGTGGAATTCTGCACTAAAGCCCCGCAAAGATCTTGGGCCTCGCAAAGCATGGGCTGGCCGCGACTATCGCAGGGGGAAAGAGGGCAAGGTTTTCTACTCCTGCGAAGAGGAGTTTGAGCGGAGAATTTTTGATGCGTTCAAGGCATTCACGGGCAAGGCGCCAAAAATCTATATCCAGAATGTCGGGCCGCAGGAAACCCCGATACTCTCCGGAAATGCCTTAAAATTCTTCAGGGCTGTCCTGGACTATTACTCAGCCAGGATCACCCCCGAGGCACGCTTTAACGGCAAGCCCCTTGGAGAGTGCGTTGCTGGCCTCAAGGCGGCGAAGACACTCAGCGATAACGCCCTTGTCTACCGTTTCAGGCGGAGCACCGATAGATGGCGACGATACGTCCGGAAGGGGGACCGCAACCGCGATACTCAGTGACGGCGGCCTTTGCCTAAACCCTGGTCAAGTCGGCCAAGCTGAACGATGTTGATCCAAAAGGCTTGGCTCAGCAATATGCTCGGGCGCATCTCGGAGCACAACATCAACCGGCTCGAAGAGTGGGCTAACGCTCAGCAACAACGAGCGCACAGGCGGCCGTCCGACCCTTCCAGGTGGGCCTGGGCGGACGCTTACGTTCGCAACGTTCGCCTCGCTCCCTCGAAGGGGCCCGTTGCTCGCCCCGCGCCGCCCCCCGCCGGCGAGGTCAATCCGATCAGGGCGATCAGGAGCAGCCGCTTCCCGATGGTGCCTCGTCGTAGCCCGGGAACCCCGGCACGCCGATTCCAGGCTCGACCTTGTAAGCAGCGCCACCAGCTCGCGGCGTCTGGCCGACCCACCTCTCGTGGATCCGAGCTACCGTGCCATCTGACTTCATGCACTCCAGCACCTTCTCGACCTCGGCCCGCAGTTCAGCGTTTGAGGGATCGAATACCACACCGGCGACATGGCCCGAGGGAATGACCAAGGTAGATGGCTCAAAAAGCGAATTATTCTTGGCAACCCAGCCAGCGACGGTATCACCAGCGAAGTATGCGTCAGCACGGCGGGCAGCAACGGCTGCGATAGCATCGGCAATCTTGTCAAACCGCTCAATCATCCAGCCATAGTCGTTCTGACGCGCGCTTAGCCACCTGTCGTAATAATTGCCCCGGTTGACGGCGATGGTCTTGCCTTTGAGGTCCTCTAACTTTTCAATCTGCTGTGCGCCCTTTCTGATCAAGAACTGATGGTTCACCTCGAAGTACGCCTCACTGAAAAGCATCTTGTGCGCGCGCTCCTCGGTGATCGTGGTCGGAGAGATGATGGCAGCGTACTTTCCTGCGGCGAGACCAGTGAAGATACCCGACCACTCCTGGTCGACAATCTCCACATCAATATTCATTCGCTTTGCAATCTCGTAGGTAAGATCAACATTGTAGCCCTCGATGTCGCCGCCCGATAACGCCATCACGTGCGGTGAAAAACCAACGTCGGCGGCCACCTTCATTGGCATTTGTACTAGCTTGCCGGATGGAAGAACGAGCGGCGGTATGATGGGAATCCCTTTTGGTCGTTCTGCCTTTCTGGGCTTAATTACCTGGCTATTCCCTTCGGGCCCAACCTCCTTGCCGCCGACGAAGAAAAACTCGTCTGTGAGCGACGTTTGGGTCCACGGTATCTGTCGGCCATTCGACGCCGTGACCACATCGCGAGCAACGTTCCGAAAAAGGGATTCCGATACAAGACCAGGAGTGCGAATATGCTTCGCTAGACTTTTCGCATACATCCTGTTGTCGCTCGCCACATTTCCTGGCGCCGTCGCGTAAGCTACGAGTGTCCCGAATGGAGCTTGTGTTCCGGCTAGCCCAGGGGTAGGCGATCTAAAAAATGCCCTAAATGGATTGTTCCGGCATGCGTCCAAAACAATAAAATTTAGGCGAGCCTTTGAAAACTTCAGCATACTGAGTAGACGATTCAAGCTAAACGCTTCGTGCTCAACCTCATGTTCCGCTTTGATATCTGAGCCGATTGGAATAAGAAAGTTTTCACCTCGTACTTGAAGCGCGTGACCTGCATAATAAAAGAATCCAACGGTCTCTTCGCTATTCAAACGCTTGCCGAAATCCCGTATCGCATTCTTCATGCCAGTCAGGTCGAGATTGGATCTCCTAATAACGTCAAAACCGATGCTGCTGAGAGTATCCCCGATCAGTTTTGCGTCTTTATCAGGGTTCTCGAGCGGATCATTCGCGTAGGAGCCGTTTCCAATCACTAACGCTACGCGGTCCTCGGCAACAGCCACCGGTGCTGAAAGTATAATCAGTGCAAATAGGGCGAACCTCAGGTAGAGCATTTTCTACTTCACCCCTTTGATCAATTCAGCCAAGTCTGCTGGATTGGTCAGATCCTTGCGTTCGACGAATCTCGTTCCGTCTTCAGAGACAATTAACACTGTGCCCATCGGTAGATCCCGGTCGCGTTCAATGAAAATCTCATCGCCTGTCGTGTCAATTACAGTACCGCCCTCCAGTTCGTCATGAAGCCGAAGGATGCTTTCTGCTAAATGCGTCAATAGTGCCGCGCCAACAAAAACAACGACCCAGCCTCTTGAGTTTTCATCGACGAGGTGACCGGAAAACTGCAAATTCGAACTGACTGTGTTCTTAAATGGTTTTGGTACACGCCAGCGGAACCGGACCGTTAGGTTGTCCTGATCAGCCAGCACCGAGCCAGAGTCTAATACATTGCATAACGCTAGGGACATAAATGCGGCCTCTACCAGCGCGCGCCGCGACACACGAAGCAGATTTCTCCTACTTGGCGCATGTTCAGACAAAACTTAGCGTCCCCATGTGGCCTCACACCGCTGAGCGAATGGTGCCCTAAGGGCGAATTGCCCGCAACCTTGAGAGGTAAGAAGCCGAAGCCGAAGCCGGAGCCAAGCACATCGCTGTACGCGCCCGTGGTGGAAACTCTCAGTAAGTTGATCAAGTGATTTCGACTAATGGGCCCGCAGATACCACCCTATGAGCGCTGTTCGAGAGGATCGAATGACCCCTCGCAAGAGTGCCCGCAGGTCACGTTATGGGGGTGGCGTTATGAGCGTCCGGCCGAGCCCATCATCCGACCACGCCAGATGGGGGGTGCCGAACGCTCGCGGAGGACCCACCGGGCGCGCCGGTGGACCGCAACTACGGCGTGGAGCGCACCGACCGCATGACCGGAGGTCCGTTTGGCGAGAACGGTCGCCCGATTGCACTCTATGCCGTGGAGATGTCGACATCTCCACGGAGCCACCCGCCTTCCAAGGGGCCGCCCGCTATCGGCGCGATCTCTCCGCTACCGCGTGCCTTCCGCTTGGGGTCCACTAGCATCGACGGTGGACACCATCGCCGAATGCGTCCGGATCGTCCCCGCTGTTTATGATCCGCCAGTGGTTATCGTGGCGGGCACGCTGCTCTGCATCTGTCACGGAAACGACCGTCGTTAATCGTGATGCCGCCTTGGGGCGGCGGTCTCGTTACCGCGGGAAGGCTACGACTTTAACGTGAGCCGGGTCGACTGCGAATGGAAGGGCGTGCCTAGCGGTTCACTGGGTTCGCATTCGGTTTACGCGCTTTCCGATGAGGAATCAGGCGGGCAAATTCGAGGGGATTTACGCTAGTTGGTCGAACCAATATCCTAGGACACAAACATGAGCGATTGGGAGAAGAGGTGTTTCCCTCATTCGCTTGAGGAAGCAGCGAGGGGGGGCTGCAATGCGGGCTCATAATATTATTGTATTCGTAGGCGTCGCTCTGATCCTGGCTGGATGCCAGACGACTGGCTCTAGTGGACTTAGCGCTTTGGCCGGCGGCTCGGGAAGCGGATATTCCATCTTCTTCGATCAGGGCGATGATCTCACGGACAAGGTTGAAGCGGGTGATTGGGCTGGGGCCCGATCAGTCTTCAACACCCATGTTTCATTTTTTCAGAAGAACCGGGATGACGCTGAGGTCATGACGGCCATCGGCCAGCTCGCAAACAACGAAGCGACCCGACTGACGCCAAACGCGGTCACTGCGACCCAGGGTTTGGCCAGTATCAAATCTCCTGTACAGGCGTCGCAATGGCCAAGTGTGAAGAACAAAATCGATGCGGCCAGGAATGTCAGATCAGAGATCGCGAATTCGAAGATTCTGTCGTTTCTAGATCGTAAGCACGCAGAAGTCCCCAAGATTGATGCTGCGTTGAAGCGAGTAACAAGCTTGCTCGAATCCCGAGCGGAAGAGGCCTTGGCGGGCTATCCCGTATTCTCTGCTTCGGATTTCTTCGAGAGATATCCGGTTGACGTTGATAAAGCGGCGACCATTCGAGCGGCCTCCGGCGCGCTGGTTTCGCGCGCGGAGCGACGGTCTTGGCAAGATATCGCGACGTTCTTGAAGGCCTATGGGGAAGAGATGGACGAGCGAACGCGGAAGCTGTTTGCCTCTGTCGCCCTCACGTCGCGGATTGGCGGCAAGCCTGACAACCTGAAGGACGTGATTGCCGCGATACGGGATGTGCGTGCTGCTGGCATCGAAGTTGGTGAGCTCGAAAGCCCGAAGATCGGCTTCATCGAGGTGACAAGCCAAACACTTCTTAGCGAAGGACAGATAGAGTTTCCGCCGGCCATCGACGTCGATCTGCCTTTCCCGTTCCAGAAGGCTGCCCTCGACCAAGCGCTCTCAGAGCGTCAGCTCAAGAGATATGACTATCTCGTGGTTCTGGATGTGGCGGTCGCCAATACGGCGCGGCGTGTAGCTAACCAGCGTCCGGTGGAGTCGGAGTACCAGTCCGGCAGCAAGACAGAACGCAATCCTGCCTACACGAAGGCACAGCTCGACGTGCAGCAAGCTCAACAGTTGCAGATGCAGGCCAGGATGCAGACCGCTCAAGGGTGCCCTGGGTGCGGGTTGTTGCCAGCGATGATCGTTGCGGCGGCGAATGCTGAGCGCGAAAAGAAGGCAAATGCCGCTTATCAAGGTGCTGCCAGCAGACTTACTAGCACCTCTGAAACCATTGAGGTGCCCATCTATTCAAACTACCGGTTCAACGTGGCCAACGTGCAGGCGCGTAAAACCCTGGATATGAACTATTATGTCATCGATACGGCCAAGAGGACTATGTTCAAGTCAACGGTGACTGTTGAAGAGCGAGAAGCGTTCGAAATTGCCTACCAGCTCCACGAAAAGGACAAAAACCGTCAAGAGCACGCCGCAAGCTTTAACAATGAGACGGATGCGGCCGAGTGGGAAAAAAAGCCTGTTTCCATGACGCTCAGTGCGATCCTCGATCACTATGTCGCCAACACCGCAAAAGCACGTCGTCTGCCAGCACTCGCGACTCTGCGGAAGCAGATGTTGGCGGACAAAAACAAAGCGCTGGCGGCGTACAAAGAGCAGAAATTCGACGCTCGCCCGCTCAGCGATGCGCGCTTTGACAGTGTGGTCGTTGTCTACAATCCGGATGGCGGCGTTGGAGCAGGGTTCTTCGTAGCGCCTGATCTCGTCCTCACCAACTACCATGTGGTCGACGGCAAGAAGTTCATGGAACTGAAGCTCTATGATGGACGGGAAACATTCGGAAAGGTCGCGAAGACGGATGTTCGCATGGATCTCGCACTCATCCGTGTGCAAACCAGAGGTAAGCCCGTCGCGTTTTACGACAGCAATTCGATCGATCTCGGCGCTACGACGGAGGCGATCGGACACCCCAAAGGGCTAACGTTCTCGATCTCTCGAGGAGTAGTGAGTGCGTTGCGGAATCTTCCGAGTGCGCAGGCACCAGGTGGAAAGGATCTTCTCTTTATCCAAACGGACGCGGCTATCAACCCCGGGAACTCGGGAGGACCGCTGTTCCTGGGGAACAGGGTCATCGGCGTGAACACTCAGAAGTTGGCTCAGGTCGAGGTAGAGGGATTGGGCTTTGCCCTTCACCACTCCGAGATCGCAAGCTTCTTATCCGGAGATTTTTGAGATGGGGGTCTCGATGCCATTCCCGGCAGCGACGGGGATTTGGATGGCCATTCTGCTCGGAGTGGCCGGATGTGCCCAGACAAATGCCAATCGATTGGGCATGGTAGAAGATCCAGGCACAGGCCAGAGCTACGGTTCTGTCGTTGAAAAATCGATCCTCCTCGAAGCGGATCAATTCGAAAACCGAAAGATCAGGATCACGATCCGAAATACGTCTGGAGATCCAACCTTCAACGTCAGCGCATTCAAGGGGCAAATCGAGGATGCGTTTGCCGCGAAGGGCTTTGAGCCGGTCAGCACCGGTCATGGGATACGCCTCGACCTGAACATTATGTATAGCGGCCAGATCCGACGTGATCTGGCTACAGAATATGCCTTTCTTGGTGGCGCTGCCGGTGGTATCGCGGGTTACCGGTCTTCCGCGCGTGCTGGCACAGCGACCGGCATCCTGGCTGGAGCGACCTTGGGGGCTATCATCGGATCGATGCAGGTCGAGAACACCTACATCGTCATTAGTGAAGTTGCTGTTGTGCGCACCGGCACGGGCGGAAAACCCAGTTCCAAAACAGTGGTTTTCGGCTCAAGCCCGCCGCTCCAAGACGATGATTCTTCGAGCGGCTTTCGCCCCTATCGCTCTGTGCTCACCAATCGATTGGCCGTGTACGGTGGCGGATACAATCAGTCTCAAGCGGCCATCAATCCAGAAGTCAAACGCCGTTTAGTCCGCATTGTGAGCGACATCTTCTAAAGCGTTGGCCATCATAGAAATTCGCATGGGATATCGATCTGCGGTGAGCGTCCGCCTAGACCCACCTGGCCGGGCAGCTAGGAACTGGGAGCGTCCGATTTAGTGTCACATCCGGTTGTGCTGCATGCCAATTCGAGCGCGGCTTTCAGCTGTGTAACATCGACAGTGCCCGGCTGATCATCTCCAATACTCCCTTCTAAGATGGAGAGTAGTCCGTCTGGCCCCGTGTCGATTTCAGCTAGCGCTTCTTCATACTGGCCAAGCTCCCGAAGCGCCAACGCCCGTTCTAGTCGGTAGCGTCTCAGTTTGAAATCCATGTGGGCTTGGCGACGGGAGACGTTGATGGCGCGTCAGCGGTAAGCGGCGAGGACTTCAGATGTCGTTTTGCACAACCGTAGCGCGATAATAACACATAGGAGGAAGGGCCAGAGACCTTCGTGCCAAGAACTGCGTGCGAGCGTCTCTCTTGCCGCAGCTAATGCCGATCGAACCCTAGCAAGTTGCGCCTGTGCACTCTTGACAGAGTCAACTCCCTCAATAGCTTCGTGAAAATCGCGGAATGGTTCTTCGTTGCGCAGATGTCCCGGTTGCCAGCGCACATACCTTCTGTCTAGGCTTTCGGTTATCTCTGCGATTCTAGGTGGAAGTCGGCTCTCTCCATTAATTATATCTGTCCATTCATCCAGAAGCCGGTAACCGGTCTCTTTGCCCCCTACGCTCATCCATGCAAGCTCTTCCCGCAACACCATCATTTGTTCTTCCCAACTCTTAGAGAATCGCTCATAGCGTCTTTGTTCAAGACTGGCTTGCGACGTTTTCCCCTCAGGCGCGCCACCAGCCTGAGGTGATGCTATGTTCTTTTTCCAAATCAGCTTGAGTTGACCTGGAGAAATCAGCGGGCTGGTGTCCGCAAAAGCCAACGAGTGTTCAACCCGAATCTCGTTCGGCGCTACTGATTTGACTCCCACGTCATCCAAAAAACGAAGCACATGAAGTGTTTTACAAATTCTTCCGTGGTACATTCTGAAAGATCCGACTTCATATGGATAACTCCGCGCCAGTTGTTCTAAGTTTCCATCTAGGTATTCTCTGAAATAGCAGAAGGCGTGCAGTTTCTCTTTTGAGGTGCCCTGAAGCTGTCGTTCGCAGAACTCTCGTGCGCCAACTGATCGATTATCCCGAGGCGGTTCACTGCAGATTGCAATCATTGGGTACAGGACAGCATCGACCTCGCTGTCCAAGGCTGACGTGATCGTTTCTTCAGATGTGAGGAGCGCAGCTTCCGCACGCTCCAAATTCGCGGCGGCACGGTCCATGAGGCGGGCCGAATTGAGGGAAACAAACTCGGAAACGATGAGCAGCACGGCGACGATCGAGCCAACGTACCAAAGAAGATCAATCGGCTTCACGATGCGGTCGTTTCCGCTCGTGATCGCCCGCCATAGCAGCGCGTGCCAAAATAGCAGCGCGCCGATCAACACCGTCACAATCGCGATGGTGTTCCACCAATCAATAATCGGCTGACTTAGGAGATCTTTGCCGAAAGCGCGAAGGGCGAAGGGGCCCACAACCAACCCCCCACCCAGAACGGCCATCAGTCCGCGCCAAATACGGCTTTTTCTGCGATCGGCACAATTGGATTCGGTCATGGCCTGAAATGTGGCTCCCGAACATGCCCCCGGTTGGGGTTAGAAGTCTGGGCCTCCATCGAGATCATCCGCGTCTCCTCCGCAGGGTCGTCCCACACTACGTAGGTCATCACCGGCTCACCTTCGATCTTCACCACGATCGAAGCTGACCAGAGCATTTGCCTCGTGTCTCCTATCCTCTGCAATATCCAAGAGTTCGACCCGCCCCACCAAGGTGGGCGTCCGCTCAAGCCCACCTGGCGGGGTCTGACGATCGCCGGTACGCTTAGCGCTGCTGAGCGTAGGCCCAGGGCAGAAGCTCGTCGAGACGGTTGATCTTGTGCTCCGCGATCCTGGCGCCGGGCCGCTCGCGCCGCTATCCGTGCAGGGCTTCCTCGCCGCCGTGCTGGACGTCCTTGCGGATCGATCCGACGGCCCGTCGCCGCCACCGGAAGCGGCGAGCGTACGGCGATTACTGCTACGGGAACCGAATGCGACAGCGACATGGATCGCGCGCTGGCCGACACTCCAGATGTTAAACAAGCAGGGAGCGCTCCAATGCGCAATCACATCATCGGCGCGGTGATTACAGGTATTTTTGCCGTGGTGGCGGTAATAGTCTCTTACGCTCTGAACAACAGGCAATTTGAGAGCAGCATAGAGAGTTCCCCAACTGCCGAAGGGAGTCGAAACTCAGACGCTAAACTTGTTCAGCCGCCGCCAGCACCGGACCCAATCCTTACACGGCCAAAGGAGAAGGTGGGCGCAAGTCAGGAGCTATCGAGAGATGATGTCGATGCTGGGAAGCACCATGTGGAGGGTTTCTATTTGGTCGTGAAGAACGAAATTCTTGAACTGGTCGATGGCCCTGCCACCGACGCTGATATAGATATCTTCAACAGAGGGACGGTATGCGTCCTATTGAAATCCGCAGCGCATGATTATCTAGTCAATACCTTACCCATGAATGAAAAAAACATCGTTCTTTTTGACGAACGCCATGAGGTTACGGCGGCTTGGAAGAGAGATGCATGTGATGCCGCGTTTCTGGACATTGCGGGATATGACAATGTAAGAGGAATTCTGGATCGCTCCGAAATGTACGTCTTTCACTATCAAACCCGGCAACCCTGAACTTGCACCCGCTCATGCCGCTGTGAATTTATTCATTCACTTCATAAAATGGGGAGAATGGTCATCGCTTTTGTCCCTTCCAGGCCTCGCCGAGCGCGCGGAGACCCTCAGGACCGGCCACAAGCAAGGCCATGGTGATCGTAGGGTCAACGGGCACGCCAACCGAGAGTGCAAGGTTTGACACGCCGACCGCAGCTCCGCCCAGAAGGGGACGCTGAACCAGCGGATGGTCGGCGATCGCCTTGATCCTGCCGACAAGGGTCCCGCCCCGCTCGACAACCTGATCGACCGGAACATCCGTCGAAGAAATCGCCTTCGACAGCGCATCTCTGAACGCCGCCAGATCTCGGCGTAACGCTTCAAGATCTTTGGCGACGGGGGAATCCATCGCCATGGACTCCGGCGGGTTGTTTCCGCCCATGCCGGGCTTCGGTTCGAGCATCTCATCGAGGCGGGAAAGCAGAACATCCGCCAAGTCGACCAGCTTCGCTCCGTCCTGGGTCATTCGCCGACGGACGAGGTCGCGATCAACCGTTCGGATAACGATCCGTTTGACTTCCTCCGGGGGGGTGGTTGCGGTGACCGTGGGACCCGCTCCTTGATCGCGAGACAGTTCCGACCTCTCTTCCTGACCGGAGAGACGGATGTGCCAGGAGGTCTGGTGGATGACACCGGACTCCGGATCGTCGGCCGTTTCCGGGGGAATGCCGGTCATGTCCAGCATCCCCTGTCCGCCCTGTTCCAGCCCGGCGGAGGTCAGGCGCGCGATCAACCGCGGCGCCTCTGTCCGCTGACCCCGGCTGTCGACGTAGTCGATGTATCCTGCCTCGGCGAGACGCTTCATCGGCTCGTGCAGAT
>Ga0207422_1003154_pt1 | contig 17640 bp, 16 predicted proteins | sample MarCyaLeptolynsp_FD_187757 | JGI IMG/M metagenome (GOLD analysis project Ga0207422, IMG submission 187757) | Marine cyanobacterial communities from Panama - species 1 Leptolyngbya sp. (SPAdes) | ecosystem: Environmental > Aquatic > Marine > Unclassified | place: Panama: Panama City | collected...
AACCATACCATTACCCTCGAGTGTCAAAGTGCCGCCGGGTGCAATAGAAATTGTGCCGCTATTGGCAATTTCAGCATCAACAAAGTAGCTGAAGATAAAGTCATCATTGTTGTCTTCACCTGCTTGACCTTCATCTACCTGCTGGTTGAGATCGGCTACAATGACGATATTTTCTGGTCCGGTATCACTATCGCCTAATTCACCAGTAAGGGTAATAACTGTTTGCTGCTGCGCCTGCAAACCCTGTAGCGTAACACCTGCAAAAACATTGCCGGGTTCGAAGCTCGCCGCAACACCAAATGGTCCTGCATTACCTGTACCATTGTTACGAACAGTCACATCAACGCTAAAATCATCACCAGCTTCTAAACGATCAGGCGAAGCAGAAATAATTACAATATCAGGTACTGGTGGTGGTGTATTTGTTGGACCCGGGGTTGGTGTAGCAGGCGGGGCGATGATTGGTACACGGCTACGATCCCCGGAGACTTCCAGTAGATAAGTCGCTAGCCAGCCCTGTTGTCCTCGGTATTGGATAACAACCCAAGCAAAGTCTGTTGTTGCGCCGATAACTGGAATTACTTCCCCTTCAGAGACTTGCCCTAGAACTTCAAAGTCCACACTGGGTCCACTACGAACATTTTGTACAGGGCTGAGAATCGTGGCTACTGTGCCATCAGGAGTTGCCGATGGTTCAATGGTTGGTGTTGGTATTGCAAGAAGCGGATCATCTTCTATTTGAACACGCTGGTTATTCACATACCGTGCCACGACTTGTGGTGCACCAAATACACCTAATTGTGTAACAAAGACGTTGGTGCTGATTTCACCTCGTGTAAGCTGTGCCGGGGTTAGAACGCCTTGCACACCAGCAAAATTATCAAGCTGCGTCAAATTGCTGAGTAGATCACCGGGTTGTCCAATTGCAACGGCAAGTAAGTTGATAGAATCATAACTAGAAGCCGCAAACGCATCCGGGACAGCACCAAAAGCCCGCACAAAACTATTGGTAAAGCGGGTGCTATTAGCATCAGTGGCTGCATATGCCCAGCTCGTCATGCCCAAAATACCACGAAGCTGATCGGGTGTGAAATTACCTCGAAATGCGGGTCGAGAGGCTTGATTGTAAGCGAACACACCTGTCCATGCAGCACCACGCAATGCTGCATACAATTCAGCCGAGGATTCCGGTGGCCCATACGCTACGACGACCTGTGGATTGCTTGTGATGACTGTTGATACAATCTGCTCAACAGTCGTGTTGCCATCCAGCAAAAATGTGTTGTGTTGGGTAACGCCTTGCCCCGTAATCGCATTCGCAAACCCGATGACACTTGCTGTACTAGCGAGATCAAGCTGAATCGTAACGACACTTTGTGCAGCCAGATCGTTCACAAGATAATTAGCGAGTCCGCGTCCTTGAAGAACTTCTTGCGCTCTAGCCCGAAATATCCGTCCAGAATTATCGTTTGCGATGAGCGTATCGTCTGTCGCTGCTGTGAAAACAGGGACATTCATTGATTGTAGTTGTTGAATCCCGGTTAGAGCTGCTTCTGAAGATTGAGGTCCGATAACTGCAATCACGCTGGCTTGGTTGATATTTGCTACCGCAGTGTCAATATTATCTACAGGCTGGACAACCGCCTCTAAGCGAAAGATGGTGCCATCTGCGCCTGCGACACCGCCGGCTTGATTGATTTCCTCAATAGCTAAACGAGCACCCCGACTTAAATTGCCATTTTCTGAATCTAAGATGCCGATACGAAAAACAGGTTGCGCTTGTGCTTGAACGATGCCAAAGATCGTAACAATGCCTAGAAGCACAACAACGAGAAATGAGTAAAAAGGTTTACGTCTCATAATTGAACCGCCACTGTAATATATTTTGGATATTTGAATCGATAAAATCAGTATACTCGATTATTCTGTGGGACTTCAATCAGCGTATAGTACTCGTCAGATTAGCCGCACCTTGATTTTCATTTTTTCACTGACTATACTCGCTTAATTAAATCGCTTACTATGCCCCGAAATTAGACCATTATGCAACGCGAACGTGTAACCGATGATATCATCATCTTCATCAGTGATTTATATGCACAGGTCACAGCAACGGCTGTTATCACATCTGAAGGTGTTATTCTCTTTGATACGCTACTGTACCCAGATGAAACGCGACAAATCAAGAACTTCATTGAAAAACGTTTGAACTTGCCAATTCTGTATGTGATCAATTCGCATTTTCATGCCGATCACACTATGGGAACCAGTTTGTTTGAAGATGCCCAAATTATTTCTCATCAGCTTTGTCGCGAAATGCTCAATGAACGAGGGAGATCGAGTTTCCAGCAAACAAAATCGATGTTGGATGAAGCAAGTAATATTGAGTTAGTTTTGCCTCAGATTGTCTTTGATGATTGCTTTACGCTCCAATGTGGAAATAAAACACTTGAAATATGGTCTTCACCGGGGCATAGCTCGGATTGCATTGTGTGCTTGATCCAAGAGGATCAAATCCTATTGGGTGCCGATACAATCATGCCGATTCCTTATTTTGTTGATGGCAATTTTGAAGATTTCCAACATTCGTTGAAAAAATTACAATCTATAACGCTTGAGACGATTATTCAAGGACATGGCGAAGTGGTTTTGCGCGGTGAAATTGAAGAAAAACTAGCCAGTGACTTGAAATATTTGGAGTTGTTGGGACAAGCCGTTGATGATGCCTTGATCTCTGATGATGTGGAAATGGCACTCCAGAACATCAATATCAGCAGTTGTGGCAAAAGTCGCACATTACTGAATGGTGCCGTCGAAGAATTGCATCGTAATAATGTGAATGCACTAGCGAAGGAACGCCGAAAAAAGCTAGGGAACGCAAATTAATTGGAATTTGATAGTAAGGAGATAATCTGATGTCTGACGAACCAACTTATTTGACGCAAGAAGGTGCTGAGGAATTACAGCGCGAACTGAACAAACTGGTTAATGATCGTCGTCCCGTATTAGTCGCAAAATTGAAAGAAGCCGTTGCTCAAGGTGACTTAAAAGAAAATGCTGACTATCATGATACCCGTGAGCAATTAGGGTTATTAGATGGGCGCATTACTTATCTGGAAGAAATTTTGCGTACTGCCGAGATTATTTCTACAGAAGGCAAAAAGGGTGTTGTTACAATCGGTTCAACTGTGACACTGCGTTTTGATGAAGAAGATGAAGACGAAACGTATACGATTGTTGGACCTGCCGAATCAAATCCAAGTGAAGGGCGCATCTCACAGAAAAGCCCGATAGGTGCTGCACTTCTTGGGCATAAAAAGGGCGATAAGGTTCGTATAGAAACCCCATCAGGCGAGATGACTTGCAAGGTGAAAAAGATCAAATAGCACTTTTTGCGTTGTAAAGGCGGAATAGAAAAAGCCCCATCATTACGATAGGGCTTTTTTTGATTTAACCGTTTAGTGGTGTGAAGTCACCTGTACCACCAAATGGATCATCGTCGTCATCGTCCTCAAACGATGATGGCATGTTAAGCGGTGGAGGTGCTAAGGGCTGTAGACCACCACTTGGTGCTGATGGAGGCGGGCTTTGCAAGGGTGGTGGTTGCAAGGGTTGCGGATTGCTTGGTTGCATCGGCGGTGGCGAAGATGGCATCTGCAAGGGTGGTGGCTGTAATGGTTGAACACCACCGGATGGTGCTTGCTGTGGTGCTGGTGCTGGCGATGGTGGAGAAGCAAAAGGATCAGGTGTTGGCATGACAGGTGCAGGTGTGGGTGGTGCTGCGGGTGCGCCTGCTGCATCTGACTGATATGCGACCATCTGCATCTGGAAGCTCTCAAAACGTCCGTTTCCATCAAATTGCACAGAATTCATGGTTGATTTTAAGCGCAGTTTGTCGGATTCAATGATGAGCTCGCCACCTGTTGCTGGAACAGGAATGAGATCGCTTGCTGGATTATCAACTTCACCTTCTAGACGACCGCGAATTGAAGGATCATTATAAGCCTGCTCAGAGACAAACATCTTATTGAGATTCTTTGATGAGAACATGTCGAATAACCAAACTTCGATTGCGACTGGATCAGGTGCGACGGCTTCAGCAATGAGTGCGCCACTTTGACCTAAGAAAGCATTGCCTTGATCGGGGCCCAATTCAATCTCAAAGGAATCGTCGTAATCGCGTCCTTTGGTATACTGGGAAATTTGCGTCATGACAGGTGGTCCAAGCGTAACACCACTTGCTGCGGCTGCTTCGGCTTGTTCACGCATCTCTCTTTCAAATTTGTCTTTTGCGTCTTTTTGATCTTTCAGAGCTTTGAGAGCTTCTTCTTCTTTTCGAGTCTTCTCAGCAAACTCTTTATCTGTTGCCATGCGGATGGCTTTACGTGCTGGTGCCACGATGTTCGGGTAGAAGAGCAAACGCCAGACAACTACCACAATCGGGCAGGCTACGCCAACGATGATGATGGGTAGAAGCCATGAAAATATTTCGCCGAGAATGCCGGGATTTTGTGGTGTGGCTGTAAATGATTGTGAAGCGAAGACTGTCTCTGCAACTGGACGGAGCGTCTGTAAGGCTGCCGAATCGCCTTCGCTCAATGCGCCGCTTGCCAGCATCCTATCAATCGCCGCAACAGGATTATCGACCATCATCAGCAGTTTCTCTGCATCAGCCTGTTCATAGATGCTGCCAGCGTTGTAACCAACCGCCGCCATCCTGATCCACTGATCTTGGGCATCCTGATTCAGACGATTAGGATTCGCACCTGTAAATTCTGGTGGATTGATTGCCCAACCCCAGAGCAAGCCGACCAACACACCAAAAAGCAGCAAGCCTGCAAAACTCCACGAGGGCATACTCGGTTCGAGGACGATTTTATACAGTCCACGATACGAATCGATGATGTAATCCCGAATACCCTGAATCGGACCCTTCTTCGGCTCTGCTTCTTTAACAGATTTTTTGTCAAGCGACTCCTCATCTAGCGCATCTAATCCAAGCGGATCAGGTGCGGCGGGTTCCGCTTGTGGTTTTTTAGTGTCATCTTTCTTTCGTCTCAAAAAACTCATGAGCGTCCTGCCTTTCATGTTGATAGCGACGCTATACGTTTATCTGCTGATTATTGTATAAGAAAGGATAAACAACGCCAAATTTATTCAGTGGCTTTGCCTCTAAACAGTATATAACTGACTTTCGGTTAACGCAAAGTTTATGGATTGTTACAACCCAGATAGAAGTTTGCTGGATAGATAGGATGGTGTACCGTAACAATTCAGGTCTGTATGCTTGTTCGCATCTTGACTGAAACAGGTCTCTCTCGTACAATCTTCTATTCGTATTGACAAAGCGGAAAACGATATGTTTGAGAATCTAAGTCAACGGTTGCAAAATGCGTTTGACGGGTTAAATCGTGGCGGACGTGTCACTGAACAGGATATTAAAGATGTGATGCGCGAAGTGCGTATGGCTTTGTTAGAAGCTGATGTCGCACTGTCGATTGTCAAGTCTTTTGTCAAGGCTGTTCGTGAAGAGGCAATCGGGACAGAAGTCCATAAAGCACTCAAACCCGGACAAGAAGTTCTCAAAGTTGTTCATCAGCAACTGATTCAGACATTGGGTGAACCGGGACGCTTAAACTTTTCTGGTAGTACCAAACCGCATGTCATTATGATGGTTGGACTGCAAGGTTCTGGTAAGACAACGACAACCGCTAAACTCGCAATGCACTTGCGCAAAGATGGTCGTCAACCATTTTTAATTGCTGCGGATACGTATCGTCCGGCTGCGGTTGATCAGTTGGTGACATTGGCAAAACAGGTTGGCATTGACTACTACGAAGAAGGGGTTAAAGCATCCCCCCCGGATATTGTCAAACGTGGTCTAAAAGCCGCGAAAGATGCGAATGCTTCTGTTGTTATTGTTGACACGGCGGGTCGTCTTCAAATTGATGATACGTTGATGAAAGAGCTGGCAGAGATCAAAAAGCGGACTAATCCGGCTGAGATTTTGCTGGTTGCTGATGCGATGACAGGTCAAGAAGCGGTGAATGTCGCTGAAGGTTTTGACGAACGTTTGGATATTACGGGTTTGGTACTGACCAAAGTCGATGGTGATGCCAGAGGTGGTGCTGCGCTTTCTATGCGTGCTGTAACCGGTGTGCCGATTCATTATATTGGTACCGGTGAGAAGATCAGCACCGATACACTAGAAGTCTTCCACCCAGATCGAATTGCTGACCGCATTTTGGGTATGGGTGATGTGATGTCGCTCATTGAAAAAGCGGAACAGGCTTTTGATGAGCAAGAAGCGATGAAGCTCCAAGAAAAAATTATGGGGAACAACTTCACGCTACAAGACTTTTTGGAGCAATTGCAGAAAATTCGTGGCATGGGACCCATTAGCCAGATCATGAATATGATTCCCGGCATGAATAAGATGCAAATGCAAGCCAATATCGATAATGAAGAAGTGGAAAAGCGCATTCGCCGTGTCGAAGCGATTATTAATTCCATGACACCACAGGAACGGGCACGCCCTAATAAACTCCTGAATGCTAGCCGTAAAAAGCGGATTGCACGGGGCAGTGGTGTTGAAGTGCGGGATGTCAATGATGTGCTCAAACAGTATCGTCAGATGCAAAAAATGATGGATCAAATACGTAAGGGGCGTTTCCCCAATATTCCCGGTATGTCGGGACTCGGATTCTAGAAACTATTTAAGAGGAGCAAGTTTGCATTATGGTTCGTATTCGTCTGCGCCGTATCGGCTTGAAAGGTCAACCTAGCTATCGTATTGTCGTGACTGACCAACGCAAAGCTCGTGGCGGCAAATATATTGAATCAATTGGTAATTACAATCCACGCACGGAACCATCAACTGATGTTGTTCAAGAAGATCGTGCGTTGTATTGGTTGAGTATGGGTGCGCAACCCAGCGAATCTGTACAGAGTATCTTCCAGCGCACAGGCACATTGGAACGTTTCCAACGTCTGCGTAGTGGCGAAGAACTCGAAGCACTCGTGCAAGAAGCAGAGGAAAATCGCCCACCCCTGCCAAGCCCCAAAACACGCCACCCTAGCCCTGCTGCTGGTGAATCCAAAATCAAGGCGAAAGAAGCAGCACGGATGGCAGCAGAAGAAGCTGTTGAAGGTGAAGCAGAAGCAGAAGCCGCAGAATAACTTACGGAGCGTCAATGATGGAAGAAAAACTCATCCAATATATTGCGGAAAATCTAGTCAATCACCCGGAAGAGGTGACAGTTTCTCGCAATGAAGATGGACGCTCTGTTGTACTTGAATTGCATGTTGCACAGGACGATATGGGGCGTGTGATTGGTAAAGATGGTCGCGTTGCTAACGCCATGCGCTCTTTACTACGAGCAGTCTCCAACCAAAATACGCGCCGCCAGCGCATTATCTTGGAAATTGAATAGGCAATGCTGGATGAGAATAGACTCTCTTCCAGCAGCTTGTTAACTTATGCCATCTCACAACAGATCATTACATCACTACGAACCTGATTACCTTTTGCTTGGTGAAATTCTGCGACCACACGGCGTAAAAGGTGAATTAAAGATTCGCGTTTTGACAGACTATCCTGAACGATTAGCAGAATTAGATGTTATTTATGTTGGTTCAGGTATTGATGATACTGCGCCTACTGAAATGGAAGTTAATTCGTTTCGCTTTCATCAGGGCTACTTGCTGCTCAAATTTAAGCAGATCAAAGATCGCACAGAAGCTGAACGCTATCGTGGTTTATTCCTCATGGTGGATATTGAACATGCTGTACCACTCGAAGACGGTGAAATTTATCTGCACCAGTTAATTGGGCTAGAAGTCCAAACGGATGATGGTCAGATATTGGGCATCATTGATGAGGTGCTAGAAACGGGTGCAAACGATGTCTATGTGGTTCAACAAACTGGCAAAAAGCACCCATTGTTACTGCCTGCACATGATGAAACCATTCTCGAAATTGACCTTGAACAGCAGCAAATTACCATGAAATTACCTGATGGATTGCTGCCAACATCAGATTGAATTTCCTGTCAGTTGCTTGACAATCAAAATACTTGCCTGTTATGCTGCATGACGTAGTTTGTCTGTCTCTAATGTCGAGTTTCCATTTTGATAGAGCATAAATATTTGCTGGGTTTGTCCCTAATTCATAAATTAGGTGCAGTTCGTATACAACAATTGATCCAATGTTTGGGTAGTCCAGAAGATGTTTGGGTTGCAACTGAAAAGCAACTACTTCAATGTGATTTACCGCAACAATTGGTCAATACAATCGTTGACCAACGCAGACAAATTGATATTGAAAAAGAACTGGATAAAGTGTTTGCGATTGGTGCAACGATAGTTACATTCGTTGATAGCCATTATCCAAAACCTTTGCGTGAGCTATCTGATTTACCGCCCGTTCTCTATGTGAAGGGCAACTGGATACCGACTGATGAGCGTGCTTTGGCAATCGTCGGAACAAGAAATGCGACACAATATGGGCGTGATGCTGCTTTTAGCATTGCGCGTCAGGTTGCGGGTCAGGATATTACCATCATCTCCGGTTTAGCACAGGGTATTGATACGGCTGCACATCGGGGTGCTTTAGCGGGGCATGGTCGAACCATTGCTGTGCTAGGCACCGGGCTTGACCAGATTTATCCATTGGAGAATGCAGGTCTAGCTGAAGAAATTATCAATAATGGTGCATTGATTTCCGAATTCCCATTGGGTACACCACCGGTTGGTAAAAATTTTCCGCGCCGAAATCGATTGATTAGTGGGTTGTCACAAGGGGTATTGATCGCGGAAGCACCTGAAAAAAGCGGTGCTCTAATCACAGCAGAAGCCGCATTAGAGCAGGGTAAAGAGGTCTTTGCGGTGCCAAGTAATATTTTTAACTCTGTTGGGCGTGGTTGTAATCGCTTGATTCAAGATGGTGCCCAATTGGTGATGCGAATTAGTGATATTCTTGATGCGTTAGATGTCGCTTATGATCGGACGCAGACACGCCAACAAACAGATCAATTAGTGCCGGAGAACACGACAGAATCGAGCATTCTCAATTTACTAGAATCTGATCCGATTCACATTGATGTGTTGATTCAACAATCTGGTTTAACAACAGAAGTTGTGACAAGCACCCTGACTATCCTTGAATTGAAGGGGCTTGCGCAAATGGTCGGACACATGCAATATTGCCGGATGCGATCATTATAAGGAGTGGAGGTACAATGGAACATTATTATGCCTTGATTATGGCTGGCGGTGGTGGCACGAGATTGTGGCCCATGAGTCGCAAAAGTACCCCAAAACAATTATTGCCACTGATCGGTGAACATTCGATGTTTGATACCAGTGTACAGCGTCTTGCGCCGCTTTTCTTGCCTGAGCAGATTTATATTGTGACCGGGCAAACCTATGTTGAACAACTCAAGCAAGAAGCCCCAAATATTCCACTGAAAAACTTTATCGTGGAGCCATATGGTCGAGATACCGCACCTGCAGTAGGACTTGCTTTGTCTGTCATCGAGAAGCGTGATCCGCAGGCAACCGTTGCAATTCTCACAGCCGATCATCATATCGGAAAGCCAGATTATTTCTTGGAAACCTTGAGTGCAGCCTATGAGATTGCTCAATCTGATAAAATTGTCACGCTTGGGATTTCGCCATCTTATCCAGCAACAGGTTTTGGATACATCCAACAGGGGGCACAACTAGGGGAGTCTGGTGGGATCACTTATTATGAAAGCAAGGGCTTCAAAGAAAAACCTGATCGAGTAAGAGCGACACAGTTTTTGTCGTCTGGTGACTATACATGGAATTCTGGTATGTTTATCTGGAAAGCATCCGTTGGTATGGGAGAATTCAAACGGCAACAGCCAGAAATGCACGAGCTTTTCTCACAACTTCAACATTCAGTCGATACATCCGATTATCAAACAACTTTAGAAGATATTTGGGATAAAACCACGAAAACCTCGCTTGACTTTGCCATTATGGAAAATGCAAAGGATATTGCTGTTATTCCATCTGAGATTGGTTGGAGTGATGTAGGTAGTTGGGCATCGCTGTATGACATGCTGCCACAGGATCAGTTTGGTAATTGTGCAAATGGTAAAGTCCGTGAGAACAAAATCATCCTTGATACAAAAAACACATTGCTGTTTAGTGATCGTTTGGTTGTGATAATCGGCGTTGAGGATGTTATTGTGATTGATACAGAGGATGCTATACTCGTGTGCCACAAAGACCGTTCACAAGAGGTCAAGCAAGTGGTGCAATATCTCAAAGAAAATGATGGCGATGCCTATCTATAAATTGATTTGAAATGTACATTGAGCTAAGGAATCTTTCATGAGTGAACAATTACAGGCATATTGCGTGAAATGCAAGGAAAAACGCGATATTACGAATCCTGAGCCTGTCTTTACTAAAACTGGTACGCCTGCGACTTCAGGACAATGCGCTGTGTGTGGGACAAAGCTGTTTCGCATGGGGGAAACAGACGCTCATGCCGGAATTCCCAAGCCCGAAGTTGTAGCAAAACCCAAAAGCCGCAAGAAGTCTGCCAAAAAAGGCGGCAAACGTAAAAAGAAGAACGTTGGCAAGCTGGTCATTGTCGAATCACCAGCCAAAGCGCGAAGTGTCGGCGGCTTTTTGGGTAAAGGCTATACCGTCATGGCATCGAAGGGGCATGTGCGCGATTTGCTCGTAACACAACTTTCGGTTGATGTCGAAAATGATTTTGAGCCGAAATACCGTGTGCCCAACGACAAACGGGCAACAGTCAAAGAAATTAAGGCTGCTGTCGATGCTGCTGAAGAAATTTATCTGGCAACTGACCCTGACCGTGAAGGTGAAGCCATTGCTTGGCACTTAATTGCAGCGACTGAAATGCCAGAAGATAATATCAAGCGTGTGGTTTTCCACGAAATCACGGATAAGGCGGTGGCGGAGGCATTTGGGCATCCACGTACCATTGATATAGATTTGGTGAACGCGCAACAAGCACGTCGTATTCTGGATCGGCTGGTAGGGTATAACATCACACAAATTTTGTGGGATAAAGTCCGTAACCGTTTGTCTGCTGGTCGTGTACAAAGTATCGCGCTGCGAATTGTTGTGGATAGAGAACGTGAAGTTGAGGCATTTACACCGGAAGAATACTGGACACTAGAAGCAGAAGTCCAGAAGAAGCCTGAAAACGGTGTGAAACCAACACCTTTCATGACAAGACTTGCGAAAATCAATGGTGAAGATTTTTCGTTTGGCAATGAAGGTGAAGTACAACCTCATCTTGATACGTTGGAGAAGAGTATTTTCATTGTGCAGGATGTGAAACGTGGGACACGCCAGCGTAAACCTTCGCCACCATTTACAACCAGTACCTTGCAACAAGAGGCTTCACGTCGGATTGGATTTACTGCACGGCGAACGATGAGCATTGCTCAACAGCTTTACGAGGGCATTGAGTTGGGTGCTGGTGAAGTCGTGGGTTTGATTACGTATATGCGTACTGATAGCGTATCTGTTTCAGATCAGGCAAGAGGTGAAGCGCGTGGCTATATCGTTGGCGAATATGGCAAGGATTTTGTGCCCGGTAAACCCCGCAAGTACAAAACAAAAGCCAAAGGTGCACAAGAGGCACATGAGGCAATCCGCCCTACCAGTGTGATGCGTCATCCCAATGCGATGAAGAGCTATCTCAAAAAAGATCAACTCAAACTCTACAAGTTGATCTGGGAACGCTTTGTTGCTAGTGAGATGTCAAACGCTGTTTATGATACTTTGCGTGTGGATATTGGTGCTGGTTTAGATCAAAACAATTTGCCTTATTTGTTCCGTGCATCCGGTAGTAAAATTCGCTTTGCGGGCTTCCTTGCATTGTATGAAGACGCAAAGGATGAAGATGTGACAGAAGCAAGCGATGAGGGACTGATCTTCCCTGAATTGACTCCGCAGGAATTCTTAGACTTATTGCGCTTGCTGCCTGAGCAACACTTTACGCAACCCCCGCCACGCTACACAGAGGCGAGTCTCGTCCGCACATTGGAAGAATATGGCATCGGTCGCCCGAGTACCTACGCGCCCACAGTCGCCATCATTCAGGATCGTGGTTATGTAGAAAAACAGGATAAACGCCTCATACCTACGGAAATTGGTAAAATTGTGATTGATCTACTTGTTGAGTACTTTGGTCATGAAATGGATTATCAATTCACCGCAAATATGGAAGAAGAACTTGATGATGTAGCCGAAGGCAATGTCGAATGGCGACCGATGCTTGGTGAATTCTATTCACCGTTTGAAGAACGTCTGGTTTATGCCCGTGAGAATATGCCACAGGTTGAAACCACTGAATATGTGGGACGCATTTGCCCAACCTGTAACACCGGCGATCTGATTGTGAGATATGGTCGGCATGGTAAATTTATTGGCTGCACAAATTACCCAGATTGTCGCCACACAGAACCTTATTTGGAATATACAGGCATTACTTGCCCTGTGTGTGGTCAAGAACATGATGGCGAAGTTGTGGTTCGTAAAACCCGACGTGGGCGAACATTCTATGGCTGTAACCGCTATCCAGATTGTGATTATTCCTCATGGCAAATGCCAAAGAAAGATGGGGAGAAGTCCGTTCAAGAAGGTGACGCAGTTGGCGATTTATCTGCTAGCTAATTCAGCAAACTTCAGTATCAGAGAGGGAATTATCCCTCTCTACCCTTAATTATGTGGTTGCAATCCTCTTGCAACTAGCCCTAATCCGGCGGCAATTGATCCCAATATTAATAAAGTGTCGAAGAGATTGGTTGGCTGGAAATAAACCCGTAAATTGATCAAAATTCCAAAAATGATGATGAGTGCCCCCACCACCGTAAGAAACCAGCCAATTATGTTTTTGCTGTTGAAGAACAAAAATCCGCTACCGATTAACATCGGTACCATTGCTAGCCCAAAACTGTTAAATTGACGATAACCACCGAAGGCATTGAATCCAAAGCCAAAGCCACCACTCGTCACAAAAACGCGGCTGAGGAATAAATAGCCCCCGACAGCAACCAGAATTGCGCCGATGAAGAATTCAACCATACCGCCGGGGGTGCCACCTGCTCCTTTACGTTTTCCGCTATCAAAATCATCCATACTAATTTCCCTTGTTTGATTTGCTTCTCATTTTATTGTAATGCAAACTAGCCTAATGGAATGATATTTTATCCCCCCAATTTTTAGGGGTATTTTCCAGACATAGCGATAATTCTGTATATAATACAAATAGAGACTTTCCAGAATATGTTGAAGGTTTGATGATTATGGAACCTATGGCGATTTTTTTCGGTTTGATAATGACCGCAGGGGTTGTTTATTTACTGGCAAGCCTCGTTCTTGGTGGACTCGATTTTGGTGATTTTGGCGGCGACTTTGATGTTGATGTGGATGTAGACGCTGATGTTGATATTGGGGATGGCGATGTTAAAGGCATTGGCTGTAATGTAATTGCTGCCTTCCTGAGCGGTGCCGGATTCATGGGGCTGTTCGGGTCTGTCTCTGGCTGGAATCCGATATTGACTGTTTTGGTTAGTTTGTTAGTTGGACTTCTTTTGAGCCGTATTGTGGTTCGAGTCATGCGCTTTGTTTGGAGTCGTCAGAGCAATGAGATATTAACCAAGTCTAATCTAATCGGGTTACGGGCGCGCGTTACGGTGAATACACCGGCTGGCAAAATTGGCGAAGCTCTTGTTGAAGAATATGAACGTATCAAGTATCCAATGAAGCATATCGTTGATGAAGCCTTGCAAAAAGGGGATACGGTGGAAATTGTAGATGTGATTGGTGGTCGGCTGCATGTGCAAAAAGTGGAATCCGCATAAAATAGAGGTATAGGAAAAGGGAGTATTAAGAATGGATGCTTCGACGATTACGCTATTTATTGGGGTAGGGGTGCTTGTACTTTTATTTGTCGCACTCATTGCCTTTGTTACACGTTACTATCATCAAGTACCTCCAAGCCAAGTCTATGTGGTTTTTGGTAGTGGTGGCACAAAAATGGTGAGCAATGGCGGTGTATTTATCATCCCTATTTTGCAAACTTATAAAGTGCTTGATCTAACGATCATGACGTTGAAAACAGAAAAAGACGAAGTTTATACAATTAGTGGTGTGCCGATTCAATTGGACTGGGTTGCACAGGTTCAAATTGATTCTGAAGAAGCTGCTTTACGCACTGCTTCAAAGGCATTTCTGGATAAAACACGTGCTGAAGTCCGGCAGGTGATTGAAGAAACCCTCAGTGCGAATTTTCGTGCGATTGTAGGGCAAATGTCCGTTGAAGCTATCCATCGTGATCGCGATGATTTTGTGCAGCGTGTTCAAGACCTAGCAAGTGATGATGTTGCAGCAATGGGTGTGAAGATCATCTCAATGGGTATTGAAGAAATCACTGACCAAGAAGGTTACTTGCAGGCGATGGCTGCCCCTCAAATCGCAGCAGTGAAGCGTGATGCTGCCATTGCCCAAGCTGAGGCTGACCGTGAAGCGCGTGTCAAAGCGGCAGAAGCCCAACAAACAGCCGAACAAGCTGAATTGGATGCTCAACGTGAAATTTTGGCACAACGAGAAGCTCTACAACTCCGTGAAGTGCAAGTCAAACGTAAAGTTGGCTTAGAACAGGCTGATAGTGATGCCGAAGTCCAAGCGCAACGTGCTTTAGCAGTTGAAAAGCAACAAGAAGCTGAAGTCTTGGTGCCTGCCCGTGCTGAACGTGAAGCGACAGAAATCCGCGCAGAAGCCGAAAAACGCCGCGTGACAATCACCGCCGAAGCGGAAGCAGAAGCGATTCGTGAGAAGGCATTTGCTGATGCAGAAGCAACTGAGAAAACAGGTGTCGCAGAAGCTACCGCACTACAAGCACGCAAAGAAGCAGAAGCAAGTGGTATCCGTGCGAATTTATTGGCAGAAGCCGAAGGTCGCCGTGAGTTGGCTGCTGCGAGTGCGGCAGAAGGCGAAATTAACTTGCGCCAATTTGTGATTGAACAAGTGACTAAAGCTGATGTTGAAAAAGTAGAAGCGATTGCAACAGCGTTATCTGGCTTAGGTGAAAATGTCCGCATTGTCCAATTTGGCAATGGGAATGGTGCTGGCGGCAACGGTAGTACAGGCAACACCTTACTCGACATGCTGATGGGTATTCCTGAAATGTCACAGGTGTTAATGGCAAAAACAGAGGCTCTCACAGGCGAAGATTTTGAGAAAACCCTGATGAAAGCAGCACAACTGTTCAGCGCATTGAAGAATATGGATGGCGAAGCTCCACAATTATTGCAGGAAGAAATACCATCCAATGGCAATCCGCCACTCAAACCAAAAGATGAAGAAACCCAAGCCTAGCCTTCGCATTCAATAAGAGATTTTGTAAGCTAAAGGGCACAGCATCGGCTGTGTCTTTTTGATTGAATAGGGATCATCTAATGGGAAAACTAGCTCGACTTGCCAGCGTAAAATCAGCTAATAAAGAGTCGTTTGTGTATCTGCCACCCGATAATGGTTACAAAGCAACACGAATTATGTTGCTTTGTAACGTCAAAAAGATTGACCTCAATGTGTTGAATAAAGTTTTACGTGGTTTACGGCGGGCAAGCCCAGTGGCACGAATTTTGCTGGTTGATCGTATTTGTCCCAATGAAAATGTTGAAGTGCATTTTGCTGAAAATGGCGTTAATGATCTGCTGGATGACAATATGCGTGTTGCTAGTGTCGATGATCTAATTATGGTTGAATACGAAAATCAACTGGCAAAACCTGTTGCCCACAGCAAAATTGAAGCTCCCGGTTATATAACCGATTATGATTGTGTGATTAGTTTAGGGATATTTTCTGTCGAATTTGATATGGTTTTTGCGTCTTTGGTACATATTCAGGACATATTGCCCTGTGAATCCAAAGAACGATATTCACCAGTCGATTTTTATTTCACGATTGCTCATCATTTTGATGGCGCGATTGTTGAATTGCCAGATAAAGTCATGTGGGGTGATGATATACTGGCTGTGGATGAGGCAGGCGCACATGCTTTAGGATTAGAACCTGAACAACCCACGTATATCAAATTCATTCGTCAGCATATAAAAAAACTATCAGCCGAATAATAATTTTGACATACGCGGAACGAAATCCTTGGATTGCGAAAATCCTTCTGCAAAGGCATCTTTTTCGTTGCCGATAATCAACGTTGGAACATCGTTTTCCGTATGGCGACGATCTCCGATTTTTTCCATGTTGCCATGGTCGCTGCTGACGATGATTAAACCTTCATCATCATCCCATGCTTCGAGAACGCCAATCATGACACCATCAAAGAGTTTCAATAACTCAATGCCTTCTTCAAGGGTGCCACGATGCCCGACAAAATCCGTCATCCAGAATGAATGGAAGGCGAAATCATATTGCCGCGAAAGTTCGACTAACAAATGACCCGCTTCTTGCTCAGTATAAATAGGGGTATCCGTTAATTTGAGGTGTTTATGCCATGCTTCGCCTGTGTATTCGGCTGTGATGGCTTTTCGCTGACGTAAATCATCTATGGTGAATAATTCTTGACCAGATGCAATTGCCGCATATTGATTGCTAGAAGGCAGTGTTTTCCCACGTTGAATGTCATGTAGCAGGCGAGGGGGATAGGCATCTAGCATAGCAGCTTTTTTGCCATGTTCTTTGACGGTAATGAAGAAGTTATCTTCATCCAAAATCTTGCGAATATCTTCGTTTGGTTTGGGTCCGTAATGCTTTCCAATCATTTGCGGGATATTCTTACCTGTCAGCATAGCGGCTTGATTACTACCACTCTGCGGACGACCCGCAATACCCATACGCGGATCAGTTGGGATAAAAATAGCACGTTCAGATTCTTGGCGACCTATGTCACGTAGCCAACGTTTTCCGTTGGTCAAGTTATGCAGAGTAGGTAAGTCGGCAGCCGCAAATGGATTTGTTTCTGGATCATCATCACCCAACCCGATGCCATCAAGGAAAAGGAAAAGAATGTGCATTATTGGAGTGCCATTTCCAGTTGTGAATTGTTAGGGGGTGTATGTGCACGCCAGACTTCTTCACCATCAGCGTTGAACAAAACAAATTCTGGTGTGAATGAGAATTCGTAGTGTCTGCGGAGTTCCCGACCAAATGGTGTATGAATATCCACACGCAGGATATCGAAGTCGCTTTCAATTTCTGCTGCAAGCTGATCGACAGTTGGTTCGAGCGCGAGGCAAGCGGAACAATAATTGCTGAAAAATTCGACAAAAGTGGGTTTGCCATTGTTGATGAGGTCGAAGGCAATATCTGAACTGGATACCGTACTGGTGCCGGGACGCAATACAAAGAAAATACCAAGAGCTACAACAACGAAAATCGCTTCCCCAATGACGATATAAGGCAGTTTAATTTTATAGAACCGTCGTGCAATGATAAAAATACCAATGACAACTGACAAAATAATCAATGGATAGGAAAATTGATTCAGAATATTCATTGCTCTTGAGAATTTCTTTCATACGACAATAAATGTGGATTGGTTTGACGCTCATGACCAATCGTTGTAGCCCCCATATGACCGGGCAACACATTAACAATCGG
>Ga0207422_1003159_pt1 | contig 17624 bp, 17 predicted proteins | sample MarCyaLeptolynsp_FD_187757 | JGI IMG/M metagenome (GOLD analysis project Ga0207422, IMG submission 187757) | Marine cyanobacterial communities from Panama - species 1 Leptolyngbya sp. (SPAdes) | ecosystem: Environmental > Aquatic > Marine > Unclassified | place: Panama: Panama City | collected...
GTGGAGCAACCGAAGGTCATCCTTGATGCAGATAATATCTTCGTCAATGAAGCGGAAAATTCGGTTATCGCTGAAGGCAATGTTGAAGCCAAATATGAAGGCCGCATCTTACGGGCGGATCGACTGATCTATTTCCGAGAGACCGACCGCGTCCGAGCGATTGGGAATGTCATCGTTATTGATGCCGATGGCAGCGAATCCTTCGCCAATGAAATCGAAACCAGCAGCAATTTGATCGACGGCTACGCGATCGGGTTTTCCACACGGACCGCCGAAGGTGGTGTCGCAGTCGCAGAATCCGCCGTTCGGTCATCCGAAGGCTACAATGCGCTGGAAAAGATCGTCTACACGTCGTGCGAAGTCTGCGACGAAAACGACCGCCCGACCTGGGCGTTGCGCGCGCGTCGCGCCATTCTCGATGAGCAGACAGAAATGATGTCTTATCGCGATGCGGTGCTGGAGATTGCCGGGTTTCCAGTGCTCTACCTACCCTTCTTTGCGCATCCGGACCCGAGTTCGGAGCGACGATCGGGCCTGCTGCCGCCTGATTTTGGAACCTCGTCGAAGCTCGGCGTCTATTATCAACAGCCCTATTACTGGGCGATCTCGCCCTATCAGGACCTGACCCTGTCGCCGCGGGTCATGGCGAACGTGAACCCGCTGCTTGAAGCGCAGTATCGCAAGCGATTTTGGTCAGGATCGGTACAGGCGGATGTCAGCCTGACCAACGAACAGGAATTCGATTCAGACGGCGAAAAGTTCGGTGAAAAAGAATGGCGCGGCCACATCTTTGCAGAAGGCGGATTTGAAATTCGTCCAGGATGGGGCTGGGGTTTCGCCGTCGAACAGGTGAGCGATGACTTGTACACGAGACGGTACGATATCGAGGGTGAAAACAGCGATCGGGGACTGTATGCGGGGCAGCCACGCTATCTCTTGAATCAACTCTACACTCAGGCGCAGGGCGCTGACTGGTACTTTGACAGCGCGCTGCTGACATTCGAGACCAACCGGGATAATGATTCCGACGCAAGATTGCCGCGAGCTTTGCCGCTGATGTTTGGCGAAAGACTCCTCGACTATGGCAAATACGGAACCGTGGCCCTGTCGGGCTCAACCGCGATTCTGGAGCGAGAATTGGGGGTCGACAGTTACCGTGCTTCCGGAGGCGTCGACTGGAATGTCAATCGCGTGCTGCCTGGTGGGTTACTGGTCAATCCATTCGCCGAGGGTCGTTTCGACTATTACCAGCTCGACAATACGGCAAGCGGGGTGAGCGAAGTGTCGCGCGGCGTCGCAAGTATTGGGACACGCATCTCCTATCCACTGTTCCGGCCAGGAAAGTACATCGACTTGATTGTCGAGCCAGAAGGCATGGTTGCCTACGGGACCTCCGGCACAAACGACCCGGATATTCCGATAGAGGACAGCTTGTTCTACGAACTCGACGAATCGTCACTGTTCGAAGCGAATGCCGCGTCGGGATTCGATACTTATGAAGGCGGCAGCAAGGCCTCTCTTGGCACATCGATTACTGCGCGTTGGAAGAACGGCATGTCGATTTCCGCATTGGGCGGACGACGCTGGCGAGACATGAGCGATCCGGTATTCGATGTCGGCTCAAATCTTGACGGCACCGTCTCGGATTGGGTCGCAGGATTGTCAGCGGACTTTGGAAATCCGTTGCGCATCGAGACGCGAGTCCGTCTCGACGATGATGATCTGAAACTGAACCGGATCGATGCGCGCGTAGATACAAATTTCTGGCGGTTTCGCGCGAATGCGCGTTATTACCGGATCGATGGAGGCATCACCAGTTCGGGCCTGAATGATGAAGGAATTCAAGTGAATGCCGACTTCAAGGTCACCGACAACTACTATTTCCTCTACGGTCTCTCGCGCGATATTTCTGGTCGCGTGAATTCTCAAGGTGTCTTATCTGATCCTCGCGATATCAGCCAGTCGATCGGCGTCGCATATGAAGACGATTGCTCACGATTTGAAGTTTCATTTGAACGCTCAGAAGCGATCGACAGGACCCTTGGTCCGACGGACTCTATCAAGTTCCGGTTCGCTCTGAAGACCCTGGGCGGAGTCGGCTCCAACGACGTCGACTAGATCACAAACGCAGTATCGACACATTGCAGCCACGTGCGTTGCGCATTGTTCAGCAAGCGTTATGTTCCGGCTTGCTAAAACGCGGACTGAATTCTGCCGCAGGAGATAGAGTATGTTACGGTCAATTGCCCTTGCGTCGTTGATGACCTTTGCAGTCTGTGCCCCCACGCAAGCGCAGGGCACGACGCAGACGGCTCCGGAGGCCCTTCAAATCGAAGGCATCGTCGCTGTTGTGAACGATGATCCAATCTCTTTCACAGACGTCCGCCAGCGTGCTAGGCTTCTATTGCTCAGCCTCGGTGGCCGCGAACCGACGCAGGAACAAGTGCAACAAATCACGACGCAGGCGCTCGAACAATTGATCGACGAAAAACTGCAATTACAGGAAGCCGCCGAATATGATGTCGAGGTCTCAGACAGTGATATCGCTAATTCGATTGACCGCCTCGCTCAGCAATCCGGTCTGACGCGCGACTCGCTGGTGGCCAGCCTGCTCCAATCAGGCATCAATCCTGCCAGCCTCGAAGACCAGACTCGGGCGGATATTGCCTGGCGCCGTATCATGGGCGGACTTTATGGGTCACGAATTCGGATCTCCGACAACCAGATCCAGGATCACCTGAAGCGCTTTCAGGCTGACGCCCAGAAGGAACAATACCTGGTCGCAGAGATTTTTCTGTTTGCACCAACGCCAGAGGACAAGTCTCAGGCACTGACCGCAGCCAATTCTATTCTGGATCAATTACGCGCTGGCGCACCGTTTGAAGTTGCAGCGCAGCGATTTTCTTCCGCGCCCACGGCCGCAACCGGGGGCGATATGGGTTGGGTCGTTCTGGATAATTTTGAAGACGAACGCAAATCTGCATTGCAAGCGATGACAGAACCCGGCCTGACACCGCCAATCACAGTCGAAGATGGCATCTATCTGATGAATATGCGCGGCAAGCGAGATCCGTCAGAGTCGGTCACGCTGGTCGATGTCGCCCGACTGACCGTGGGAAATGGCAGTGACGCTGACCTGAGAGCCGCCGTCGAACGAATTGATGGATGTGCGTCCGTGGAAGCCGTTGCGGATGCGGACGAAAACCTCCGCGCGGTTACGCTGAATGACTTGAACGTCAATGATCTTGGTCCTGAAGCACAGGCCATGGTGACAAACACGCCGATTGGCGAAGCCACAGATATTTTCGCTCAATCAGGCACCTTGGCCGTGATGTATGTCTGCGACCGCCGCGACGATATGGCATCCGTGCCGAGCCGAGACCAGATTGAGGATCGCCTTTATTCTGAGCAACTTGGCATGATCTCCGAACGCAGCCTGCGTAACCTGCGACGGGAAGCGACGATTATTCGCCGCCAGTAAGCCGATTGTCGACTTCGCATCCGCCTCTCGTCGTCACAATGGGGGATCCGGCCGGGTGTGGCCCTCAAATCACGACACTTGCCTGGAAAGCGCTTGCTGCGACTGGCGGTCGCCCTTTCTTCGTACTCGGGGATCCGCGTCTGTACGAGGCCGAGATCCCGACCAGACTGATTGACACGCCCGCAGATGCAGCCAGCGTGTTCCAGGACGCCCTGCCCGTAATGGCGGTTGAGATCGATCGGTTGGACGCGCTGAAAACGGGTCAGGCTTTTTCTATCGGCGCCGAGGCGACAATTAACAGCATCCAGCGGGCAACCGAGCTCTGCCTGACCGGCGCGGCCAGCGGGATGGTCACCAATCCGATTTCCAAGGCCGTTCTTTACCAGGCGGGATTCAGTCATCCCGGACACACGGAATTCATCGCCGAGCTTTGCAGCGCGCATTCTAACCATGCGATCAGACCGGTCATGATGCTCGTGGGCGGCGGCCTGCGCGTGTCTCTGGCAACCATTCACGTACCGCTAATGCAAGTGATTGAGCATTTGACTCCAACCAGCCTCACTCAGATCGCCAATATCACGGACACGGCCCTGCGTCGTGATTTTGGCATAAGGAGCCCGCGCATCGCTTTCACCGGCCTGAACCCGCATGCTGGTGAAGCTGGCACCATCGGCACGGAAGAACAGGACCTGATCAACCCCATCGCCGCGCATCTGAGGGCGGACGGCATTGATGTTTCGGATGCGAGGCCCGCTGATACGGTATTTCATGAAGCCCTGAACGGACAATATGACGCCGTCATCGCCATGACTCACGACCAAGGACTGATCCCGGTCAAGACACTCGACATGTGGGGCGGTGTGAACACGACACTTGGCTTGCCGATTGTACGTACTAGCCCGGACCATGGCACCGCTTATGACGCGGCGGCGAAAGGCAACGCCCGGCCCGATAGTTTAGTCGCCGCGATCAAGCTCGCTCAATCCATGACCGAGAACCGGGACCGCATACATGACTGATCGCCCGGACCTGACCCAGGCCCGCGCACGAAAGGCTCTGGGCCAACACTTTCTGTTCGATCCGGATATCTTGCGGAGAACTGCGCTGGCGGCGGGTCCTGTTGACGGCCGGACCGTCATTGAAGTCGGCCCAGGACCCGGTGGACTCACGCGCGCACTCCTGGACGCTGGTGCCAAACGATTGATTTGTGTTGAAGCTGACGCGCGGTTTGCCGACGCATTGCACGCCTGGCCGGAAACCAAAGACGGTCGGCTCGAGGTCGTAGAGCGCGATGCCAGAAACGTAGATTGGGAACGCCTTCCGGCTGTTTCGGCAGCCGAGCATCCCGTCATGATCGTGGCGAACCTCCCTTATAATGTCGGCACGCCGCTTCTTATCACTTGGCTCAAGGCTGGTCCGTGGTGCGGTGAGATGGCGCTGATGTTCCAGAAAGAGGTCGCGCAGCGCGCGTGTGCCAAACCAGGCGAACGCCACTATGGACGATTGGCGGTTCTCACCGCGGCGGTCTGTGATGCCCACCTCGCCTTCACGCTACCACCCGGTGCGTTCAAACCGCCGCCAAAGGTCGATTCCGCGGTGGCGGTTTTCAAACCATTGCCAGCTGACACACGGTTTAGTGACCTGAAAAGCCTGGAGAAAGTCACAACGGCCGCATTTGGTCAGCGCCGCAAAATGCTGCGCGCGTCTCTCAAATCTCTTGCCAGGAGCGTGCAACTCGACGCTGTCCATTGGCTCGAATCCTGCAAAATAGATCCAACAGCGAGAGCGGAAACTCTGACGCAGGCTGATTTCAGAGCGCTCGCGGGTATGTTTGGGGAGGCGTCTGATGCGCATCGTGCTGACCAAAGGTGATATGCTCCTGGAGCTGGACCCGTGTGCAGGCGGCGCCGTCAGTAAATTCAAGCACCGCGATCTGGATGTGCTCCGCCCTGCCCCGAACCGCGAGGGCCCCGCATTCGACCCATTGCAATCGGCGTCCTTTGCCATGGTTCCGTTTGTCGGTCGGATCCATCATGGGCAGTTTCGGATCAATGGCTCTGAGATCGAACTCCATGCCAACTTCCCGCCGGAACCGCACGCCATTCACGGGCATGGCTGGCAAGATATCTGGAAAGTCGAAGCGCAGTCGAAAACGACTGCGACGCTGCTTTATCGCCATACAGCAGATGCCTGGCCGTGGAGTTATGACGCTCGCCAGACGTTTCGGCTGACCGACAGTCGGCTTACGCTGGAACTGTCAGTGACAAACACGAGCGATACGCCGATGCCGGCCGGCTTTGGGTGGCACCCCTATTTCAATCGGGCCGGCGCAACCTTGATCGTGCCGACGACACATCTCTGGAGCGTCGATGCCGAGTCGGGCGAGAACACGCCGAGCGCGATCAAGATCACGGATGATTTGTCACGCGCCCGCATCGTACAGGATCTGACCTTGGATACGACCTATTCGCTCGAGCCGGGGTCGATTGAAATCAACTGGCCAACGCATGGGGTCAGCATCAAGTCTGATCCGATCTTCGGCCATGCGACGATCTTCGTTCCACCCGGCGAGGATTATTTCTGCGCCGAACCGGTCACGCACGCGCCCAACGCGATTAATAGCGACTTGTCAGATGACGTGACGGGTTTGCAATGGCTGAAGCCCGGTGAGACCCTGACCGGCAAGATCAAACTGACAGTGATCCACTAAAGCTCGCCGAGCAGGCGGCGGACATGGTCTTCAAGCTTGTGCTCGCGCAGGCGCTTGGTCCGCTCGACCAGCAGGATGCGCCTCAGCTTGCCATAGGCCTCTTCTAGATCGTCATTGACGATGCAATAGTCATAGCGTCGCCAATGCAGGATTTCGGCTTGTGCATCGCGCATGCGCCGGGCCACCATGTCAGGCGTTGAGCCTTCGCGCGCTGCCAGGCGATCTTCCAGAGCTTCAATACTTGGCGGCAGCACGAAAACCGAGACGCAGTCATTCGGCATCTGGTCATGCAGCGCGTCGGCCCCCTGCCAGTCCACGTCGAACAGGACATCGTTGCCGGCCTCGAGTTGCGCCACGGTATCAGCTCGCGGTGTGCCGTAATATCGGTCAAACACCTTGGCCCATTCCAGGAACTCGCGCCCAGCAATCATGCGCCGAAAATCCGCTTCAGACTTGAAGTGATAGTCGATGCCGTCTGTCTCATTCGGGCGTGGCTCCCGCGTTGTGGCGGAGACCGAGAGAACGACATCATCGAACTCTTTCATAAGCATGCGGGCGAGCGTCGTCTTGCCAGCGCCTGAAGGGCTGGAAATGACCAGCATGAGGCCACGGCGCGGGTCTTGATCGGCGCTATTCGACATTCGCGGCTTGCTCCTTGAACTGATCAATCACGCTTTTGAGCGCGAGTCCCGCATTCGTCAAATCCAGCGATGCAGATTTCGAGCAGAGCGTGTTCGCTTCCCGGTTCAGTTCCTGCGCCAGAAACCCGAGATCGCGTCCTACCGCACCGTCGCCTTCAATCAGTGATTGGCCACGTGTGATGTGTGCCTGCAGGCGATCGAGCTCCTCAGTGACGTCTGCCTTGGCGGCAAGAACCGCAACTTCTGTCGCCAGACGTTCGTCCGAGACGGCGCCTTCGGAATCGAACTCTGCGATCCTTGTGCGGTATTTCTCTGCGATGGCGGATCTTTGTGCTTCCGCGTATCGAAGGGCATCCGTGACATGGTCAGACATTTCAGACAATTGTCCGACAAAAAGGGCCTTCAGGTCATCACCCTCTTCAACCCGGCGCGCGTGTAGCGCGGCGATCGCCCGCTGACCAGTTTCGATCAGGGCGTCGATAGACCCGTCTGTTTCGGCGAGATCGCGCATAGATAGAGTTTCTGCTTCAACCACGCCGCGTATGCCCATAAGTGTCGCCAGCGCCGGACCCGTTGCCAGCGCGCCTTCTGCACGTTCATACGCCGCCATAAGTGTTGCGAGCACATCCTCATTGATGCTGACGGTTTCGGCGCCGGAAAGTTCGATGCGCAAGCCGATCTGAAGGCTGCCTCGTTTGAAACTCGCGCCGATCGCCTTGCGGATGGCTTTATCCACATCCTCTAGTCCGGACGGCATATTCACGCGCACGTCGAGGCCCTTGCCATTGACGCTGCGCGCTTCCCAACTCCAGCTCCCCCACGCGGCTTCCTCGCTGATGCGGGCGAAGCCGGTCATCCCTGAAATACCCATCAATTCTCCCGTTCGCGCGCGATCTCGCCGCGCTCATAGGCGCGATATGCGGCGACATTCCTCTGGTGCTCGGCATATGTTTCAGCAAACAAATGGCCGCCTTTGCCATCCGCGACAAAGAAAACGTAATTCGTATGCGGCGGATCCAGCACAGCCGCTATCGCATCGCGCCCAGGATTGCAGATCGGTGTCTTCGGCAGACCATCAATCTGATATGTGTTCCAATCTGTCTTCCGATCGATTTCAGAGCGATACAATGTTCGCCGCTGACCCTGGCGATTATAGAGCGGCTCTCCTTTTGAGACGCCATAAATAATGGTCGGGTCACTTTCGAGCCGCATGCCTTTTTTCAGGCGCCCAACGAACAGTCCGGCGACAATCGGGCGCTCATCCGCGGCGGCGGTTTCTTTTTCAACGACGGAAGCCAGGATGACCGCTTCTTCCGGCGTGCTGATCGGCAAGCCATCCTGGCGGGTGGGCCAAAGCTCCACCAGCAGCGCCTGCTGCGCCGCTTCCATGCGTTCCAGGAATTGCGTGCGGGTCGTATTGGCCCCGAACGCGTAGGTATCGGGCAGCAGCACGCCTTCCGCGAACTCACGCTCCGGCAGATCGCCGGTGAGGCGCGGCGCTTCCTCGATCCGGCGCAGGATCTGAGCCGTGGTCAGCCCTTCCGGAATGGTCAGGCGGTATTCGATCACGTCGCCTTCAATGAATTGCTCGAGAATTTCGCCGACGCTGGCACGTGCTGGCACCACATAGGATCCGGCCTTCAAATCTGTCTCGACATCGTCAATCCGCGCCTTGAGGCGCAGGATGCGCTTGTCCTCGATCAGACCTTCCCCCTCCAGACGCGTCGCCACGCTCGCGAGGGCTTCACCGCTTTCGATGGTGAATTCATATTCCGCCGCAAGCGGACCCGGCTTGGCGATCTCGCCTTGCAGCCAGAACCAGCCATAGGCACCGGCACCGCCGGCAATGATCGCAATCACGATTACGAGCGCGAAAAGAGCTTTTAGAAAACGCATGCAGACGCAAAGTCCTGTTCTGGCCCCAGCGCTTACTTGGTCGCGTTAGTCGCGTGTCTAGTCAACCTGCTTGAGGATGAGAGATGCGTTAGTTCCGCCAAATCCAAATGAATTCGTCATCGCAGCCCGCACCTGCGCTTTCTTGGCCTTGTGCGGAATGAGATCGATCGGCGACTCCACACTCGGATTGTCGAGATTGAGTGTAGGCGGCATCACCTGGTCGCGGATGGCGAGGGCACAGAATGCTGTCTCAATCGCGCCTGCAGCCCCCAGAAGGTGACCGACAGCCGATTTGGTCGATGACAGAGACAGGTTCTTGGAGTGATCTCCAAACAGGCGTTCAACTGCGCCGACTTCGCCTTCGTCGCCGCGCGGCGTCGAAGTCCCGTGGGCATTGACATAGTCGATCTGGTCCAGAGTCAGGCCAAGATTGCGCTCAGCATGGCCGGCCGCCATTTTCATCGCGCGATATCCGCCCTCAGCGCCTTCAGCGGGCGCCGTGATATGGTGCGCGTCGCCCGTCAGGCCATAGCCCGCCACTTCGGCGTAGATCTTCGCGCCACGTGCTTTGGCATGCTCATACTCTTCAAGCACGAGGACGGCCGCGCCTTCCCCCATGACGAAGCCGTCGCGGGCCTCGTCATATGGACGTGACGCCTTTTTCGGCTCGTCATTAAACTTGGTCGACATCGCTTTCGCGGCGCAAAAACCAGCAATCGCGAGTTCGCAGATCACAGCTTCGGAACCGCCGGCAACCATGACGTCAGCGTCGCCATACTGAATGAGTCGAGCTGAATCACCGATCGCGTGCGCGCCAGTTGCGCAAGCCGTCACGACCGAATGGTTTGGTCCCTTAAAACCGTGCTTGATCGAGACCTGGCCAGACGCCAGGTTGATCAGCGCTGAAGGAATGAAGAACGGGCTCACCTTGCGCGGCCCATTCTCGTAAAGATTGATCGACGAGTCATAAATGCTCTGCAGACCGCCAATGCCGGAGCCGATCAGGACGCCTGTGCGCTCCTGTTGCTCCTGCGACTCAGCAACCCAGCCTGAATCCTCAACCGCTTCTTCAGCAGCGCCGATGGCGTAGAGGATAAACTCATCAATGCGACGACGCTCCTTCGCGCTCGCCACCGCATCGGGGTCGAACGCGTGAGGGTCATCTTCTGATCCACCGCCGCGGCCATCCTTGTATGGAACCTGGAAGGCAATCTTGCAGGCCGTATTCTCCGGATCGAAAGTGTCAATCGGTCCGGCGCCCGACTCTCCAGCAATCAATCGCTCCCAAGACGCCTCTCGATTAGCCGCGAGAGGCGAAATGATTCCAATACCCGTAATGACAACGCGGCGCATGTATCAGCCTCTAACCGATATGAGCGTTGATGTGAGACACCGCATCACCGACGGTGCGGATGTTTTCCTGCACGTCGTCCGGGATCTCAATATTGAATTCTTCTTCAAACGCCATGACCAGCTCGACCAGGTCGAGTGAGTCGGCGCCCAGATCGTCGATGAAGCTTGCGCTTTCAACAACCTTGTCACCCTCTACGTCGAGATTTTCGACAACGATTTTTTTAACACGCTCAAGAACGTCAGACATGGATACCTCTCTGATACTGCCTGATGGATAGGCCCTCGCAGGAGCCATGGTGTTGCCGTTAGCACACACTTTGTGACAACGCCAAGCCCTGCATACTGTGGAAAGTGCGATGAAATCAGATCATCGCCATTCCGCCGTTCACATGTAGGGTTTGCCCCGTCACATATGAAGCTTCATCTGAGGCGAGATATACAGCTGCAGCTGCAATATCACCTCCCAGCCCCAATCTGCCGGATGGAATCTGACCCAGAAGCGCCTCTTTTTGGGCGTCGGGGAGCACATCCGTCATCGGTGATTCGATGAATCCGGGGGCAATTGTGTTGGCTGTAATGCCTCGGCTCGCAACTTCCTGCGCCAGGGATTTGGTGAAGCCGATCATGCCGGCTTTCGAAGCACAATAGTTCGACTGGCCAGGATTTCCGGTGACGCCGACAATCGAGGCAATGCCAATAATCCGACCACCGCGCGCCTTCATCATCGGGCGCACCGCCTTGCGGCACAAACGGAAATAGCTTTCCAGGTTCACGCGGATAATGTCTTGAAAATCCTCATCTTTCATCTGCATGAGCAGCTTGTCCCGGGTGACACCTGCATTCGCCACGAGGATGTCGAGCTTGCCTGCCTGGTCGATCGCGGTTCCGACCAATGCGTCGGCTTGGTCCGGGTCCGACAGATCACACGGGGCGATATGCGTGCGGTCGCCGAGCTCAGCGGCTAGCGCTTCCAGTTTCTCGACACGGCGCCCAGACAGGATCACGTCAGCGCCTGCGGCATGCATTGTTCGGGCAATGGATTCCCCGATCCCGCCGGTTGCGCCGGTGACCAAAGCTGATTTTCCACTCAGGTTGAACATGTTTATCCCTCTCCTGCCTCTATGACACGCCGTTCAGGCGTTCCGCCACGGCTTCAATTTGCTCTGGAGTGCCCATGGTGAGCCCCTCCAATTCCCGCACCGTGCGGCGGTTCATCACACTCAAAACTTTTCCGGCACCGGCCTCAATCGTAGTTTTAACGCCTTCACCCGCCATGTATTGCACGGTTTCGGTCCAGCGCACTTGTCCCGTGACCTGATCGACCAGTTGCTGGCGAATGGCGTCTGGATCACTGCCCGCGCTGGCGGTGACATTGGCCACAAGCGGCGCAGATGGCGCCTTGATCTCGATTTGCGACAGGGCCTCAGACATGGCGTCAGCCGCCGGTTGCATCAGCGAGCAATGGAAAGGCGCAGAGACAGGCAAAAGTACGGCCTTTTTGACACCAGCTTCTTTCGCCCCTGAAATCGCAAGTTCCACGGCAGGCTTGGCCCCGGAAATCACGATCTGGCCTGGTGCATTGTCATTGGCGATCTCGCACGGACCTTCAGGTGCTCCCGCGGCACACAACGCAGCCGCTTGTTCCGGGCTGGCGCCGAGCAGCGCAGCCATGGCGCCTTGTCCGGCCGGGACCGCGTCCTGCATCGCGTTGCCGCGGATGCGCAACACTTTGGCGCAATCCCCGACGGAGATCGCTCCAGCCGATGCGAGCGCTGAATACTCCCCGAGCGAGTGACCGGCTACGAATTTCGCCTTGTCTGCACCAATCTCGTGCGCGGCTTCCAATGCCCGCATCGCCGCGACACTGACCGCCATCAAAGCAGGCTGGGTGTTTGCGGTGAGTTTCAAATCGTCTTCGGAGCCTGCCCACATCAGACCAGACAGATCTTGCCCAAGGGCGTCATCAACTTCTTCGAAGACCGCCTTGGCGGCCGGAAAGGCTTCGGCGAGGTCCTTGCCCATTCCGATGAACTGGCTGCCCTGGCCCGGGAAGATAAATGCGAAATCGCTCATATCTGCTCCTTTACGCTAATTGGCGCCCGCTTAAGGCGCTCTGTTGGGATAGGCAAGAGCCGGTGGGCACGAAACGGGTGGTGCAGAATTGCCGTCGGGCGTAGGTTCATCGCTCATCAAGGAGGGTCAGATGATCGACCAGAAACAGAAGGGCGAAGTTTTTCGTGCGATGCATGAGACCGGGTGCTTCGTGATCCCCAATCCCTGGGACGTAGGCTCGGCCAAACTGATGACGCGACTCGGCTTCCAGGCCTTGGCGAGTACGAGCTCAGGCTACGCGCGATCCACGGGTGTAAATGATTATGAACTCACCCGCGATCAGGTCATCGCGCACGTGCGAGACCTGTGTGAGGCAACTCATATTCCAGTGTCTGCGGACCTGGAGAACGGCTTTGGTCACGATCCCGAAGATTGTGCCGAAGCGATCCGGCTTGGGGCAGACGCGGGCCTGGTCGGCGGGTCGATCGAGGATTTCACGGGCGAGAATGGCAAACTCTATGAGATTGAGCACGCCAAAGAGCGCGTCGCGGCTGCGGTCGAAGCGGCCCGCGCGCTGCCCTTCCCGTTCATGCTGACCGCACGGGCTGAAAACCATTTTACCGGCGATGGCGATCTCGCCGACTCCATCAAGCGTCTGCAAGCCTATCAGGAGGCTGGCGCCGATGTGCTCTACGCGCCGGGTCTGAGGAGCAAGGCCGATATTGCCAGTGTACTTGCTTCAGTAGATCGCCCGATCAACATCTTGCGCGGTCCCAAAGAAGAAGTGCTGCCAGTGGCCGAATTGGCAGAAATGGGGGTTCGCCGCATCAGTCTTGGCGGCTCACTTGCCATCGTTGCCATGGATGCTGTCTTGAAGGCGGGACGAGAGCTTCTCGAACCCGGCAGGTTCGACTTCATGCAAGGGGTCGCTCAGCCTTCCGATATTGCAGCGTTGATGACTGGCAACACTGAGGAGTAAGTCTCGCGCCGGCGTGCAATTTCAGCTTGATTTCTGCCTCTGGCTGCGCTTTACGACGCGCTTCGCACGGTTTGCGGTCCTCGCCCCTGGAATGAGCCAGGCAAGAGGGGCCATCGTGGAAGGGTTTTCCCGCCCATCTGCGCCGCAAGCCAGAATTTTGGGAAAGACATTATGGCATTATACGAGCACGTCCTCATTGCGAGGCCGGACATCTCACCTGCACAGGTTGAGTCGTTGATGGAAGAGCTCTCGGGCTTCCTCGACAAACAAGGCGCGAAAGTCAGCAAGTCCGAATATTGGGGCCTGCGTAACCTTTCGTACCAGATCAACAAACAGCGCAAGGGACACTATTCCCTTTTCAACATTGACGGCCCTGCCGCCGCGATCCACGAACTGGAGCGTCAGCACCGTCTGTCCGATGACATCATGCGCTACATGACCATCAAGGTTGAAGAGTTCGACGAGAACCCATCGCCAATGATGAGTCGCAAGAATCGTCGCGACGACTAGAGGAAGGAAACAAGATCATGGCTTCCAGAAACACCTCTGGCATCAACATCACCAACATTCCGGCCCGCCGCTCGTTCGGTCGTCGCCGCAAGGTTGATCCGTTTTCCGGCGATAAAGCGCCGAAAATTGACTATAAAGACGTGAAGCTTCTGCAGCGCTACATCTCTGAGAAAGGCAAAATCGTGCCGTCTCGGATCACAGCTGTGAACTTCAAGAACCAGCGCAAGCTTGCCAAGGCGATCAAACGCGCCCGCATGCTGGCTCTGCTGCCATTCACCGTGAAGTAGGGAGACACAACGATGCAAGTTATTCTCCTCGAACGCGTGGAAAACCTGGGAGGCCTCGGCGACGAGGTCAGCGTCAAGAACGGGTTTGCGCGCAACTTCCTGCTGCCGAAAGGTAAGGCTCTGATTGCAAACACTCAGAACCGCGCCCGTTTCGAAGCAGAGCGTGAAGCGATTGAAAAACGCAACGCCGAAGCCCGCGATGCGGCCACTTCTGCTGGCACCAATCTCGACGGTGAGACATTTGTCCTGATCCGTCAGTCTGGCGCCACGGGTCAGCTTTATGGTTCGGTCAATGCACGCGACATCGTCGAAATTGCTGGCGAAGCCGGTCACAAGATCAAACGCGAGCAGGTTCGCCTGAACGCGCCGATCAAGACCCTTGGCCTGCACGAAGTCGGCATCCGCCTGCACGCGGAAGTCCGCGTCGAGATCACCATCAACGTTGCCCGCTCGACCGACGAAGCCGAGCGTCAGGCAGCCGGTGAGAACATCATCGAAACGCTGCAAGCCGAACAGCAGGCTGCTGCGGATGAGCAGGCTTCTGAAATGGCTGAAGCTGCTGCTGAACTCGACACGGCGCCTGAAGGCGAAGAGTAGTCGATTTCCAATCCTGATCAAAAAAGCCGCTCCATACGGGGCGGCTTTTTTTGTTGATCATAGTTTGGATCGCTCAGAACTCGGTATCTGCAATGGTCAGACGGTGCAGCAAGCGGTCATATCCGTCATACCCACCTGAGGCGGCATGCAGCAGCGAGCGATTGTCCCACATGACCAGCATGTCCTTTTCCCATTTGTGCGAATAGACGAGGTCTTCATGCGTCTGGTGCTGGTAGAACTCCATCATCAACGCCATGCTTTCAGCGCGCTCAAAGCCAGCAAAGCCCTGAATGTATGAGGGTGAGCTATAGAGGGCTTTCTCGCCCGTCTCGCGATGTGTACGCACGAATGGATGCTCTTGCTTCTCCAGAGCTTTCTCGCTCGGAATGATCTTCATACTGCGCCCGGAATCCTGGTCATCATCGCCATAGACGCCCTTGGGAGCGTAGCCGAGTTCTGCGGAGTGAATAGCGATGAGCTCGTCCGCCTTGTCGCGCAAATCATCTGGCAGCCGTTCATAAGCGGCGACCTGATCGGCAAATCTTGTATTGCCGCCGTGCGGAGGAATAGTGATGCCGTAAAGCACCGTGCCCGCAGGCGGCACCTCCAGAAAACTCCAGTCCGTGTGATATGTTTCCGCAAAGATCGGCGTCTTCTCGTCTGCGTTCCGCTGGATCGCGGCGATATGCTCATGTCCTTCGATATGACCGAAGAACGGATCCTCGCCAAACTCTCCAAAATACAGCGTGACGCGCTCCAGATCCGTGTCTGTCAGTTGCTGTTTGGGGAAGATGAGCAGCTTGTTCTCAACCCAGTGCGCGCGCAGCTCTGCCACGAGATCGGCGGACAGATCCTCTCGCAAATCAATGCCGGTGACCACGGCTCCACAAATCGCGCCGGTCGGTTCTACGTTCAGGCTCATAGTGTTTCCTCCGCTGCCAGAATACGCGAGCGCTGCGGAGTGTCCATTGTCGGATCCGGGTGTCGCCGCGCTAACCTGCGTGGGCTTCGTAGCGAAACTCCATCATCCGCTGCAGGAGCGGACTTTTGAAATTGCTGGGCACGTCTTTCTGCCCGACCAGCCAGGCATAGACTTCCCAGTCGGGGGTCGAAAGCAGGCGTTCGAATTCAGAAAGGTCGTCATCGCTCATGCCAGCCAGATGCGCGTCGGCGAACGAGCCCATGAGCAAGTCCATTTCGCGAAAACCACGCCGCCAGGCGCGGAATTTCACTTTGCGGCGACGTTCGTCTAGCTGGGGTTGGCTCATGGTCTCTACTCCTACGCGGGACAATCTAGGCCGCTCACATGGATCTGCACAGGGTTATCCTGTCGCGCATGCATCACATCTTGTAACCCACATGGAGATCAGCGCATAAGACGTGATGCGCGACGAACGCTTGTTTCCTCTGTTTCAGCAACTCGATGCCTTACCCGGCATTGGGCCAAAGCTAAAACCTGTGCTCGAACGACTGGTAGATGGCGAGACGATCTGGGACCTGCTGCTACATATGCCGGAACGTTGGCTCGACCGGCGCCCGCGCGACAGTTTCGATGACCTCGTGCCCGAAGAAGTCGCCACGGTGAAAGGCGAGGTTCACGCCGTCAAAGCCCCTTATAATGATCGCGCGCCGACCCGGATCCTTCTGTTCGATGGCTCCGGCTTCCTGACGATCACCTATTTTCGGGCCGACTCGCGGTGGCTGCAGGCCCAGTACCCGGTCGGCAAGGACCGCATCGTTTCGGGCAAAATTACCGAGTGGCAAGGCGAGCGTCAGATGAGCCACCCGGATTTTGTCATGGACCCGGCTAAGGGCGAGGTCCCACCGCCAGTTGAGCCGATTTATCCCCTCACGGCAGGCCTCACCAATAAGCGAGTCCACACTTCGACCCAGGCGGCGGTCGATCTGATCGCCGATGACCTCCCCGAATGGATCGAGCCAAACCTCATCGCCCAGGAAAACTGGCCCGGTTTCAAGCAGGCCATGCAGCTCGTTCACGCGCCGGAGGTGTGGGATGAGGCGGCGACGCTTCGCGCCCGTACCCGGCTTGCCTATGATGAGGCACTTGCTCGCGAGCTGACATTCGCGCGCGCTCGCGCAGCACGGCGTTCCAGTGAGGCGAATGTTGTGCCCCCGCAGAGCGAGGCGCTCAATCGGCTCGTTTCCACCCTGCCCTACAAACCGACCAAGGCTCAGATCCGTGCGACCAAGGAAGTCATGTCTGATCTCGGCGAGCCCTACCCGATGCGGCGCATGCTGCAGGGAGATGTTGGATCAGGAAAAACGCTGGTCGGCACATTCTCAGCGGTGCAAGCCGCAGAGGGTGGGTTTCAGACCGCTTTCATGGCCCCAACCGAAGTCCTCGCCCGCCAACAGTTTGATACGCTGGACGAGCTGCTATCACCCCTCGGATACACGGTCGCTGTCCTGACCGGCCGCGACAAAGGCAAAACTCGTGAAGCAACCTTGATGGGACTCGCCGACGGGTCAATTCAGGTCGTGGCTGGCACACATGCCCTGTTCCAGGAAGGCGTCAGCTTCAAACGCCTCGCCATGGTGATTGTCGATGAACAGCACCGGTTCGGCGTGGCTGACCGCATGAAGCTTATGAGTAAGGGCAAGTTCCCGCACATGCTGGTCATGTCCGCGACTCCAATCCCGCGCACCCTGGCCCAGACCATTCACGGCGACCTTGATGTCTCCATCCTTGACGAGAAGCCGCCGGGGCGACAGCCCGTCGAGACCCGCGCAATCCCGGATACGCGCATGGAAGACGTGATCACGGCAGTGGGACGCGCTCTGGAGCGTGGAGAACGCGTCTTCTGGGTCTGCCCGCGCGTCGATGCAGATGAAGAAGACGGCAGCTCCGCCGTGGCCCGCGCAGCCATGTTGAAAGACGCGCTTCGCTCTGAGGTTGGCCTCGTCCATGGCCGCATGAAAGGCGCTGAAAAGGATGCGGCATTGGAGGCGTTCCGCACCGGTGAAACCCGCATACTGGTCGCGACAACTGTGATCGAGGTCGGGGTCGATGTGCCGGAAGCCACGATTATGGTGATCGAACGCGCCGAAGGCTTTGGCCTCGCCCAATTACACCAACTCCGCGGTCGCGTCGGGCGCG
>Ga0207422_1003164_pt1 | contig 17594 bp, 16 predicted proteins | sample MarCyaLeptolynsp_FD_187757 | JGI IMG/M metagenome (GOLD analysis project Ga0207422, IMG submission 187757) | Marine cyanobacterial communities from Panama - species 1 Leptolyngbya sp. (SPAdes) | ecosystem: Environmental > Aquatic > Marine > Unclassified | place: Panama: Panama City | collected...
AGCGTTCGAACCGGCGGCGAATGTCCAAAGACAGTGGTGCAGGCATCTCGTGATCCTCCTCAAAAGGATGAATCACAAATTTCGGAAAATGGGAATCCCCGATTCAACATTAGCGCTCGATGCTTTAATCGATCCTTGCCGCCGCTTGAGTTCTGTTTTGGCACCAGACCGAGCCAGGCCGCGAGCTGACGGCCGGACTTGAACTGCGATGCGTCGCCGACAGTTGCGACGAGAGCCGTCGCAGTGATGACGCCCACGCCCGGAATCGCCTCAAGCCGGCGACTTGCTTCACTCGACAGATGCCAGGCTTTCAACCTCTTTTCGAGGCCCTTTATCTGACCCTGAACGTCACGCAGTTGACGGACCAGAAATCCGAGCGCTTCACGCGCAAGCTCTGGAAGCCGATCGTCGTTGTGATCGTCAATGATCTCAATCAGTTTGGCCGCATTGCCGAGACCTTGAGCGGCGATGAGCCCAAACTCCGCGCAATGTCCGCGAAGCGCATTGATCAGCATGGTGCGCTGGCGGACCAGAAGTTCACGAGAACGGTGCAGTGTCAGAACCGCCTGCTGATCCGCGCTCTTAACTGGCGCAAACCGCATGGTCGGGCGCAACAGGGCCTCGAAGATCGCTTCGGCATCGGCCGCATCGTTCTTGTTTGTCTTGACGAACGGTTTGACATATTGCGGCGGGATCAGGCGGACTTCATGGCCAAGAGCCTGAAGCGCGCGCGCCCAGTGATGCGCGCTGGCACAAGCCTCCATGCCGATCAGGCAAGGTTCGAGCTCGCTGAAAAACCCGATGACCTGCGCCCGGCGCAGTTTCTTGCGCACAACAGGCCTGCCGTCTTCATCGGCACAATGAACCTGAAAAACCGACTTTGCCAGATCGAGCCCGACTGTTGTAATCTTCGTCATGGGCCTGTCCCTGGATTGCTTTGACACTCTCCAGTATGGCTCATTACGAAGCCGGCGGGGGCGTCCATACCATTACCGTAATTAGATATCGCGGCCCGACGGATAGAGGATCCAGTGACGTTTGCCCGAGGGGTAATAGCCGTACTGGGTCGTGTAGGTCTGCGCCCCGATCGTCCGGACGTCGGCCGTGATCCGGCCTTGTTCGTCATAGGTGTAGGCCGAAGACCCCGACGCGTCCGTGACGCCGGTCAAGCGACCGGCGCCTTTTTGAACGTCCTGCGAGCATGTCGGGAATTTCATAAGTTGTCACCGGAACTGCCATTGCTTGCGCATTGAAGACGGACTGATGCGAAGGTTGGGTTTAAGCGATATGAAATCTCGCTTGACCAGAATTTCATGCTCATGCCACGCGAAACTGACCATGCATGGGTTTATTCAGATCGGCCTCATGAAGAATAATTAGAGGACGGATTTCGCACCGATTTACGAAAAAGCTCCAGAGGAGGCTGGAGTATTTTTCTCGATATTAGGAAAGAAAATTACGGTGAGTATTTATAGTTTCCTCAAATTCATCAACAATAGTAATGTCAATCAGGAACAAGAAATCAATTGATATGTTGGGTCCCTTTTTTATCTCAATTTTTAGCAAACGCTTATCTCTTCCGACAATTAGAGGTGGATCTGTCAGTATTTTAATTCTAAAAAATTCGCGAACATTACAGGTAAAATCTTCTCGAACATTGTTCAATATTATATCCGAGCGAATATCTGCTAAACAAGAAAGAAAATCTTCTGCCAATTGTAGCGTCTGATCTCTGGTCTCGAGGCGTAACACGCCTCGAGACATATCCGTTGACCAAGAGCCAAGATCAAACCGAATTTCCAGTTCGGTGCCTTCGCTTGACCTATCCAAAAAAGACAGTTCAAATCGGCCATCAGATGAATTGAGAGCTATTTTCATATTTACCCACTATTTTCTAGGGCCCTTTGGGACTCTGGAATGCTCTTCGTGACGATTTACATTTCGCTCACCGGAATCATGCCCATTTTTGTTTTTTGCATCATGAGACCCCTTAATGTTTTCACCGGGACCACGATCGGGTATCGGAGAATCGGGATCTAGGTTTTTAGCCCCTTCACCACGCCGGTTTTCTGTCTGTCGTTTGGAGACCTCTTCCGGACTATATGGGTCACCAGGCAAAGCTGGCGCGCCAGGTCTCGGCTCCGATTTATTATCTGCATTATCGTTGTTAGAAATCAATCCACCAAGGTTTTGTCCACCAAATGGTCCACTGGGAGCAGCACAATATCCTGGGTTCTTTAGCTGCTTTCCAATAAGCCGAGAAAGAAGTCCAAGTTCGACAACACTTCGCCCATCCGGATCCACGGCCATCTGCGGCGTCTTCACCGCATAGGCATATATGCTCGGCCCGTCGGGCATGCCAAGCGGGTCCGGCTGCAGATACCGCCCTGTCGTCGGATCATATTGCCGGTGCCAGTTGTAATGTAGGCCTGACTCCAAGTTGAACCACTGGCCGGGGAACCGGCTGTCAGTTGCCGCCGTTCCGGTGACCGTAAGCACGCCACCGAACGGCAGGAACGTTGCCCGCCAGACGAAGGCTTTCGACGCATTCATTATCTGCCTGTATTCAAACTAACTGCGATCGTGAGCGAAGTGCGCCTATTCAGATCCAGAGTAAGTCGCAATACGCAAGGAGAAAGAAAATTCTGACAATGCCTTAATCGCATCTGTAGATACGGTAGAGGTATTATTGCAATATTCAGAGTATACAGAAACAACAATTTCTCTTCTACACTCTTTTGGAAGTGATCTAAAATTATCTCCTTTGCAATTTAATTCGGAAATAAGCTCAATTATAACTTCATCAACACTTCGGAAACTCAGTTCTCGGGTGTTTTCCGTCGAAAAGAACCAAGTTTTCCACCCGGGGGGCCTTTTGGCCCCCCGCTTTAATGGTGTTTTCGATGATTTATTCGGTTTCATTTCAAGGCGTCGGCTGATCTCATCAACCGATAATTCTGTATGCCCTCCAACAAAGAGAAATGCTGAAGTTTGATAGTAGTGTGTATTTTTATGATCGCCTTCCATCATTCACCATCCAAAATATCGTTCACGTTGTCACCAGTGGGCACGGCCTCACCTTTTCCGTCTTTCGCACCCGCAAAAATATCTCCCTTTTTGTCGACAAACAGGTCTTCCTTTCCTCCCAAGCCTAGTTCCTCTTTTACCTCTTCAGGATCGAAGCCAGCTTTTTTAAGTTCTTCTGCCCGTCTTTTCCCAATTTTCTTCATATCTTTCAACTGAGGGGTATCATCGTCGTCTCTATCGTTATTCGCTATCAAACCGTCCAAACCAAGAACCAGGGGATGAGCTGACAAGATCGTTCTGCAGAAATCAATAATGTCGTCAGCAAGCTGATTATTTTCTGGTGTGCCGGCTGTAAACGCGGGCACACTGGGAATAGGCGTAACACGTGATCCCCTGAGCATAAGTCTGGATTGCAAACCATCCGGATCCACCGCCATCTGCGGCGTATTCACCGCATAGGCATAGCGGCTCGGCCCGTCAGGCATGCCAAGCGGATCCGGCTGCAGATACCGCCCCGTCGTCGGATCATAGTGCCGGTGCCAGTTGTAGTGCAGGCCTGATTCCAGGTTGAACCACTGGCCGGGGAAGCGGCTGTCGGTTGCCGCCGTTCCGGTGACCGAATGCACTCCGCCGAACGGCAGGAACGTCGCCCGCCAGACGAAGGCTTTCGACGCATCCATCATCGCAACCGGACGGTTCAGATGGTCGGCGTGCACGTAGTAGAGTTTCGGCGTCGTATCCACGTCGGCAATGACGGCAAGCGGCAACGCCGAGGCGCTGATCGCCTGTTTGCCTTCGCTGTCCGATCCGCTGCCGGACGGCATCCAGATATATTCCCTGACCGTGTTGCCGAGACCGTCGGTCTCCGCGATCACATTGCCTTCCAGGTCGTGAATGTAGTGCACCGTTCCCGATGGCGTCGTGTTGGTCAGGGTGCGGGACACCAGTTGTGCGGCGTAATTGTAGGTATAGGTGCCTTTCAGCGACGCGCCGATCGTGACCGTTTGCAGCTGGCCGCGGCTGTCATAGGCGAACGCCCTGGTCGACCCGCCGGTTTCCGCGTCCGACGTCGTGTTGCCGGAATTGTCGAGAACGAAGCTGCGGTGCGGATTGCCGTTGCGGGTGATGCTGGTCAGCCGGTTCGACGTCGAGGGATAGCCGTAAAAGTCCGATGTGGTCACACCGCCGACCGTCAGGATCCTGTTCGTCCGGTTGTCGGAATCGTCGTGATAGAAGGTCAGCGCGCCCCAGGGGCCGTCGGCATTCTGGATCCGTTCCGTTGCCGTATGCCAGAAACTCTGGTTCTGCGTCGGATCGAGATTGTCCCAGATATTGGTCAGGTTGAGGGCGTCGGTATAGCCGTAATAGTTCTGCAGGACCGGCGTGACACCGTCGGAAACATTCTGCTGGTCCATCCGGTAGTCCTGGTCGAACGTGCGCCAGAGCCGCAGACCGTTGCCGTAGAGCATGGTCTGGATGGGGCCATAGGGGTGCCATTCGATGGCTTCGGCGACACCGACGACCGGTGACAGGGAATCCTTTCTTGTTACGACGCTTTCAAGGTCGTCATTGGAATTGTAGTAGAACCCGATATCGCGGCCCGACGGATAAAGGATCCAGTTCAGTTTGCCGGAGGCGTAATAGCCATATTGCGTCGTGTAGGTCTGCGTCCCGATCGTCCGGACGTCGGCCGTGATCCGGCCCTGTTCGTCATAGGTGTAGGCCGACGATCCCGATGCGTCCGTGACGCTGGTCAAGCGACCGGCGCCCTTGTTGCCGCCGGCCGTGGAATCATAGGTGAAGGTGACGTTTTCCGCCGAATTGGCGGGATAGGTTCGCGCCGTCAAGCGCCCTCCGGCATCATGGGTGTACTGGGTAACGATGCCGCGCGCGTCGGTCTTTTGCGTCACCAGGCCGCGGGCGTCGCGGACATAGTCCACGGTGCCGATATCGGGACTGGATTCACGAATGACCTCACCGAAGCCGTTGTTGACATAGGTGGTGGTGATGGTGCGCGGATCGGCATAGGTCGCGACCTGCCCCTCGGCCGTGTAGGTGGTGTTGGCCGTTGTCGTGTGCGCATTGGTTTCGGAAATCAGCCGATCGAGGCCGTCATACGCGAAAGTCGTCGCATTGGATCGCGGATTCTGAACCGAGACGATGTTGGAATTCTTGTCGTAGGCGATCGTCCAAGTGGAGCCGGACTGACCGACCCTGGTCAGAAGTCGGCTCAGTTCGTCGAATGTGCGGGTTTCCTGATAGACGATGGTGCTGGTCGACGACTTGATCGTGCGTCCGGTCACGTCGCCGGCATCGTTGTGGGTATAGTCGATGGTTTCGCCGAGACCGTTGGCCAATTGCGTCAGCCTGCGGACATCGTTGTATGTCATCGTCAGCGTGGCGCCCGAGGGTTCGGTGAGGGACGTTACCTGACCGATCGCGTCGTAACCGATCGTCCATTGCGACTGCGCCGCGCCGGGATTGACGATGATCGTTTCCACGCGCCCGAGATCGTTATAGGTGAATTGTGTCGCCGTACCGTTGGCGTCGGTGACCTGTGTCGGCAGACCGCGGCCGTTGACCGTGTTGACCGTCGTGACCAGGGAATTGGCGTCTGTGATCGTCGCCAGATATCCGTTTGCGTCATACGTGTAGGTCGTCGTGTCCGAGGGGCCCGCGAGCGGTCCGTCAACGGTCAGCAGTTCGCCGTCGGTCGAATAGGTGTAGGCCCAGGTTCGGGTCTGGCCGTTGGTGGTGTAGGGTACGGTGTGGGAGGTGGTGTCGGTTTCGGTACGTGCCGTCAGGAGACCAGCCGTCGTGTAGGTATTGTCGACTGTCAGGTTCGCCGTGGCGACCTGTGTCGGCAGGTCGAGGGTTGCATGCCACTGGATATTGGTCGTGCGCGCTTCCGGGGTTCCGTGTGCCTCGACGATGGTGGTGACAAGCCCCCTAGCATTGCGGGTAAACTGGGTAACATTGCCTTCTTCATCAGTGAAGGACGCCGGCAACTCATCTGTGCCATACGTGTAACTTGAATTGCTTGCAACGCAATTCGCGCTGGCCTTACCCTCTAATTCAACAAATCTCCGTGTATGGAGAAAATCATCAAATTTATAGACCGCTTCCTTCCCAAGCGGATTGGTCACGGTAACATCGTAGTTGTAGGGATAGAACGGATTTATCTGGTAGGAATACGAAAATGTATGCTCTTCTTGATCGACTCCGTGCTTTGACGAAATTACGCGACCCAAATTATCATATGCCCAAGTTGCATACCGAATGCCTTTGGCGTCGGTAATCCCGGTCAGCCAATTGCGCCTTGCACCATTTGCTTGAAGGTTCGTGTTGTCATAGTGATAAGTTTCTGATGTTAATAATACATTTTGAGCGTCAAAATGCTCCACTTTTTCAAGGCGTTGATCGCTATTGGCAATAGATGCCTGCTGATCGTAAACGAATGATAGGTATGTTCCGTCGGGCAAATCAATACGCGATACTAACTTGTTGTCAAAAATATTCGTTGTAGATCCAGATGTGTATTCACTGTTTAACCACGTAAGATTTATTTCTCTTCCAAAATTGTCTTCAATTTTCGTCAGAACACCATTTGATGCGTAAGTGTATATCTGTTCATAACCGTTAGATTCGATAATTTTCGTTGGTCGAGCAATATTGAACAAAGGTGTCGACGACACATGATTTGGTCGTTGATATGCTTGGAACTCGATTACTCTGCCAGTCTTTAGCTCTGTTATTTTCCAATTGGTTGAAACCAATGTTGGATCACCCGCGGGCCAGGTGCCAATGAATTCAAGCGCAATGTCATAAACGTGGTCATCTGAACCGGCTCCTCGGAATGTTCCGTCAACATTACGCCTAAAGTCATAGGTACTGCCATCAGGCCTAAGCAAAGACACAAAGTTTACTAGGTTGCCAACCTGCTGCCTCTGGTCAATATGCAGCTCATCAGCAAAGTTGAATCGCCAATTTCGGTTTAAGCCGGCAGGCAAATTATGAGCGACGACGGGATTCTTACCCGTCAAATTACGATAGTGACGACCAACAATGATCTTTCCGTCCGCTGACTTGAAGTCGATGAATTTCTGTATTTTGGCGCCAGTCAAGAGCATAACCGGATTGCCCGCGACTGGATTTGGAGTATTCTTCCCTGCATCACAAGCGCGCGCTTCCCGCAATTCGTTTCTTCGCTGGACGCACCGCCCCGGCCAAGCGGAATAGAAAGTTTCTGAGCTTGGGACACCGGTATTGTCACATACAAAAGTCACCCAGGCAGGAAGTGGACCACTGTAGGGTCCACCGTTGGCGTGATTCGACCAACTGCAGCTTGCTGTCACGTCGCTATTAAGGCCGAAGGGGCCAGCCGGGTCGAGCGTTGTTGGAAACTGCGCTGGCGATGTGGGAGCATAATTAGCTTTTTGAATAGCGCAGGCTGCATGCGCGCTACTTGCGCTAACTGACCCGTTGGGAGTTACGGTCCACCAAGCTCCATCGCCCGCTGCCGCATGAGCGGCAACGGGAAACAATAATGCGCCCGCTGCTAACTTTAGACTAAATATTACCGAATTAGGCGAAAAATTTGAAAACATCCCGTATCTCCCGAATTATGCTCCAATAAAATCAATATGATTCACAAAGAAATTTTAATTCAAGAGTTGACTATGTTATTTTTAACAATAATATGTTACGCTAAAATTTAGATTTTGCCCAAATTTAGACACTTTTTCCGCAGAAAAAACACATATTATCGTCATATTTTGCGATATTTATGATACGGCTAATTTCTTCTGGTTTTGCGAGCAATTTGCCATAAATATGTGATGTCGAGTGCGGTAGTCGCTCAAGGGCGTCAATATCTGGCGACCTGTAATGTTTGTTTCTGTCAGGTCTGGATATCAGGTTTGGCGAATGTGACGTTTGGGAACATTGATGGGACAATCGATCATTGAAACATAATCGGGAACAGTGTGCGCTCGTGCGGGTTGATTGTAAGGAGCTATTTGTGTTCTTGCGTCGCGGCTTTCCGATATTTGGCGGGCTTGCGGTTTGCCTGTGCATCGCCGGAATCGTCTCCTTTGGCGTTGCTTTTCTTCCATTTGGTCAGGCAATAGCCGGAACCGTGCTCGGCATTGGTTTGCTCGCACTCACGGTTTTCGACATTCGCCATTTCCTCCTGCCCGATATCCTCACCGGAGGTCTTTTCTTTGCCGGTCTTGGCTTCATGGTTTGGCTTGATCCGGATTCCGTGCTCGTTCACGCGATGTCCGGGTTTGCCGGCTTTGCGATCGTTGCGGGTGCGGCGGCACTGTACAGGCATTGGCGTGGCCGGCACGGGTTGGGCGGAGGCGACGCCAAGCTCGTTGGCGTCGCTGGCGTCTGGCTTGGTCCGGCGTCCATCGGACCGCTGCTCTTTCTTTCAGCGGTCCTCGCGCTGTTCATGCTTCTGTTGGGGAGCTTCTTCGGAAGGTCTGTAGATCGCAATACAGTCGTGCCGTTCGGCGCGTTTTTGTGTCCCGTCATGTTCGCGCTTTGGTGTGCGCAATCGTTTGCGCCCTGATTGAGCGAAAAATGATGGGGCAGCAAACAATTTCAGAAAATTCAGAAACGGGTCGAAGCTCTGACCCGGCAGGCCTTCGGGATCCGCGGGCGGTGACCGACCAGAATGGCGATGCCGGGCCTGCCGCAATCGACATCCGAACCCGCGAAACTCTCGCAGAAGCCCTATGTGTCGAGGGCCATATCTCAAGAGCCGAGGCCGCACGGTTGCGGCTCGCAATGGCATCCAACGGCGAAACCGTCGGCACACTTGTCACCCGGCTCGGCCTGTTGAGTGCCGACAATGCCCGCGACGCCATTGCCGGTGTTATGGCACTCGACCCCTTTCCCGATCGGAAGGTCGACTGGGACACGGGCATTGCGGTCGGGAGCGAGAACGGTGCTCCGGTTCTTGATCCGGACTATTGCAGGACCGTCGGTATCATTCCGCTCGCAATCGAGACCGATCACCTGATCGTGGCAATGCTCGACCCCAGCGATTTCGCCGTGCGCGAGGCGGTGGGGTTGTTTTTTGGGCTTATGGTTCAGCCCGTGGCGGTCAATGAAGCGACATTCGAACACCTCCATGACCAAGTGTTTGCCAAAGATGCGGTCCTCGAGGGTGGTGCGGACCTCGGGGATTCCGCTGCCTACACCGGAGCCCTCAGCGACGAGGACGTGGCGCGCCTGGAAGATCTCGCCAGTGACGCTCCCGTCATCCACTGCCTGGAATCGATCATTGGCAATGCCCTGAATGACGAAGCGTCAGACGTTCACCTTGTCGTCGTGCGGGCCGGGATGGCAGTGCGTTTCAGGGTGGACGGCAGCCTCGGAGAAAAGGATGTGCTTTCCGCCAGCCTCGGGAATGGCGTGGTCCTGCGTCTCAAGGTCCTGGCGGGTCTCGACATTGCGGAACGACGGATCCCGCAGGACGGCCGCATCCGACTGCAGGTTGCCGGAACCTCCGCCGATATCCGCCTGTCGACGATGCCGCAATCCGAGGGCGAGGGCGCGGTGTTGCGGTTCTTGAAACATATTCCCGAACGCCTGCATCTTCCCGCGCTCGGTTTTCCGCAACACACTCTTTCGCGGCTCTTGCCGCTGATCAACGCGCCGGAGGGGCTGATCCTGGTTTCAGGTCCGACCGGCTCGGGAAAGACCACGACACTGTATGCGGCGCTAAGGGCCATCAGGCGCAAAGATGTCAACATCGCGACAATCGAGAATCCGGTTGAACAGCGTATCGACGGGATCGCGCAGGTCGAGATCAATCCGGCGATCGGGTTCGATTTTCCGAAAGCGCTTCACGCCATGTTGCGCCAGGATCCGGACGTCATTCTGCTTGGCGAAATCAGAGGCGAGGAAACCGCCGAAACGGCGGTCAGAGCGGCACTGACCGGACATCTGGTCCTGTCAACGATTCACACCGACCGGGCCGTCGCCACGGTCCCCAGATTGCTGGACATGGGGGTTGAGGATTTCCTTCTGGCATCGACGTTGAAGGCGGTTCTGGGTCAAAGGCTTGTTCGTCGGATCTGCCCGGACTGCCGGTCGTCGAAACCGTTTACAGCCAGCGAAGCGGCAGCCGCGTCTGCCTGGTCGGGAGTTGAACTTGAAGGGTCCAGCGGTTCCCGGGGCGAGGACTGCCGGCACTCTTCCGGTTCGGGTTGCCAGGCATGTGCGCACAGCGGCTATAGCGGGCGCATATCCATTTCGGAACTCCTGGTCGTCGATGCCGCAATTCAAGCGGCGATCCGAGAGCGCTGCGATGCGGGATACCTGGACGAAATCGCGAGAAAGGCGGGCTTCAGGTCGATGGCGGAGGAAGCACTCGCTCTTTGCCTTGATGGAACGATTTCTCTTGAAGACGCCATGCGTATCGTCCCGTCAATCCGAACGGAACAGTCCGTCGCACCGGTGCTTCGCGGCGAGAGCATGCCGGGCCGGCAGGCGGGGCGGCCATGACCCGGTATTCCTATCGCGCCCTTACTGCAGACGGTAAGGTCAAGTCCGGTGAGCTGGTCGCAAACTCGACCGGCGCAGCGGCCTTGCAACTCACCGAGAACGGCCTGACGCCGCTTTCCCTGCGCCCCTTTTCTTTCAGGTCGCGTGCCTTTGCGGTTTTGCTTTCAGATCTCGGCGGCGGCAATTCGCTTACCCTGAAACATCAGACCGTTTTTGCCAAGGCACTATCGACGCTCCTCGATGCGGGTATCGACGTCAATCAGGGCTTGCGCATTCTGGAAGAAGCGGGTGAATCGAAGAAACTGCGCACGGCAGCAGGTTCCGTTGGCAGATATGTGCGCCGCGGTCACTCCCTGCCGGAAGCAATCGACAAAGCGGACCTGCGCCTCGAACCCGTGTTTTCCGGACTGATCGCCGCAGGACAGCAGGCGGGTAAACTTTCAGATTGTCTGGCTTCCGCCTCGGAGGCACTTGATCAAAAGGCCGCAAACAGCCGCAAGATCCGGTCCGCGCTCGCCTACCCGATCGTGTTGTGTGTTGGCGCAATCGTCAGCATCGTAGTTCTGTTTACCCAGGCGCTGCCGCGCTTGAGAACGCTTTTCGACGACGCCGGAGCGGAGCCTCCCTGGTTGACGGATGTCTTGTTCCGGACCAGCGACCTCCTGATTGCGGCGAGCCCCGTTGTCGGGTTCGGGGGTTTGTTGTGCGGGGCGATGATCCCGTTTGCCTGGCGGACACGCGGGTTTCGCCTGCTTGTCGAAAGAGGCGTTTTGTCGGTTCCCCTGATCGGCGGTTTGCTGAGGCGCTCAGAGGCCGCGCTGTTTTGCCGGATCATGTCAATCCTCATCGGTGCCGCCTATGTAACCAGCGAGGCGCTGGAGCGATGTGCCGTAGCATTGTCATCGATTACCTATGGTGAATTTGCGCAAAAGGCAGCGGTCCGCGTTCGCGCCGGCGAGAGTTTGGCGGCGATCATGGGAGAAGCCGGCGCACTTTTCCCTGGAGCCGTCGCGCCGCTGATTGTGATCGGCGACAAATCCGGCCGCCTTTCAACCATCCTGCATCAATCGGCGCTCATCCTGGAGGGAGAACTAGAGGCGCGGCAGTCGGTCATGGTCAGCCTCATAACGCCGGCCTTTCTGGTCGTTCTCGGTGGAATTGTCCTCGCACTTGTCCTGTCCATATGGACCACGGTTCTCAGTCTCAACGATGTCGTCCTTTAGGAGGAAGTTTTTGAAAACACCGGAAATCCTGTCGGATGAAAGGGGCATGACGCTCTTGGAGCTTTTGATTGTCATTGCGATCCTCGGGCTTATCGCAACGCTCGGCGGTGTCCAGCTGATGGAAACGTTCGGCCAGACGAAAACCAAGACCGCGCGTTTGCAGATCGACCAGATTGGCCTTGCCCTGGATCTTTTCCATCTGGATGTCGGACGACCGCCGACGTCGGATGAAAACCTGGCCGCTCTCCTGGACAAACCCCAGGGCATCGAAAAGTGGAACGGTCCCTACCTGAAAAGCGAAGCCGCCACCCTTGATCCCTGGGGAACGCGCTATTTGTACAGATCGCCCGGCGAACATGGCGCTTATGATCTTTATTCCCTCGGGCGTGACGGGAAGTCGGGTGGATCTGGCGAGGATGCGGATGTCACGTCGTGGTGAGACCCTGTCGCAGGCAGGGTATTCCCTGTTGGAGCTTTTGATCGTGCTGGCAATTCTCGGCGCTGTCGCCGCAACGCTTTCCGGCGGGATTTTCTCGCGCGATGCGGAAACTCTTGAGGGGCTGGCGGACAAGGTCCGGACCCTTGCCGCGACCCAGAAGCTGCACGCAGTGCGCCACGGAACTCCCGCAAACATCGTCCGGGATCCGGAAATGCGCCGCCTCGTAGGGGCTTCGGGTGATGTGGTGATGATTCCCGCCAGCGTGGAGGCGGAACTGGTGGGCACAATACCTCCTCACGCTTCAGAGCCGGCCCTCGTGTTTTTTCCCGACGGGCGAGTGCTGGGTGGAACCGTAAATCTCAGTCGGGGCGGAGAGCGTCGTGTCATCGCTGTGACCGGAGAACTCGGCCATGCCGATGCAACGCAATGACAGTGGCGCGATCCTGCTTGAAGCCATTATCGGTTTTGCGATTCTGGGCCTGTTCGCCGGGATGGTGCTCCAACAGCTGCAAATCGCTGTCGAACGGACAGGACAAGGATCGAAACGGGCGATGATCCTTGCCGAAAGCGCAAACATTATCGAACGCGTGGGATTCGATATTTCGCTGGATGGCGAAACCGGTCAGGGACCATTCGAAACGGTCGAAAATGCAACCTGGCGACTTGATATCGAGCCTTTTTCGGATGGCAGGCAATCTCCGCCGGTCAAGGCAACCGGCAATCTGAAGCAGATACGGCTCACCGCGACCTGGCCGCGGGGAACCGCCGTTCGCAGCCTCGCATTCGTCACGCTACGAAGGGTGCCGCAATGACGGGCGTCGTTACGAATGCCAACGGATTTTCGCTTCTCGAGGTTATTGTTGCACTTACCGTTGCCGGTGCAATTGCGGGCCTGGGGGTCGATCTGCTGCATTCATCGGCGCGCGTCGGCGATCGCATCGCCAAAGGGGAACGGGTTGTATCCGAATATGTTGGCATGCGGACGCGCCTGCGCCGACTGGCCTATGATCGATTGAGCCCGCTTTCCGGCTCCGTACCAACGATCGACAGCGGGGGAAACGCCCCGGTTTCAAACATCGGCAAGGAGATTTTCCCGACCGAAGGCCGCTTGGATCTTGTCATCTGGCAGCGCGCGGGCGGCAAATTGGAAAAATCCGCGCTCGTCGGCCAGAACCACCTGCCGCAAAATGCCGGTGCCTCATACGGCGCGAGGCCGGGAGAAGAACTCGGCACGACCCGACGTTTGCTGGAACACCGCCTGTCAGGCCATTCCGGCGACAGTCCATTGCCCAACATCCTGATCCGTCTCCCGGTGTTGTCAAGCGAGCAGGTTCAATGAAACAGGCGCACAATCCGGTTGTCCGATTGAAAGACAGCGGCATGTTTGCCGGTTGGCGGAAGCTGTTCGCGCCCAGAATCCCTGTTCTGCGCATAGGTCCGGCAAGCCTTTCAAACTGGCCGAAATTCCGGATGTTCCTGTGGGGACGGACCCGGATCGGAGTTGCGGTTTCCCGGAACCTGCAGATTCGGGAAACTGTATTTGTGCCGAGGGCGGCGAAACAAAACGCAAAGGCGGCGGCAATCTATGCGCTGCTTCCACGCATTCCGTTTTCGCTGGAGGAGATCGTCACAACGGCAATTCGCAAGACATCCGCAAAGGGGGGGGACGCTGTCAAGATGGAAGTGATCGCCATACCCAAGGTGCAATTGCGAAACCTCTATTGGCAGTTTCAGCGCGGCGGCTGCGAAGTTGAGTATTTTGTCGCCGAAAACCAGCGCGGCGAAACTGAACCACAGATCGCATTTTCGCCCGGTCAACTGGATTTGCCGGGAGCGTTTCAGGAGCGCGTGCTACGGCAGATCGCGGTGATCGCACTGGTATCCTCTCTCGCATTCTCGTTTGCTTTCGCTGCCCACCAGCTCAACACATGGTCCACGCTGCAGGAGGCCTACAATAGGTCGCTGTCCAACCTGATCGTGGAAGCGAGGTCCCGCGCCACCGCATCGGAAACGTTGCTCAGTTCGAATGCCGCGATGGACAGGCGTCTGGACCGCAAGTCGTACCTCGCATCGCGTCTTTCGGGCATCGCCGGCCTCCTTGATCCGCAAAGCCACCTGGAACGGGTAACCTATAGCGACAACAAACTGACCATCACCGGTCTCTCACAGAATCCCGGCCGCCTGCTCAAGGCAATCGCCGAACGGATTCCCGCAGCTCGGGCCGAATTTGTCGGCCCTCTCGTCGCCGAACCGCGGTCCGGGCGCGAACGGTTTGTGATCAGGGTTTCGTTCACCCGGGACCTGACCGGCAAACCCGCAAAGTTGGAACAAGGCTGATGTCCGTCCTCTCCGGATCCCGGGCGATGAAAGGCCTCCTGTTCTCTGCAGCCGTCGGCGGGTTGCTGGTTGCCTACTGGACATACGATACGGCAAAAACCCGGTATCAGAGAAGTCTCGAGACACGGATGCTGTTTCAGGCGCGGTACCCGGACATTCCGCGATTTCACCGCGACATCAACAGCGCGGCGCCGGTCGAGCTTGGCTCCAGGCTTCTCGGGTCGCCGACCGTCGATGAGGGGGTGGTTGAGGCACAGGCTCTTGTGCGGGGATTGGCGCGGAAATTCTCGATAAAACTCCAGTCGATACAAACCGCGGCAAACCCGGACAACAACAGCCGTGAATTCAGCGAAATTTCCATAATCGTCGCCGCACTCGCCGACGAAGCGGACGTCCTGCTGTTTCTGGACGCCATTGACAGAGCCAAACCGTCAATCCTTTTGGACACCGTGACGTTGCAGAAGGTCGCCCGGTCGCAGAATGACAGGTCAACGGTCACGCTGGCTGCGCGGATGGCCGTTTTTGCGCGTGTGAAGGGCGGTGCCCAATGATCCGCGCCGCTGCTCTGTTTGTCCCGGCGGTTCTGGCCGTTGCCTTTGTTCCCGCAATGCTCCTGCGGTTTCCCACCCTGCCGGACACACAGGCGGAATCGCGTCGACATCCTCCGACCGCGGCGTCCTATTCATCCGAACGGGAACCGGGAGCCCGCCCGACAAGTGCCATCCCTGTGTGGAACCCGCCCGTTCGTTCCTTGTTTCATTTGCGCAAGCCCGGCACCGCAGGTGACAGCGCTTCCCCGTCGGTGAAGTCCGGCGTCTTCCCGGATGCAACACTCGTCGGCACGCTCGTCAGCGGAGAACAACCCGTTGCCTACGTGCGTTCACCTGTCAGTGCGGAGATTCTGGACCTGAAGGTCGGAAGCCTGTTTGCCGTTCGATGGGAGGTCACGGAAATCGAACCGGACCGTGTCGTGTTTCGATCCCGCGACGACGACACCAAACAGATCCTGAGCCTTTCCGAACGGACGGACGAAAAAGAGATGATCAAGTGAACAATTCGGTACTGAGTCAGCTTCATCGAAATTCGTCAGCAAGCTTTCCATTGCTTCTTGTGCTTTGCATCATGCTCTCAGCGTGTGCGAATGCGGTTGACGACGAATTTGATCGGCCTCTTTTCCAAAGCCTTCTCGGTCCGGGTAACGAAAGCCGCCGCCAAGCCGGAAACCGAACGACAATCATTGATGGTTCAAACGGACGCAGGACAGAGGTCAGGGAGATCGTCGAACCCGGTACGGGGTCATTTCTGACTTCATCGATCAATGAAGCCACCGCTGGCGGTCCGCCTTTGTCGGGACCTCCCGTTCGCGCGAACTTCGTGAACACCGACCTGCAGGAATTTGTACGCGCTCTGTTCAATGACATATTCAAGGTCAATTATGTCATAGATCCGGGTGTGGCGGGCAGCATAACCATCAGGACAACAAAAGCGATTGAGCGAAACGAATTGCTTCGACTGGCGCGCGACGCATTGGCGGCCAACGGTGCAATGCTGCAATACCGCGATGGAATCTACCGTGTTTCGGCGCGACAGGGGGGACAGGCGCAATCTGTTCGGGTCATCAAGGTGGAACATGTCAGTGCCAGCCGGCTTGCCCAGGTTCTGAAGCCGGTCGCGCCAGGCGGGATGGATCTGATCGCCGATGATCAGACAGGGGCCCTCGTTATCAAAGGCGGCGGGCCCGATGATGTTGCGGCTGTCCGGAGCATGGTCAGATCGTTCGACACGGATCAGATGTCTGGGATGTCGTTTGCTCTCCTGCCATTGCGCAATATGCCTGCGGGAACCGTCGTATCGGAAATTGATCAGATATTGTCGTCCTCCGGCCAAACCGGGACCCGGATCATCCCGATTGCCCGCATGAATGCCCTTGTCGTCGTCGCCCGAAAATCATCGCATATCAAGACGGTTCAGAAATGGGTGCGCCGCCTCGATCAACAAGACCGAACCAGTTTGCGCTCCTACATTTATGCGGTTCAAAACAGGCGTGCGGCTGAACTTGCCAAGGTCCTGAACGACGCATTCCTGGCTCCAAGGCATGGCGAGCAAAAACAGGCGCCCGGACCGATCCCGGCCAATGCCGGGCGCTCGGTTATTCCCGCCCTGACGGAGGCCGCCGACCAAAATCGTGCGCTTGCCCCGGCCGTCAGGGCACAAGAAACATCACAAGCTGAACAGCCTCGAATAACCGCTGACAGTTCAACCAACTCCCTGATCATCTACGCAACTCCAGAGCAGTTCAAATCCATCCGTGCCGCAATACACCGGCTTGATATTGTGCCGCTGCAGGTCTTGATCGAGGCGACCATTGCCGAAGTGCGGCTCAACAAGAACCTGCGCTACGGGATTCGGTGGTTCCTGCGGGACAAGAACATCGGCGTCGGGTTCACGGATGATCCCGGAGGCGGATACGATACGGAGGCGCCCGGGTTCAATTTCGTGGTGAGCGGTCCCAACGGAAGACTGGTCCTGAGTGCCCTGGAGAATGAAACGGATGTTGAAATTATCTCCTCGCCATCTCTGACGGTTCTGGACAATCAAACGGCGAAACTGCAAGTCGGAGATCAGGTCCCAATCGCAACCCGCTCATCAACGAGCGTGGATGCCGACAATGCGCCGGTGGTAAACACGATTGATCTTAAAGACACCGGGATCATCCTGTCGGTAACGCCGCGGGTAAACGCCAGCGGGGTTGTGGTTCTGGATATCGTTCAGGAGGCAAGCGATGTTGTCCCGACCACGACGTCGGAGATCGATTCTCCAACCATTCGTCAGCGCAAGATTGAAAGCTCCGTGGCTGTATCCAATGGCTCGTCTGTCATTCTGGGCGGGCTGATAAGCCGTCGGGCTGACGCGACCAGATCAGGTGTGCCCATCGTCAAGGACATCCCTGTCCTGGGAAATCTGTTCAAACGCCAGTTGCGGGAAAAGGACCGCACCGAGCTTCTCATCATAATCAGACCGGTCGTCATTCGCAGTGACAAGGATTTCAG
>Ga0207422_1003169_pt1 | contig 17569 bp, 7 predicted proteins | sample MarCyaLeptolynsp_FD_187757 | JGI IMG/M metagenome (GOLD analysis project Ga0207422, IMG submission 187757) | Marine cyanobacterial communities from Panama - species 1 Leptolyngbya sp. (SPAdes) | ecosystem: Environmental > Aquatic > Marine > Unclassified | place: Panama: Panama City | collected...
CCGTCCGCAGACCCAGCCGCCGGTGCCCTGCCCCCGGGCCCCCGGTTCTCGCTGCCGAGCCAGATCCGCTACCTGCGCGATCCGGTCACCCTGTTCTCGAGGCTGAAGGCCGAATACGGCGACCCGTTCAGCGTTACGACCACCGTCAAGACCGTGTTCACCGCCGATCCGGCCGGGGTGAAGCAGATCTTCACCGCCCCGACCGAATATTTCCTGCCGCTCCAGGTCGAGGGTCAGAAGCGGGTCCTGGGCGAGGCCTTCACCCGGCATTCCGGGCCGGAACACCGCCGCCAGCGCGCCCTGATGGCGCCGGGGCTGCGATCCGACGCCCTGCATCGCCTGGCGAGCCAGATGGTCGAGGCGACCCGGCTGCGCACCGAGACCTGGAAGCCCGGCCAGACCCTCGATCTGGTCGAGGAGGGCATGGCGATCGCGCTGGAGATCATCATCCGCGCGCTGTTCAGCGTCCACGACCGGGCCGGCATCGAAGTGCGCAAGAAGGCCGTGCGCGCCTTCTCCGAGCAGCTCAGCAACAAGCTGTTCCTCGTGACCTCGATGATGGGCCTGCTGCACCCGGCGGTGCCGTCACAAGGCCGGTTCAACCGCGTGCGCCAGGAGTTCCAGGACCTGTTACTGCAGACCATCGCCGACATCCGCGCCGACCCCGACGCCCATGACGGCCTGCTGGCCCACATGGTCAAGGCGACGCGCGAGGACGGGTCCCCGGCGTTCGGCGACGTGGAGATGGCGGACAACATGATCACCATGCTGATCGCCGGGCACGAGACCTCGGCGCTGAGCTTCGGCTGGGCGGCCCAGGCGGTGCTGGGCAATCCGGAGATCCACGACCGCCTGCGGGCGGAACTGGCGGATGTCGACGTGATCGGCGACCCGAACGCCGTGCACACGCTGCCCTACCTGAACGCGGTGGTGAAGGAGGTGCTGCGGTTCTGGACGCCGGTGCCGGACGTGCTGCGCCTGGTCGCCAAGCCGTTCGAGCTCAAGGGCTACACCATTCCCCAGGGGGTGCAGGTCTGCGCCTGCGTGTGGCTCACCCATTTCGACCCGGAGATCTACGAAGATCCCTGGACCTTCAACCCGGATCGCTTCGTGGACCGGCGCTACACGGCGTTCGAGTACTACCCGTTCGGCGGCGGCGAGCGGGTCTGCGTCGGCAACACCTTCGCGCCGATGGAACTCAAGGTGCTGCTGGCGACGCTGCTGAAGACCTGCCGGATCGAGGTACGCGACCCGGCCTTTCCGAAGCTGCTGCGCACCGGCTTCCTGTTGGGGCCGAAGACACCGCTGCTCGCCACCTATCACGGGCCGGCGGCGTGAGTCCCGGCGGGGCCGACCTGCCCCCCGGACCGCGTGGCCTGATCGGCCCGATGCTGCGCTTCGCCGCCGATCCGGTCGGCGCGCACCAAGCCTTCGCCGACCGCTACGGCGATCCCTTCACGCTGCGCCTGCCCGGCATGCGGATGGTCGTCACCGGCGACGCCGAGACCGTGCGCCGGGTGCTCGCCCTGCCGCCCGACGTCTTCGGGGTGCTCGACATCGGCGCCGACGTGATGGGGGAGTACGCCCTGGTCCGGCTCGACGGGGCGGCCCACGACGCGGCGCGCAAGCAGGTCGCGCCGCTGGTCATGAATCCCCTGCGCCAGGACAACGGCGCGGTGATCCAGGAGATCGCCCGGCGCACCTTCGAGGGCGCCGTCGGCCGTCGGGTGAAGATGATCGACCTCGCCAAGCGCCTGACGCTGGAGGTCATCCTGCGCAGCGTGATCGGCCCGCTACCGGCCGAGGCCGAGGCCCGGTTCGCCGCCGCCTACGGTGCCTTGCAGTCCAAGGCCAGCTTCATGCTGCACTTCCTGCCGCTGCTGCAGATCGATCTCGGCCCCTGGTCGCCCTGGGGCAAGCTGGTGCGGGCGCGGCGCACGGTGGATGCCATCGTGTCCCAGGCGATCGAGGATGCCGCCGGCCGGCCGGCGGACGACCCGCACCCGTTCGGCGCCATCGCCCGCGCGGCGACGGCGTCCGACGACCCGGCGCTGGGGGTCGAGGGGCTGCGCCACCAGGTCTTCACGCTGCTGTCAGCGGGCCATGCCTCGACGGCGCAGGGCCTGACCTGGGCCGCCTGGCACGTCTACGCCGATGCCGCCCTACTGGTCCGGTTGCGCGAGGAGATCGGCGCGGCCGGCGGCGATCCGGCCCGTCTCGTGCGCCTCGACCTGCTGGACGCGGTCTGCCGCGAGGTTCTGCGCCTGCACCCGATCGGGCCGGTGATCGGCCGAAAGCTGGCCATGCCGCTCGAGATCAAGGGCCGGACCCTGCCGGCCGGCACCGTGATCGGCCTGTCGGTGCCGCTCGCCCATTCGGATGCCGGCGCCTTCGTGGAGCCGGAGCGTTTCCTGCCGGACCGGTACCTCTCGGACGATCGCGCGCCGCAGGCCCGGTCGATCCCGTTCGGCGGCGGCATCCGGCATTGCCTCGGCGCCAATCTCGGGCTGACGGAGATGAAACTGGCGCTCGCCGAACTGGTGCGGAATTACGACGCGGCGCTCGGCGATCGGGTGGCGCCGAAGCACAAGCTGATCGACGCGGTGGCCGGCCCGGCGAGCGGCGTGCCAGTGGTGCTGTCGCGGCGGGGATAACGGCACCGCTTCAACCGTCGTCCTGAACTCGATTCAGGGCGGCGGGAAAAGGGCCGGTGACGGAGTCAATCTTCCAGGTGGTCCTTCAGCAGTTCCATGAGCTGCGGAATGGTGCGGATCTTCTCCAGTTCGACACCGCTCAGGCGCACACCCCATTCCTCGGCCACCGCGACGCGGAACTCGGCGCCGGCCAGGGAGTCCCACTCGCCGAGCCCGATCAGGGTCTCGTCACCGATGAGACTCCCCTCCTCGACGCCGGCCAGATCCTCGATGATGGCGAAGATTTCAGAACGCTTCATGATCCGCTTTCCCTCCAACCTCTCGGGTCATGCGACAATTCCGTCGACCGTATCCCGCAGCAACCGCTCCATGTCCGCCGCCGGCGTGTCCGAGATGTAGTGGCAGCAGCTTAGGACGAGCACGCCGCGATACTCGATCACGGCGACGACGATCAGCGGCTTGCGAACCGGATAGCAGTACAGCCGGACCCGGTCGGGCGCGGCACCGGCGAAGCGCAGACGGCGCTCGGCCAGCCGGCCGACATTGGTGAAGGCGGGCGGCGTGGCGCGGCCGACCGCCCCGCGCAGCATCTTGTCGATGGCCGCCGACTTGCGGGCGTAGGACATGCGGGCGAACAGAACCATGGTGAGCGGGTTGCCGGCGCCCATGAAACCGGCGCGCTGGCGTTCCATCTCGCGGGCGAGACGATCGGCCGTCACGGCGAAGCTGTCACCGACGCCGGGCTCGATGAAGACATTGGCCACTCCACCGAGATTGCAGATCGGCGGCCGGCCGTCGACCTCGGCGAACCGGCGCAGGTTGTTCGGCACCGCAAGCTGGAGGGACTCCTCCGGACCCGCCCCGGTCAGCGCGGCATAGGCGCGGGCGAAACCGGCGAGCAGGAGGTCGTTGCGGGTCGCCCCGCGGGCGGCGGCGAGGGCGTCGATCTCCTCCAGCCGGCTCTTCGGCACCTCGACGATCACATGGTTCGGGCCCTCGCCCGGCAACCCGAGGGTCTCCGGCGCCCGCATCCGGAATCCGCCATGGGGCTTGCGCATGCGCAGGATGTCGCCGAAATCGCGGCGGATGATCTTGAGCCGGTCGCGCCACTTGAACGGCGTCAGCCAGGCGAAGCTGTCCCGGTCGGCGAGGTTCGGGGCGAGCGCGAAGTCGGGGTCGCCGGTCAGGCCGGAATACACCTGGGCGAAGCGCATCGCGGTCTCGAAGGTCGCCCCGCCATCGGCGACGATGTGGTTGATCTGCAGCAGCAGACGGTCGGTCTCCGGCCCGCGCAGCAGCGTGACGGCAAGATTCGGCGCCACCACCGGGTCGAACGGTGCCGCCACAAGCGACCGGGTCTCGGCCTCCACATCGCCGGTCTCGACCGTCCGGAAGTCGGTCAGCGCGTCCAGGTCGTCGCGACGGCGCCAGACGGGTTCGGGGCCGGTCATGTCCATCGCGCAGCCGAGGATCGGCTCGGCATCCAGGATCATGCGGGTCGTCGCGCGCAGCAGCGCCTCGTCCAGCCGCGCGGCAAAATCGAACGCCATCGTCAAGTTCCCGGAGGTGCCCTTCTCGGAGAAGATCCGCACCATCTGGTCCTGGAACTCGACCGGGAAGGTCTCGGGGATACGCGGGTCGGCGCTCATCGGTTGCCCCAGCGGTCGCGGATCCGGTCCTGCACATCCGGGGCGGCGAAGGTGACGTCGTGCATCGCCACCTCACGGTCGACCACCTCCTGCAACCGGGCGCGGCGGTCCCGCGCCAGATGCGCCTTCAGCAGGCGCAGCGCCGCCGGCGGCTTGTCGGCGAGGTCGCGGGCGAGCGCCAGGGCGGCCGGGACCACCTCGGCCCGCGGCACCACCGGGAACGGCACGCCGCGCGCCTCCAGCGTGCCGCCGTGGTAGCTCCGCGCGGTCAGCAGCATCTCTTCCCCCAGGGCGGTGCCGAGCTTCTCGGGCAGGATCATGGTGGAGCCCATGCCGGGGGTGAAGCCGTATTTCATGAAGTTGGCGGAGTACAGCGCCTCGCGTGCCATCACCACCATCTCGGCGTAGAGGCCGAACACCAGGCCGCCACCAAGCGCGTGCCCCTGCATCGCGGAGATCGCCGGCACGGGACAGTCGAGCAGGAGGCGGTAGAACCCGGCCTCGTCGAACCGCTGCTTGCGCTCGGCGATGCCGATCAGCTCCTCCACCGTGCCGCCGGCGAGGAAGATGGTGTCGAAGCCGTGCAGCACGACGGCGCGGGCCTGATCGTCCTCGCCGACCCGGCGCAGCGCGTCGAACAGGCCGGCCACCAGCGCGCGGGTGAAGGTGTTGCGGCCCTCGCGGTCCTCCATGGCGACCACCCAAATCCCGTCGCCGCCCCGGGTCGCGGTCACGACCTCCGCCATGGCAGCCCCTCCCCCTGAACGAAGCGGCGGATACCGGCCATCACCTGCGGATTGGCGATGCGGGCGCAGATCGCGTCCAGGGCCCGGCGCTCGGTCTCGGCGTCCATCGGCTCCAGCCGGTTGAAATAGGCCTTGGCGGCGGCGACGGCGCCCGGATCCATGCGGTCGGCGCGGATCATCAGCCGGCGCAGCGCGTCGTCCGGATCGTCGGCGAGGTCGTCGATCAGGTTCAGCGCCCGCGCCTCCTCCGCGCCCATGCGGTTGGCGGTCAGGGTCAGGCGCCAGGCCGGCTGCCAGCCGATGCGCCGGACCAGGAACGGCGCGATGGTCGCCGGCACCAGGCCGAACATCAACTCGGACAGCAGGAAACTCGAGCGCGGCGTCGCGATCACCAGGTCGCTGGCGGCGGCCAGGCCGAGGCCGCCAGCGCTGACCTTGCCGTCGATCACCGCGACGACGGTCTTCGGCGCGCCGGCGAAGCGCGCGAGCAGGCGCCAGAACGGGGCGATCCGTTCCCGCAGCGCCGCCATGTCGGCCACGTCGGTGGCCGTCGCCTCGGCGAAGTCCATGCCCTCGCAGAACACCCCGTCGCGCCCCCGCACCGCCAGCACCCGCAGGGTGTCGTCGTGCTCCAACCGGTCGAGGGCGTCGTGCACCGCCGCGATCAGCTCGGCGTTCAGGGTGTTCCCCGCCTCCGGCCGGTTCAGCGTCGCCAGCAGCAGCGAGCCGCGCCGTTCCAGGCGCACGGCGGCGGTGTCGGATCGGCTCAACTCCACGCGTAGACCCTCCGGTATCCCTCGATCCGGTCGAGCACGAGCAGACGCTCGCCGGCGAAGGCGGCATCGTACAGGTCGGCGGCGGCCCCGTCCGCGACCGCGCGCCCGACCGCGGCCTCGCGGGCGCCGGCCAGGCTCGGGGCGGCATCGAGCAAGGCGTCGTAGCGCGGCACCGACAGGCGCTGGCGCCCGGCGAGCGCATCCGCCACCCCGGCCGCGTCGAGCGCGTCGCCCGCGCCCTCGGGGATCAGGCCGCTGTAGAACTCGGAGCAGCAGCCGGAGCCGTAGGAGAACAGCCCGATCCGCGCGCCCGCCCGCTCCGCCAGCGGATCCAGCGCCCCGGCCAGCGCCAGGAACACCGTGCCGGAATAGATGTTGCCCACCTCCCGGCAATAGGTCAGCGACGGCATCACCCGGGCGGTGAAATCGGTCTCGATCTCCGCGCCCGATCCGGCGCCGAGCTTGCGCATCAGGGTGCGATGCGCGCCCTTGACCATGCCGCCGAACGGGGTGTGGAAGGCGAGGCCGGCGAAGTGGTCGGTGAAGGCGACACCGCCCACCGCCTCGCGGTAGCCGGCGAAGGCCTGCTCGACGCAGGTCAGGTAACTCATCAGCGACAGGTCGGCATCGCCGGTCTCCATCTCCGGCGTCGGCCGGCAGGCGTCGGCGACCTCGAATGTGTGGACCCCGCTCGCCCCCGGCTCCAGCGCCAGCAGGCGCGGCTCCGGCCCGACCAGCAGGGCGGCGGCGGCCGATCCCTGGCTCGGCTCGGCATAGGAATGGCGCACCGGCCGCGCTAGGTCGGTGCTGATCACCAGCGCCCGGCCGCCACCCGGGATCGCGCGGCCCTCGGACGCGACCCAGGCCTGGGCCATGCGCAGCGCCGCCGTTCCGCCGTAGCAGGCCTGCTTGATCTCGAACTGCCGGCAGCGCGGGTCGAGGCCGAGATGCTGGTGAACATGCGCGCCCATGGACTTGCCGAAATCGATCCCCGACTCGCTGGCGACGATCAGAAGGCGGATACGCGCCACCGCCTCCGGATCGAGGCGGTCGATCACCGGCCGGGCCGCGTTGACGGCGAAGCTGACCGGATCCTCGAACGGTAGGGCGAGGCTCTTGCGCCGCATCAGCAGGTTTTCGAACCGTTTGGGATCGAGACCGCGGGCCTCGGCGAGATCGCCGACGTCGAGGAAGGCCCGGCCGCCGTAGAACCCCATCGCCTCGATGCCGACCGGTCCGGTCATGCCGAACCCTCCAGCACCAGCGCGGCATTGAACCCGCCAAAGCCGAAACCGGTCTTCAGCACCCGGCGCACCGTCCGGCTCTCCGCCCGTCCGCCGGCATAGCGCAGCGGCCGCACCGGGTTCTCCAGATGCGCGTTGGGATGGACGAAGCCGTTCTCGATCTGCACCGCCGCCGCAACAGTCTCCACCAGCCCGGCGGCGTTCAGCCCGTGGCCGATCAGACCTTTGGCGGCGTTCACCACCGGCCGGTCGCCGAACAGCTCGGCGATGGCGTCGGCCTCGGTCCTGTCGCCGAGCGGCGTCGAGGTCGCATGCGCCGAGATCAGGTCGATGTCGTCGGACCCAAGACCGGCACCGGTGAGCGCTTCCCGCATCACGCGGCGTTCGCCGTCCGGGCTCGGGCTCGGCTGGGCCGAGCCGTCCAGCCGCAGCGCCGATCCGGTCAGACGCACGAGCGCCTCCCCGTCCGCGCCGAGCAGCAGCGCGCCCGCCATCTCCCCCGGCACGAACCCGGTCGCCGCCGCGTCGAACGGCCGGCAGACCCGCCCGTCCGCGACCGACCGGTCGTCCGCCAGCGCGGCGATCAGGTCGAGCCCGGCCCAGTCCGCCGGGCCGAGATCGGCCGGCAGGCCGACGACCAGGCACCGCCGGGCCCGCCCGACCCGCAGCAGGTCGATCGCGGTCACGATAGCGACCGTGCCGCTCGCCGAGGCGCCGCCGACGGTCAGGCCCGGCCCGCGACAGCCCAGCGCCTCGCTCAGCAGGCCGACGGCATGGGTGTCGAACATCTCGACCCCGTGGCGGGCGCCGGGTCGGCCGCCGGCCAGCCGCCGCGCCTCGGCCTCCGCCAGGGCGCCGGCGAACAGGTTCGACCCCGCCACCACCAGTGCCAGATCCGCGTCCGGCGCTCCGTCACCGCCGCCACCGGCCAGTGCCTCGGCGGCGGCCAGCAGGCCGAGACCGAGGGACCGGCGCGCCGCGCGCAGCGTCCGCCCCAGCCGATCCGCCACCGCCGGCAGCGCCTCAGCCACGCGATCCGCCAACGCCGTCTCATCGAGATTGGGGACCATGGCGGCGAAGCGCGGCCGCGCCAGTCCCGGCCATTCGCCGTCGACCAGCGGGCGGATGGCGCCGCGCCCCTCGCGCAGGCCGGCGGCGAGGGCGGGCACGCCGACCCCAAACCCGGTCACCGCCCCGCTGCCGAGGAGGGCGATGCCGCTCATTCGCCGGGGCCCTGCGAGGTGAGGTGGCTGTGCAGAACGTCGATCAGCGCATCGATGTTGGCGAGGCCGACCAGGTCGCGTGGCGGGATGTCCAGGCCGAGTTCCTCCATGGCGGCGAGCGTCACCTCGACCCGGTCGAGGGAGGTGGCGCCGAGATCGGTCATGCTGCGCTCCGGCACCACATCCTCCGGCGGCACATCGGCGAGGCCGGCCCGGACCTTCTCCAGGACCACCGCCGCCACCCGGTCGCGCCCGCCCTCGGTCGCGGACTCCGACGCCAGCGCGCCCCGGATCGCCGCCGCCACCCGGTCGGCATGCGGCGCCAGCACCAGGGAGAAATGATCGCAGTCAACCTCCACCGTCTCGACACCGCCACCGACCAGCCCGTCCCAGCCCGCCCGGTAGTCGCCGTCGGTCAGGAAGGCCGGCAGGTCGAGCGGATTGCCCTCCGGCGCCATGCCGCGCCCGCAGCGGATCAACAGGGTCGGCACCGGCGGGTCGATCGCCGTCGCCTCATACGTCGCGAGCGCCCGGCCGATCCCCCCCGCGACGGCGTCCATGCCGTCGATCAGGGCGGCAAGGTCGGCGCGGGACATCGGCGGCGCGGCCGTGGCGAACAGGTGATCGACGACGGCCTGGGTCAGCGCGTCGCCGTCCAGTCCGGCCAAGCCGTCCGCCTCGAGCCGCTGCCGCCCGCCCCAGCGCGCGCCGAGCCAGTTCGCGGCGAGACGATGGATGAAGCCGTCGCCGAACGCCGCCTCCATCCCCTTCAGGCTGTCCGTGCCCGGGGCGTTGGCGTCGAGCAGGATCAACCGCGACGCCGGCCGCCCCCGCGACGCCAGGATCCGGGTCGTCTCGAAGGCGATGGCGCCGCCGCCGGAGTAGCCGCCGATGGCGTACGGCCCGCGCGGGCAGGCGTCCTGCAGCAGGTCGGCATAGAGCGCCGCGAAATCCGTCACGCGTTCCGGGACCGGCCGGTCGCCGTGCAGACCCGGCGCCTCGAAGGCGTAGACCGGGATCGCGTCGCCGATCCGGGCCGCCAGGTCCACCGCCCAGCTCACCTCCCCCGGGGCGCCGTGCACCAGGAACAGCGGCGCGGCATCGCCGGTCTCGCGGATCGGAACCAGCGGGGAGCGCGCGGTTTCCGCGGAGTCAACGACCGAGTCCGAGAGCACGGCGGACAGCGCGCCTGTGCTGCGATGCTGCCACAGCAGGGTCACCGGCACCGGCCGGCCGACGACCGGCTCCAGCCGGCGGGCGATCTCCAGGCCGGAGACGGATGTCAGGCCGAGCTCGTCGAGCGGCCGGTCGGGGGCGATCTCGTCGCGCGCCAGCCCGAGGACACCGGCCGCGACCGCGGTGATCGCGGCGCTGAGCCCGCCGTCCGTTGCCGGCACCGGTGCGTCGGCGACGGGATGGGCCGGCGGCGGCGCGGCTACCGCGTGAGTCACCGGCGCGCGCGTCACCGGTGCCCGCGCCGGGATCGACGGGTCGACGGCGACGACGATCCGGCCCACCGCCCCGCGTCCGGCCATCCGGCGATAGGCCTCGGCCAGATCCTCGAAGCGATGGACGCTGTCGACCAGCGGCGTCAAACGGCCTTCCACCAGCGCGCGCTCCAGGTCCGCCATCGCCGCGCGGGTGCGCGCCGGTGTGGCCAGGACCCGGCCGAGGTTCACGGTGATCAGGCTCTGGTTGTCCATGAGCCGCGAGAGGTCGACCCGACCTGCCGCCATCAACCCGGCGAGCGCGATCTCGACATAACGCCCGCCGGGCGCCAGCAGGTCGAGCCCCTGCTGGATCGCCGCGCCGCCGAGCAGGTTGACGACGACATCCGCGCCGGCGCCGCCGGTGCGGTCGCGCACCCACCCGGTCACGTCACCGGACCGATAGTCCAGGACCTCGGCGCCCAGCGCCTCGATCGCCGGCCCCTTCGCCGCCGCCCCAACGGTCGCCAGCACCCGGGCGCCGGCCTGCCGGGCGAGCTGCACCAGCACCGGCCCAACACCGCCGGCGGCCGAGGTCACCAGGACCGTCTCGCCGGCGGCGAGGTCGGCACGGTCCAGCGCGTGGCGCGCCGTCAGATACGCGATCGGCAGGGCGGCCGCCTCGATCGGGTCCAGCGCGGCCGGCACCGCTACGGTCAGCGCCGCCGCGACGGTGACGTGATCGGCCTGGCCGCCGCGCCCGCCGGTGATCGCCGCCACCCGATCGCCGATCCGCCGCGCCCGCACGTCGCCGCCGACGGCGACGATCCGCCCGACCGCCTCCATGCCTGGGGTGAAGGGATAGGGCGGCAGGTTGGGATAGCTGCCGCGCAGGCTCAGCAGGTCGCCGAAGTTGAGCGTGAAGGTCTCGACCGCGATCACCACCTCATCCGTACCCGGCGGTTCGATCGGGATGTCGGCGACCGCCAGGTCGTCGATATCGCCGGGCCGCGCGACACGCACCGCGCGCCGGGTGGCCGGCAGCGCCGGCGGCGGTGCCGTGGGCGGCGGTGCTGCGGGCGGCCCCGGAGGGGGAACCGTCGCCTCGATCCAGCAGCGCCGCCGCTCGAACGGATAGGTCGGCAACGAGACCGGGCGTGGCACCGCATCCTGCCAATGGGTCCGCCAATCGACCGGTGCGCCCCGCACCCAGGCGCGGGCCAAGTCCTCGGCGGTGGCGGTCGCGGCCGGCGGCGTCGGCGCGTGACCGTTGGCCTTGCCGCGCGCCGCCTCGGTGGTCTCGCCGGTTGCCGCCGCGCGCAGCCGCGCGATCAGCGTCGCCCGATCGTCGGCGACCACCGCGAGCCGGAAGGCCATCGCCTCGCGCCCGGCCTGCAGCGTCCAGGCGACCGCCGGCAGCGCCTCGTTGACCGCCTCCAGGTGATCGGCCAGGCGCCGGGCCATGACGTCCAGGCGCTCCGCCGTCTTGGCCGACAGCGGGAACACCCGCGCCGCCGCGCCGCCGCCGACGGCCACGGTCGGCGCCGGCGGCGCCTCGCCGACCACCAGCACCGCGGTGGCCCCGCCGGCGCCGTTGGCGGTGATCGTCGCGATGCGCGGCCGGTCGTCCCCGGTCCAGGGCGTCGGCGCGGCCGACAACTCGAAGCCGGAGAGGTCGACATCAGGATGCGGCGGGGCGGGCGGGGCGAAGGGCAGCCGCTTGCCATGCTCCAGCTGCAGCACCGTCTTGGCGAGCTGGGCCGCGCCCGATGCGGCTGAGAGATGGCCGATCACGCCCTTCAGCGTCGCCAGGTGCCGACGGCCCCCGGCCGCAGCGAACACCCGGCCCAGCGCCGTCGCCTCCACGGGATCGCCGATCGGCGAGCCGGAGGCCTGGGCCTCGACATGGCCGATGTCGTCCGGCGTCACCCGCGCCTGCGCGAGGGCGGCGCGGAGCAGGTCGGCCTGGGCGGCGGGGTTCGGGATCATGTACCCGGCCGACCGCCCGTCCGACCCGACCGCCCCGCCGAGGATCACCGCGCGCACCCGGTCGCCGTCGCGCTCGGCGTCGCCGAGCCGCTTCAGCACAACTGCCCCGACGCCCTCGCCCTCGACGAAACCGTCGGCATCGGCGGCGAAGGGACGGCCGCGCCCGCTTGGCGACAGCAGGCCCATGGCCGCCATGGCGCGCTGGTTCTGCGGATGCAGGATCAGGTGGACGCCGCCGGCCAGCGCCGCCTCCACGCTGCCGGCCCGCAGCGCCTCGACCGCCATGACGATCGCGTGCAGGGCGGCCGAGCAGGCGGTGTCCACGGCGACGCTCGGCCCGCGGAAGTCGAGCTGATGCGAGACCCGGTTGGCGATCGACCAGAACGACGACCCGGCGAGGCCGCTGCCCCCCGCCGCGAGATCGAGGGTGCCAATCCGCTGGTAGTCGCTGCGCATGGCGCCGGCATAGACGCCGACCCGGCGCCCGGCCCCGCCGAGACGGCCGGGCGTGGTGCCGGCATCCTCGATCGCCGCCCAGGCGGTCTCCAGGAACAGCCGCTCCTGCGGGTCCATGGCGGCAGCCTCGGCCGGGGCGATCTGGAAGAACAGCGGGTCGAAGCGGTCGACCCCGTCGATCAGCGCCGCCGTCCGGGCGGCCGGCTCAGGGGAGTCGGCGCCACTCCAGCGGTCGCCGGGCACCGGGCCATAGACCGGCACGCCCGCCCTCAGGGTTCGCCAGAACGCCGCCTCGTTCTCGCCGCCGGGATAGCGCCCGGCCATGCCGACGATGGCGATCGGTTCGGCCGCGCGTCCGCCGGCGGAGACGGACGGCATCGACGCCGTCGATGGTGCGGCCGCCGCCGGGACCACCGTGCCGCCGGCCAGCGCCGCCACCGCGTCCGGCTTCTCGCGCAGCAGCACCTCGGCGAGGCCGGTGAGCGTCACCCCCTCGAACAGCAGCGGTGTCGGGAACGCACCGATCCGGGTCTCCAGCTTGGCCCGGATATCCATCGCCACGAGGGAGTCGACGCCGTAGGCCTCGTACGGCTCATCCACCGCGATCTCCGACGGGTCGAGCTTGAGCACCTCGGCGAACAGCGCGCGCAGGCGCTCGACCAGGCCGTCGCGATCGACCGGTCCCGCCGCCACCGTGGTGGCCGGGGCGACCGCCGTCGGGGTCGGGTTTCGGCGGATCGCGCGGTGCCGCGGCATCCAGCCATCGGACAGCGCCAGCACCACGCTTTGCCCGCTCTCGGCACCGAGCCCGCCGATCGCGCTTCCGGCGAAGCCGCAGCGATGCAGCAGCCCGCGCCAGCCATCGGGGTCGAGCAAGGGTCCGTGCGGCAGGCGCTCGGCGGGATCCGCGTAGCCCCACCATCCCTCGGTCAGACCGAAGGTCAGCGTCGCCAGGTCGGAGGCGGCGGTCATCTCGGTCAGCAGCAGGGCCCCGCCGGGCGCCAGCAGCGCCTTGGCATGGTCGACGGCGCGGGTCAGGTCCGGGGCCGCGTGCAGGACGTTGGCGGCGATCACCAGGTCGAATCCTCCGGCCTCGACACCCTGGTCGCGCGGATCGGCGTCGATGTCGAGGACCGCGAAGGTCATCTCCGGCGTGTCGGCAAAGCGGGCGCGCGCCGGATCCAGGAACAGGGGCGACACGTCGGTGAAGGCATAGGCGAAGGGGTGACCGGTCGCCCGGAGCGCGTCGACGACCGCCCCGGTGGCACCGCCGGTCCCGGCGCCGATCTCGATCACCCGCAGGGTGCGGTCGGGGGCCGCCATCGCCGCCGCCGTGGCCGCCAGGATCGCGTTGTACGGATCGGAGGACGGGTTGTCGCGGTACACCGCCTCGACCAGGGCGCTCGAGCCGCCGGGGAACATCACGTCGGTCGCCTGGCGCCGGCCGCGGAGCACATCGGCCAGCCCGTCGAGGCAGGTCTCCAGCAGGGTCAGATGGGCGGACAGACGGTCGATGTCGGGACGCTCGGGCGCGTCGGCGGCCGGCCGGTCGCGGACACTGACCGTGTCGCCGCGCAACACCAGGGCGCCCGACCGGGCGAGGATCTCAAGGAGGGCGGCGAGCAGCCGGCGGTAGCCCGGCACCACGCCGGCGCGCGCGGCGATCTCGGCGACGGTGGCGGTGCCGGGCTCCAGCGCGCCGAGACCGGCGAGGATGCCTCCCAGACGCCGACGGCCGTATTCCTCGATCCGCGCGATGTCGCCGACCGCCGCGCGGAGGGCGTCTTCGTCCAGCGGCGGCACGGCGTCCAACGCCACCATCGCCGCCGCCCCCAGCGCGCGCGGCACGGGGTCGGCCACCGGCGGTTCGGCGAGGCGGGTCACGTCGCGCTCGACCTGGGCGCGGCCGGCGGCGGCGAAGCGCATCACCGCGGCCCGGCTCACCCCGTGCCCGAGCAACCGGCGGAAGATCGCCAGCCCCTCATCGGTCGTCATCGGATCGACACCGGCGGCGACGGCGCGGGCGCGGTAGTCGTCGCGGGCCACGATCCCGGTCTCGCCCCAGAAGCCCCAGTCGATGACCGCGACCCGCACCCCGGTCCGGCGGCCCCAGGCCTCGGCCCAGGCGTCGATGGCGGTGCAGCCGGCGGCGTAGTTGGCCTGGCCCGGATTGCAGGTCAGCGCGTTGCTGGAGGAGAACACCGCCAGGAAGTCGAGCCGGCGGTCCCCCAGCGCCTTGGCCAACGCCTCGGCGGTGCCGGATTTCGGCGCCAGCGCGCGGTCCAGGGTCTCGGCATCCATGGTCTCGACGCGGCTGTCGGCGAGCACGATGGTCGCGTGGATCACCCCGCCGATCGACCCCCAACTGCTCTCGACCGTCTTGATGACCCGGGCCAGCGCCCGGGCGTCGCCGGCATCGGCCTTGAAGTAGCGCGCCTGCCCGCCGGCCGCCTCGACGGCGGCGATCGCGGCCTTGATGTCGGCATTCCTCGCCCGGCGTCCGACCCAGACGACGCGGGCACGATGGGTGCGGGCCAGGTCCAGGCTGACCGCCCGGCCGATGCCGCCGGCGCCGCCCAGGATCAGGACCACGCCTTCCTGCGCCAGCGGCAGCTCCGCCTCGACCGCGCCCAGCGCCAGCTCGCCCAGGCGGCGCACCAGGCGCCGGCCGCCGCGATAGGCGATGTCGACCGGATCGTCGCCGCCCCGCTCCGCGAGCAGCAGGGCCCGATGCGCCCGCGCCTCGGCAGGCGTCTCGGTCGCCGGAAGGTCCAGGATCACCGGGTCGAGGGCGGGATGCTCCCGCGCCAGGGTCCGGGTGAAGCCGGACAGCGCGGCGAACCGCGGGTCAACCGGCTCGTCGCCGGTGACACCCTGTCCGCCGCGCGTCACCACGCGCAGGTGGCGGCCGATGCCGGCGGCGATCAGGGATTTGGCGAGGTCGAGCAGGCGGTGCACGCCCGCCGCCTCGTCGGCCGCGCGGTCGGGCGCGCCATCGGGGAAAGCTACGAACACCAGTGTCGTCGCCGCTTCCGGCGGTTCCGCGCCGGCGGCGAGCACCGTCGCCTCCCGTCCGGCGCGGCGTGCCTCCGCTGCCAACGCCTCGGCCCAGAGCCGCGCCTCGCTACCGCCGGCGGCGACGAGGATCGCGACCGGCCCGTTCGGTGCGTCTCCCGCGTTGAGCCCCGCTACCCAGCGCGGCTGCAGCAGGAAGGTCCGGGCGCCCTCGCCTTCGGCGTCAGTCTGTTTCGGCGCCGCCGCGTGCAGACCGCGCAGCCGGGCAACGACCGATCCGTCACGGTCGAGCAGGTCGGCATCGGCGGTCACAGAGGCGCCGTCATCCGTCGAGCGCAGGCGCAACCGGGCCCCGGCCGCCTGCGCCACATCCGGGCCGATCCAAGCGCGGTCGAGGCGTGCCGGCATCAGCAGCGCCGTCGGATCGCCCCGGGCGATGGCGATCGCCGCCAAGGCGTGCAGGGCCGCGTCCAGCACGCCGACGGCGGCGGTATCGATCGCATCACCCGTGCCCGAGATCGTCGGCTCGGTGAAATCGACAACCGCCGTATCGTCGTGGACCCGAATGCGGGCGATCCGCCGGAACTCGGGGCCATAGACGATCCCGGCCTCGGTCAGCGCGGCGTAAATCGCCTCGGCGGCGATCTCGGCGCCCCAATCTTGCGGAGCGAGCATGCCTGGACCCGTCGGCCCGTCGCTCGGCGCGGACCGCCCGGACACCGCGCCACCGGCAAGCGTGAAGCCGCCGTCGGCGCCGCGCTCCGGCGTCAGGTCGAGGCCGTCGGGGCCAGGTTCGATCGGCGCCGCCCAGACCAGGTCCGTCACCTCGATCCAACCCGCCGCGCCCTCGCGGGCGAGGACCAGGGCGGCAACGCCGGGAAGCAGGCGGCGTCCCCCAACCTCGTGCCCGGCCAGGACCGGATGATCGGCGGCGATCCGGCGACTTGAGGAAACAGGAGCCGGCGCCGGTGCCGGCGTCTCGACCCAGAACCGGCGGCGGTCGAACGGATAGCCCGGCAGGTCCGCGACCCGCGCCACCGGAATCGCGCGCCAGGCCGGCGCGCCGCCGGACAGGAACGCCGTCACGTCCTCGGCCAGCGCCGGCGGAGCCGCAGCGCCGGCCGGGGTCGCCAGCGGCGCATCGGCCGCCAGCCGCCGCAGCGTGTCGAGCAACCCGTCGCGATCCTCGGCGACCGCCACCGCGCGGGCGCGGAACAGGCTGCGCCGCCGGGCCAGGGTATGGGCGATGTCGGCGAGGTCGGCCTCGGCCGCCAGGCCGTCCGCCAAGGCCGCCGCCCACCGCCGCAACGCCGCCTCGGACGGGGCGGAGAGCGGGAAGGCCAGGGCACCGGACACGCGCGCCGGTGCCACGGCATCCGGCGGCGGCGCGAGGACCAGGTGGGCGTTGGTGCCGCTGAACCCGAAGGAGCTGACCGCCGCCAGCGGGCGGCCAGGGTCGAGCGGCTCGCGCGCCGTCGCCACCCGGAACGGCGTGTCCTCGAAGGCGATGTGCCCGTTCGGCCGGGTGAAGTGCAGGCTCGGCGGGATCGTCGCGTGGCGCAGCGCCAGGGCCGCCTTGATCAGCCCCGCCGTCCCCGCCGCCGCCAGGGTGTGGCCGATATTGGTTTTCACCGACCCGATGGCGACGGTGTCGCGGGCGCTGCCGTCGCCGGGCACACCGCTCTCCGCGAACGCCTCGGCCAGCGCCGAGATCTCGATGGGATCCCCCAACTTGGTGCCGGTGCCGTGCGCCTCGACCAGACCGATGCGCCGGGCGTCGATGCCGGCGCGGGCGTAGAGCCCGGCTTCCAGCCGCGCCTGGGAGGCGGCGCTGGGCGCGGTGATCGAGCTGGTGCGCCCGTCCTGATTCACCGCCGAGCCGAGGATCGTGGCGTAGATGCGGTCGCCATCGGCCATCGCGTCCGCCAGGCGCTTCAAGACCACCACGCCGAGCCCCTCGCCCGGCACGAACCCGTCGGCCGCATCGTCGAAGGTCTTGCACTTGCCGTCCGGCGCCAGCATGCCGGAGGCCGCCGTCATCAGGTGCATCTGCGGGGTCAGCATCAGGTTGACCCCGCCGGCGAGGGCCACCGCGCACTCGCCCTCCAGCAGGCTGCGCACCGCGTAGTGGGTGGCGACGAGGCCCGAGGAGCAAGCGGTGTCGAGCGCCAGGCTCGGTCCCTTCAGGTCGAGGAAATAGGCGATGCGGGCGGCCAGGATCGAGGTGGTGTTGCCCAGCAGCATCTGCCCCGACAGACCGACGCCGTCGCGCGGCAGGAGATGGACGTAGTCGCCCTGCCCGCCGCCGACGAACACGCCACAGGCCACGCCCTTCAGCGCATCGCGCGACAGCCCGGCATCCTCCAGGGCGTGCCATGCGCTTCCACATA
>Ga0207422_1003172_pt1 | contig 17549 bp, 9 predicted proteins | sample MarCyaLeptolynsp_FD_187757 | JGI IMG/M metagenome (GOLD analysis project Ga0207422, IMG submission 187757) | Marine cyanobacterial communities from Panama - species 1 Leptolyngbya sp. (SPAdes) | ecosystem: Environmental > Aquatic > Marine > Unclassified | place: Panama: Panama City | collected...
AGTTTCAGACTGCGACAGGTAGTATAGAATTGGCTCGATTAGACAAGGTTACGACGCCAATATCGCGCCGAGAAATGCGAGATTGTCGTGTTTTCACAAATAGAAAGCGTGGATCGACGAGATTCCGTCGATCCAACACCTGGTCAGGCCTATTGCGGCAAAGCCAGCAAAACCCGCGACGCCAAGGCCGAGACTTGTCCCACTGGCGCGGGGTCCTCGGGTGGAATCGGCGCAGCCTCCGGCCATAAACCCAGCAGCGTTTCCAAATCAGCGCGCATCTGATCCGCTTGCGGTGTTTCGAGGTCAGCTGCGAGGTCCCGCGCAACCACGACGAAGCCCCAGGCGTCCTGATATTCACCTGGATCGGTCACTACGCCATCATTCACTGCGATCGTGTATTCTTCGACGGTGGTGTCCATCAGGAAGCGGATCAGTTCAGCCGGATCGCCTCCAGCCTTGCTGCGGACCGCGTCGAGATTGCTCTCAGCCGCAGCGAGTTGCGGCTCAACCTCTTCTGCTGACTGCCCGCCCTCAAGTGCGGCTGACACCGCCTCAAACGGGGCGGCATCAAAACCAAGCTCATCCAGACCCGCGCGCTCAGCAGCATGAGTCTCCGAGACTGGATGCAGGAGGTGAGGTGCGGCTGCTGCACTGTCACCGGCGCGATAGAGCGCCAGCCCAGCTTCTACATGGCCCGACATGAAGGCGACACGCTGCGGCAATGGCAGCGCGCCAATCGCGTCTTCACCGCCTTCACCTTCGCCACCTTCACCTTCGCCGCCTTCGCCTTCACCGGCTTCACCAGCGATCGCAGACTCGCCGCCTTCGCCACCCTCGCCTTCGCCAGCCTCTCCCGAACAACCAGCCAGGCTGGTGCCGACGAGCGCCGTTGCCAATCCGAGGCCAGTCCAAACTTTCACGGTCGATCTCATATTCTGCTTCCTTGCTTGGTTGCGTTGGTTGCGCGTGCATTCGGCGCCTGTTGCGAATCGTTATCAATCATTTGCTCGGTCAAATTCAAGCCCGTTTTTGGCTAGCCCACCCAGACGTCGAGCAAATATCGCTCGTCATCCATCAAGGCGTCGATCCACGCTTCCGCCTCAGCTTCGGTGCATCCGCGCTTGTCCTGGCAAATGGCGGATAGCGCGCGCCGCACGTCAGGCTCCATCTGCGAACCATCGCCGCAGACATAGATCCGCGCTCCAGCTTCGATCATCGCCCAGACCTGGTCGGCCTGCTCAGCGATCAGATGCTGGACATAGGTCTTGTTGCCGTCGTGACGCGAAAAGGCAGCATGCACTGTCGCGATCCCGCGAGCATGAAAATCCTCCAGCTCATCGCGATAGAGATAGTCGTGATCGGGGTGGCGACAGCCGAAGAACAGCAGCGCTTCGCCCAGCTCCTGGCCCTGCTGCTTGAGGATGTCGCGCTGCTGCAGGAAGCCGCGGAACGGAGCGATGCCGGTACCGGGACCGACCATGATGATCGGCTTGGCCGGATCATGCGGCAATCGGAACTGCGCCGTGGGCTTGCGGATCACCGCCTGGAACCGGTCCCCAGGGTCAAGCTCGGCCAGGTAGTTGGAGCATGTGCCCTTGAATTCTCCCTTGCCCGACAGAGCCGGTCCTTTGACGACGCCAACCGTGATCGAGCACCGTCCCCGACTCGCATCGGGCGCCGAAGAGATCGAATAGTAACGCGGGCTGAGGAACGGGATCAGCTCGAGGAACACCGCCAGCGGCAAGTCGCACGCCGGATAGTCCTCCAAGATGTCGAGCACGGATTTGCGCTTCTCGAGCACTTCGCTGGTGTAGAGATCAGTGCCATCCTCTGCCGGAGGAGCCGCCAGCGCCTGCAACCCAGCTTGCGAATTGGGGCATTCGACAAAGCGCGCGAGGGTCGCGATATCCTTGCGTGTCGCCACCGCCTGAAGCTCGCCGGCCGTCTTTGCGAGGTTGAGCACTGAGAAAGTGCTGCCGCTTGGAAAGGGGCCGCGCATTTCGCTGCGCGATTCAATCCGCACATAGGTGTCGCGATCCAGCCCGAAGCGATTGAGCAGGCGATCAACCACCGCGCTGTCATTGACGGGGACGACGCACAGGTGATCGCCCGGCTCGTAATCCATCCCCTCAGCCAGCTCGACCTTGATATGACGCGTCGAGCGGCCCTCGTCCTGGCTGGTGTCCTTAAGCTCGCGGCTGCTCACCAACGTCACTTCGCGCGTACCCACGCGGTCTGCCACCGTGTTGGCGGTGATGCTTTCGGTGATCTCGACCGAATAGAGCGGCTCGGCGATCGCGGCGGAACTCGCATCGAGATCGAGCCCGAAATGCTCGCCCAATTGCGGCACCAAATCATCGAGCCAGCTGTGGAACTGAGAGTCGACATCGGCCCGCGCATCAAGCTCTTCGCTCGCCACGATCCGCTTAGCACCGAGCGCCTCCATCCTGGCGTCGATCTTTCGGGGAACCTCCTGGAAAGTTGCCGCCCAGTCGCTGTTGCCGCAACCCAGCATGAAGTAGGATACATTGCTCAACTCGTCCGCTCCGCGCGCATCCTCTTCGAGCCAGTCGACGAACTTCGCCGCATTGTCTGGCGGCATGCCATTATACGACGCACAGGCGATCGCCACAGCGCCTTCCTCGGGCAGTTTCCCGGCATAGCTATCGAGCGCGGCCAGATTCACATCAAACCCACTAAACTCTGCTTTTTGAGCAAGTTCACGAGCAAAGCTCTCACTCGACCCAAGGTTTGAACCGAACAGCACCAGCAGCTTGGTGCCATGCTTGGCGACCCGTGCGACATCAGCCTCTTCGCTGTCGCCCTCAGCCTCAACCGTGCCGCTTCCCAGCCGCTCAACGTCGTCGCGCAGCCGCGCCTTGATGGTGAACTCATCGGGCTTGATCGAAAGCGTTTCCTTGATGTCGAGCGTGTAGTCCGAATGGTCATACAACTCGAACCTTTGCAGCAGCATGCTCAGCACCAGGATCGATTCCTGGATCGCGAATTGCCGCCCAATGCAGGCGCGCTGACCATTGCCAAATGGCTTGTATGCGGCGGGGTCGCGATTGGCCTCGGCTTCGGCTGAGAAGTTGTCCGGATTGAACGCGTACGGGTCCTCGCCCCACACATTTGTGTCGCGATGGAGCGACGGGATCAGCACCGTCGTGAATGTGCCTTTCGGGATGGCATATTTGCCGCCCAGCACTTCGTCCTTGAAAGGTGCCAGGCCAAAGGCCGGCGCGGTCGGCCACAGCCGTAACGCTTCGAACAGGATCGCGCGGATATATGGCATCTGCCCAATTTGCTGCAGGCTTGGCGGCTGGTCGATATTGCGGCCCAGCACCGCATCGACTTCGGCATAGGCCTTGGCCAGCACGTCGCGGTTCTTGAGCAGGTAATAGAGTGTGAAGGAGAGCAGGCCCGATGTGGTCTCGTGTCCGGCGATCAGGAATGTGTTGATCTGGAAACGGATGTTCTCGTCCGACAGCCGCTCCCCCGTGCGCGCATCGCGCCCCGACAGCATGAAGTCGAGCAGGTCCTCGGGTCCATCCCCGCCCTGATTGCGTCGCTCGGCAATGATCTCGTCGACCAGATTGTTCATGTAAGCCGCGTCGCGATGCAGCTGCTTGATCCGCTCGCCCTTGAGCAGCTTTTCGCCCGGCAGTCCCCGCATGGTCTGCGTGGTTTCGAGCGTGCGTGTCAGCGCGGCGATAAAGGGGTGGAAGTCTTCGCGGTAGAACGAGTTGAAGCGATAGCCAAAGCCGCACACGCCAATCGTGTCGAGCGTTAGCCGGATCATGTCCTTGGGGACATCGATCACCTCGTCCGAGTTCATCCGCTCCCATTTGAGCATCAGCTGGCTGGCAATATCCTGCATCATCGGCAGGTAGCTGCCCATCGCCTTCTGGCTGAAGGATGGCAGCAGGATATTGTGCGCCTTGGACCAATTGGGATCGTCGGTATCGCCCGTGAACAATCCGTCCCCGCCAATCAGCCGCAAACGCTTGAGCGGCCCGCGCACCGATTTGTCGAAGCGCTTCTCGTCGCACACTTCGGCAACCAGATCGGCGCCGGAGATGATCACGATCGGACTGCCCATGATATCGAGCTGGAAGATCGGACCATATTGCTCGGCCAGTTCCATCAGCGATTGGATCTGCCGCGATGAATCGACAGTCAGGGCGTTGCCGATCAAGGGCTGGCCAGGTGGCTGCGGGATCTGCTCGAGCGATATCTGTGTTGCCATAGAGGGGTTTATTGCCAGACTTCGCGGCGCGCGCAAAGTCCCTGCCCAGCCCAGCCCGCCCCTCAGCAAATCCTACAGGATGGAACACATGGAACAGTGTCTTGTCGCAAAAAACAGCGCCTTGGTTGTGACGACCCGCTAGGCCCCGACTAGGCCCCGCTTTTGACCAGTCGCTGGGGATCGGCTGGTGAGACATGCACCGTCCCATACTGGCATCACGGCGAGTAGGAAAACTCCAATTCGATCAAGATATTACGCCCGCAATTCGTGGCAATTAACGACTTGGTAGGGCGGCCCAGATAGTTCTGCTGATGGGGAAGCGTACCAGAATAAGGTCGTTTTCCATGCGCAAAGCAATCGCCTACGCATTCGCTCTCGCTATCGCCCCATCCCTGATTGTCGCACCTGCGGCTCCATCTTTCGCCTCAGAAAGGACTGAGCCAGGCACATTGATCGGTGTTATTGTCGGGGCCGACAAGAAGCCCATGTCCGGGACGAGGGTTCTTCTTCAAGACGGTCGGACCGGAGCGATCCGATCATTGACCACCAGTTCCGATGGCGCGTTTGGCTTCAAGGGACTCACAACCGGTCAAAACTATTTGCTGCGCATCACCACCAGCCGTGGTCGCAAAGCTTGGAAGAAGGTGCGGATCCAGCCCTACGGCAATGACCCAGTGCTTATCCTGATTGGAACGCCATCCGCTCCCGGCTGAGTGCGATTGTCAAATCGCTCACATGGGCCGCACCGTTCCTTCAGATCGTGCTTACCGTGAACTGCTTGCTCGCTGCGCGGACAGAACAAACAGTGCGACATGCTGCAATTGGCCGGCTAGACTGGCCTCACGATCATGAGCAAACTGAAGACAGCATTGCGGCAACCTCTAGCGGTGTGGCTGTGGCTCGCGCCGTGCTGGTTCCTGCTGGGCTTCAGCCGCTTGGCGATCCTGACCGTGCCGTTCAAGCGCCTGGCGCCATTGCTCGGCGCGCAGGCTCAGCTGGACCCGATCACACCCGTCTGCACCCCCAGGCAGGAACGCCGCGCATTGGCAGTCGACGCCGCGCTGCGGATCGCGTCGCGCTACACGCCGTGGACCTCCAATTGCTTTCCCCAGGCGATGACGGCGCGGATCATTTTCGGCGCGCTGGGCATTCCCTATGCGCTCTATTTCGGGACCAAGCGCAACCGCGAGACCAAGGCGCTCGAAGCGCATGCCTGGCTGGCATCGGGCAAGGTGACGGTGGGCAAGGTGCGCAGCTTCCGCGAGTTCACTCCGGTGGGCGTGTTTGTCTCGCGCTAGGGGTTTGTGTGGGCGCGCGAGTTGCGGCCCAAAAAAAGCCGCTCAGAGGCATATCCATGCCAATGGCTGGTTGGGCCCACGCGGCTCATTTGCGAGCACAGGACATATGCACACGGCCATCCTATGGTCTGTTTGCGGCGCCACCTAAGCTGATCCAAGATATTGGCGGTAGAGGCAGTCCAAAGTGCAATCGCCTCCAAGTGGCGATCAGAAGATCTAATCTAGCGGACTGCATTGCCATAGGGGTCGATGACCGTAACCTCGCCAAGGTCGAGCGCGCGGATATCCTCCTCAATCTGCGAAAGGTCGCCGACAATCAGCCATGTCATTTTATCCGGTTCCAAGACATCACGCGCAATCTGGTTCAGTTCATCGCGCGTGACCTGTGCAACGCGCTCAGCTTTTGTCGCATCATAGTCGTATGGCCGACCATTGCGGAACGACTGCATGATGCTTCCAAACTTGCTCGACGGCGATGAATAGGCTCCACGAAGAGCGCGAAGCTGGCCGCTGATCAGCTTGTCAAAATCCTCTTCGCTAATGGGCTCTTCATCCACAAAGGAGCCGATAATCCGCGAGATCTCGCTCATGGCTTCGGCGGTTTTGTCGATCTGAACCTGGCTTGCGACATAGAAAATGGGAGCAGCGGAGCGGGTCCTCTCAATCGTTGAGGAGGCACCATAGGTCCAACCCTTTTCCTCGCGAAGCGCCATGTTGATGCGCGATTGAAAGCCCCGACCCAATACGGAATTGGCCAGGTTCAGTCGAAGAAATGTGTGCTCGTCTTCGATCATCGGAAGAGCCTGCCCGGCAAAGATCAAAGCCTGCCCATTTTCTGACTTGGGGTGATCGATCAGCAGGACTCTGGACTTGTTTGGCAGCGCCTTCCCAAGCGGGGTTATGGTCGGCGCATCTTGCCTCGCCCATTTCGCAAAATTGCTCTCCAGCGCTGCCTCAGCTTCAGCGAGATCTATGTTGCCATAGAGATGGATAGTGAGGCCTTCGCTGGTGAAGGCATGAGGAGCGAGGTTGAGAAGATCAGCCCGATTTACGGCTTCGATTTCGTCTTTGGTCCAGATGTGCTGGCCGGGCACCTCCCGTCCAAACAAGGTTCTGTAAAAGATCGCCCGAACCTCACCTCCTGGGTCTTCATCCAATGCTTCTTGGCGGTCAATTATGTCGCTCTTGAGCTGTTCAAGCTCGCCCTCTGGCATGTTCGCTTCAAGGATCATGTGATCATAGAGGTCAAAGACTGCGCTCAAGTCGCCAGGTAGCACTGAAAAAGAGGCACCAACGCGATCTTCGCTCGGAATTAGGTCAGCACCCGCTGTCAATCGCTCGGCTTCGGCGGCCAACTCGTATTTGTCGAGTTTGGTCGTGCCTCTGCTCAACATCGTAATTGCCGGATCCATCAACTGAGTGCCACGCTCAAGTCCCAAGGCCAATCCGCCCTTAAAATCCAGCGTCGCCCGTACCACTGGTGTGGACCGATCCTCAAAAACCTTCAACGTCACCCCATTCGTCAGAATGGACTCCTGAATTGGGGGGAAGTTGATCGCAGGAAGATCACGCTCGTTGATCTGCGCCATGGGCATTTTGCTCCGATCGGCGTCGATTTCAGAGGATGTTAGCTCGGGTTTCGGTAGGATAAGCAACTCGAGATAGGGGTTGTCCAAGACATCTCTGGCAAGGCCCCTTACGCTCAGCGGCGTTGCGGACTCCACAGCGGATATATGCGTTCTGTAATGCTCTGGATCATTGGCCGCACTCACCCCGCTGATCAAAACGCGTCCCTTGGATGTCGCGCTCTCCAGCCCCAACGCAAATCTCTTCTTCCAGCGCTTTTCGTAGTTCTCGATCAGATCGCTCTCCGGGCCGCCTTGCAAATACTCTTCGATCACCCTGTCCAGCGCATTGCCTGCCTGTTCGCGCGTTACGCCGTCCTCGAGCTCGATCAAGGTAAAGAAAATCCCGCCACGCTTGAGTATAAGCGCACTACTTTGCACCGAGCCCGCTAACTTCAAAGAGTCCACCAATTCGCGCTGCATAGGTGATCGAGCGTTTTGAAACAGGGTTTCCTGGAGCAGCTTCAGCGATTCTGAATTGAGCTCTGACGACGGGGGAAGAATCCAGCTTCGCACCAAGGCACTTTTGGGTACGTTCGCATACATTTGCTCTCGAAGAATGCCGCCAAACTCTGGCAGTGGCGCGCTTTGGGATGGGAGCGGTTCACCGGACGGCATGGCTCCGAAATAGTGAGTCACTTTCTCTTTGGCGGTTTCGAGATCTATGTCTCCGCTCAGAAGAAGAACGGCGTTCGAGGCTCCGTAATACTTGTCAAACCACGCCTTCACATCGTCCAGGGAAGCGTTGTCGAGATCCTCCATCGAACCGATAATCGGATGATGGTAGGGGTGCCCCTTAGGGAAGCTGGCCGCAAGGAGCCGCTGATACACGGATTGCATCGGCGATGCCTCGCCCTGCCGCTTTTCGTTCTTTACGACCTCCCGTTCGACATCCATCGCCTCGACCGTCAAAGCGTCGCGCAGATAGATGAAACGGTCGCTTTCCAGCCACAGGGCTAGGTCGAGAGCCTCGCTCGGGAATGACGCAAAATAGGCGGTTTCATCATTGCTGGTAAAGGCATTCGTGCTCCCACCGGCGCGGCGCAGGATGTCAAAGTATTCTTCATCGCGATGGGGCGTGTCTTTGAACAGCAAATGCTCGAAAAAGTGCGCGAAACCAGTCTTACCTTGCGGTTCATCGCCCGCGCCAACTGCGAAGGTCGTATGCATGTAGATCGTGGGTGCAGAGTGATCCGAGTGTACAATCACTCTTAGGCCGTTCTCCAAAGTGAACATGTCAAAAGGGATCTCGGCGACTTGTGCAAAGTCTGATTTGTCCGAGACAATCGCTTCCGCCAATGCTTGGTTGCCCGGTTCTGCCAATGGCTCAGAATGCGCGGCTGGAACAGCGATCACTGAAAGGGCGAGAACGGATACGGTTGAAAGCAATTTCATGACAGGCTCCATCAATTGGATCGAGCAATTCAGCGCTACCCCGGGTGCCAGTTTCATTGATCGCAGGCCTCACCAGCATGGGCAGCAATATGCTGAACTGCCGACTTATCTGCGCTTGATCCTCCATCGGAAGCTTGCCGCAGTCTGGCGCTAGAAAAATAGTGCACAAAGCCATTCGCAAGCTTCGCGCAAGCTCGCCCTGCCACGCGTCATCCGTTTGGGTGCGACCTCAAACGTGTTACCAATCAGAGGTGTCCGATTGCGGGGAAGCGCGTGAAGGTTCTTATTGTAGAAGACGAGGCTGAGCTTGGCACGCTCCTGCAGAGCTTGCTTAAGCGAGAGAAGTTCACGACTGACCTCGCTCCAGATCTCGAATGGGCCAAGGAAGCCTTGTTAAGCCAGGACTTTGATTTGGTCTTGCTCGATCGCAGACTGCCCGATGGAGACGGCAAGGATCTGGTGGAGTTTTGCAAGCTCAAAGGGATCAGCACGCGCTTCCTTTTCTTGACCGCGCTGGGTGACCTCGAACACAAGATTGAGGGGCTGGAACTCGGCGGGGACGATTACCTCACAAAGCCGTTCGAGCCGGAAGAGCTGATCGCGCGCATTCATGCGCTTTTGCGACGCAATTTTGACCTGTCGGAGGTCGATTGGAGAGCTGGGCGAATAGTCTATTATCCAAAGAGTCGATCTGTGATGATCAATGGAGAAAGCGTTGTCCTGACACGCCGCGAGCTGATTATCTTTGAGCAATTGATCAGATCGGCTGGTCGAGTTGTCACGCGCGATGCCATTGAGGCCGCGGCCTACGGATTTGATGACGATATCCGATCCAACACGATGGAATCGCATATTTCGCGAATCCGAAAACTGCTCGAAAAGCACAATGCGGGTGCATCCATTCGTGCCATTCGCGGTGTCGGCTACACGCTGAGAGAGGACGCTTGATGAGCTTTCTGTCACGGCTGCAAAGGTCGATTACGACGCAATTGGCGGTGCTGTTGGTCCTGATCTTCGCGCCGCTCATATCGCAATTCGTTCTCAGCCCCCTGCTATTCACTATGGAGATCGATCCGCTCGAGCATACACGCTCTGCTGCGCAGCTCGAATTTGAGGGGTCCCTCAATGCGAGCGACGCATCGGATGGGCGCACGGACATCCAAACCTCACAACAACTTGCACGTATCGCCAAGGCAAATCCGGAACTGCGCTATTATTGGGAATTCGACGGCGAGGTCTTGTCTTCGGGAGAGCCTCCACGATTTCGTGATCTGAAATATTGGAGCCAGATCGAGGTCTCTAATGGAGCCCTCTCGAACGCCGGCTGCGCTCGGCTCATGCAAGAGCAGCTTCAATTTGACGAGAATGGCAGTCGCGGTATCGCTCGGCTGGACACATGCGATGGCATGGTCAGATATTATGAACTCGCAGGGGTGACAGCCCCTGCTTTTTCGCGCTTCGACATCTTTACTCAACATTGGGCTGAGGGTCCGGCTGCCCCGCTATTGCTAAGCATGGCCGCCGCCATCATGGCCATTATAGTCTATCTGCGAAGCACGGGCTCCCTGCGCAATGCAGCAAAACTGGCAGAGGACGTTGACCTTGATCGCCCTGGCCAAGCGATCGATTTTTCGAACTTCCCGCTCGAAATCCGCCCGATGGCGGACAGCGTCAACAGCCTGCTGCGGCGAATGGATTCGGCTCGAGAACGCGAGCGGTTTTTCCTTGCGACTGCAGCTCACGAGTTACGAACGCCTTTGACGATGATGCGCACTCGAATGCAGGAACTTCCTCCGGGCCATGATCGTGACGCGCTGATCAAGCATGTTCAGAGCCTGGCTCGCTTGGTTGAACAATTGCTGCTTCTCAGCAAAGTCCGCAATTCAGAGCAGCACCCAAAGGAGACAATCGCGCTGCCCCGATTGTTGCGCGAAATCTGTGCGGATCGCGCTGTTCTGGCGATCGAAAAGGGGGTCGAGCTCAATCTTGAACTCGCCGCTGAAACGGACTCAATCGAGGGCAACAGAACCCTTGTGGGTGTTGCTGTTTCAAACCTCGTCAACAACGCGATTTCGGTCAGCAACGAAGGTAACGAGATTACAGTCACGCTTTCTGACGCCGGGCTGATCACCATCCGAGATTTCGGACCCGGCATCCCTGATGAGCAAAGAAAGCACTTGTTTGAGCCTTTCGCAAAGTTCCCTCCCAATCGCGACGGCCATGGGCTTGGACTTGCGATCGTCGAAGCGATCATGCGCTTTCACAATGGCGAAGTATGGCACGACGCACCGCAAGACCGACGTAGTGGGAGTCTGTTTTGCCTGCGCTTCCCATCTGCCCAAGATGTGCACGCAATCGAAGACATTGAGAAATTGGAGACGCGCGTTTCGACTAGCTCCGCGCAAGCTACGTGATTCCCGCAAGGCTGGCGCAAGCAAGGGTTGGCAACAAGTTGTCTGATCAAAGGGGAAGGCCCAATCCTGCAAACTCATCGTCGCCAATCGGCGCTGCGATGCTAGGGGGTCCTGTGTCAAAGTATCTGCTTTTCTCATCCTTCATCGCATTGGCGGCAGGTGCACCAGTCAGTGTCGCCAACGCTCAGGATGGTGACGAAGATCAACTCGTATCCGTCACCTCTGACACGACTGATCCCGTTGACGGTGACGAAGACGTCCTGACAGTCGTCACGGGAACCCGCCTGAGCACCGCGGACCCTAGTGTTCGAATTGAAGTCATCGATGCTGACGATATCGAAGCGCGTGGTTTGGCGACGGTAGAGGATATCATCCGTTCGATCCCGCAGAACGTTTCTTCGGTGAACAGCGCCAACAACACGAACCTCAATCCGGATTTCAGCGAGCGCCGTTTTGGTCCTCTGGGAATTGGTGTTTCCAAGGCGAATCTGGGAGGATTCGGAACCAGTGCCACGCTCGTCTTGGTGAACGGCCGGCGGCTAGCCGGTACGCCAGGAGAGGAGACCTTTGCCGCGAACCTGCGCGACATACCGGCGTCAGCAATCGAACGCGTCGAGATCCTTCAGGACGGCGCATCCGCCATCTATGGGTCGGATGCGGTTGGCGGTGTGATCAACATCATCCTGAAAAAGAGCTACAATTCGCTCACGCTCTCTGCGCGCTACGAAAACAGCTCATCCGACGCACACTCGCAGCGCTACAGCGCCAATCTGGGCAAGGCATGGCGGTCCGGTGGAATCACGGTTTCTGGCTCTTTTACCAGAACGGAGCCGGTTTCAAACGCCGAGCTGGGCTATACCAGCAGAGATCAGCGCAGCCGATATGCGGGCATGCCAGTTGGCGCGGACTTCCGTGACCTCTCGCAAGCCCGCGCCGGTATCATTCGTGATGCCATACCCAACCCCTTCTTCGACCCAAACGCCCCGGCAGATGATCCCTTTGCCAGCACCGAGTTCTTCCCTAGCGGTCCACTCCGTATCCTGCCGCCGGGATTCGACGGAACCGAAGACTGGACAGAGAATGATCTCTTGGAGGCTGCGGCATTCAATTTCGGGCCACTCGACAATCCCGATCGAGATGTGGACGATTACACACCTCTCAACGCAACCAGTACGCTCGAAGATATCTCGATTGTTGTGGGGCTCAATCAGCGCCTGTTGAACGATCGGCTCAATCTCCGCGGAGAGTTCTTCTATACTCGTTCGGAATCCAAACGGGCGCTGGATACATTGGGATCGCAACAATTCCTGGTGCCGGCAAGCAACGCCTTCAACCAGTTGGGGCAGGCCGTGTTTGTTAGCTACAACCCGCTGACCGAACTCCAAAGCGGCGTGATTCCGGCCTTTGAAAACGAAGTTATAGGCGAGCAGACGAGGTACACGATTGGGTTCGATGCGAAGCTGACAGAATCAATCGAATGGGTGTTCGACTATTCCAATGCCAAATCCACTAGCGACGGACGACGCCTGAACTTTGTATCACAGGTCTCTCAAAACGCTTACCCGGACGCCGACGCCATCAATGCAAGGCTCAACGATCTTCTTAGCAGTGCGGATCCAAGTGTCGCTCTAAACCCCTTTGGGGAAGGCACAGCCCAGAATGACAGCATCAACGAGTTTGTGCTTGATGCAGTGAGACAAGACTCCACTTCGATCGAACGGAGGTGGTCGAGTTACGTGCGCGGCGATCTGTTTGGGCTGCCAGCGGGGCCAGTTAAAGCGGTAATCGGCGCTGAATTCTCGACTCGTGGCAATCGAGATCAGGCGGTCATCGAGGGCGGAGCCATTACTCCAAATGATCGGGGAATCGGGTCGGATCCGGACCAGGATTCCACGGCTTTCTTCGGAGAGCTCTCTGTACCACTGATCTCTTCCGCCAACGCTAAACCATGGGCCAAAGCGCTGACACTCACGGGGCAGATACGCCGGGATCGCTACACCTCGAGCGGTTTCACGGTCGAGCCGAACCTGCTTTTCGAGCGAGAGCTAACGCAAGCAGATTTCACACCCGTTGAAACGGCATTTGAAAGGTGGAGCCCCGCGGTCGGACTTTTCTGGTCTCCAAACGACGACCTTTCATTCCGTGTGCGATATTCGACAGGCTTCGTCGCGCCCAGCTTCTCGGATCTGTTTACTGAGCAGCAGGCAGCGTTCGAGGACTTCGTTATCGATCCACTGATAGAGGCAACTTTCGGGAGCTTTGACGATCCGGACTTTGACTTTGAAGCCTATGACGCAGCCTTTGTCCTGATCCCCAACATCTTCACCAGCAACCCCAACCTGCTTCCTGAGACATCGGAAACCATTTCGGCCGGAGTGACCATCACTCCAAGCTGGCTAGACGGGTTTCGCGGTGAAGTGAGCTACAACCACACGGACTACACCAATCGTATCTCAAACTACGATTTTCTTGAGTCCGTTCTGCCCGCGGAAGAATTCGGATTGCTTGAGGATTTCTTTCAGCGTGATGCGGACGGCAACCTGACCAGCGTGACATTTCAAGCGATCAATGTTGCCCGGTCGGTCAATGAAACCCTGGATTTCAATCTGGAATATTCACACGACACCCCGATTGGCAGCTTTTATTGGCAAGTCTACCTAAGTTACGTCCTTGATCGCTTTGATCAGCTCAGCCCGGGCTCGCGGCAGATAAGCACGATTGGCACAGTCAGCGGCGACGATCGGTACCGGCTGCAAGGCCAAATGAGCTACAGCAATGGCCCGTTCGACCTGAATGCCATCGTCAATCACACGCCTGCCTACGACAACAACACTTTCGAGCAGAATTTCGTGATCGATTTGCCAACTGTAAGGGCCGATGCCCGCACTACGGTTGATCTAACGGCCAGGTACCAGTTGGAAAACGGCCTGATCATACGCGCAGGCGGCCGCAACATATTCAATGCGAGCGTCACAAATAACGGGGCCTATTCCGCCAGCGGTTTTCCCTATGACAGCACGCGCGTCGATCTGAGAGGTCGAGTTCTCTTCGTTGAAGCCTCCTGGGACTTCGCTCAACTGTTCGGCGGCTAGTGTCCTCAGTCCTCGACGCTAGCCGCCAACCGGCGGCTGTCGTTGGCATGACCGGACGCGGCCACTCTCATTCATGGGACCTCTGAAGATGCTTAGGCCAAGGCTGCTCCAAGCATACCGTTTCATTCGGTTGGCGGCTGTCGTGCTCGCTTGTTCTATTCCCCAAGCAGTGTCGGCGGAAGACATACCGACAGAGAATTCCCGGTCCCTAGAAGCCGAATTGATAGCTCAAATCGACACGGGCTTTTCAACCATCACGCTCGCCAATGGGCTGACCGTCATTGTGCGTCCCGACCACAGCACGGCGCAGGTATTTGTCGGAATGTGGTATTTGGTCGGCTCGAAGGACGAGCCGGCAGGCAGGGCAGAATTTGCTCACCTTTTCGAGCATCTGATGTTCTTCTCCTCACCAAACTATGATGGCAATTACTTCGAACAGCTTCGGACAATTGGGGCCACAGATGTCGGTGGCCAGACAGGGTTTGATTCAACCAGATATCAGCAGGTGGTTCCGTCCCATGCGTTCGACTTGGCGCTGTGGCTGGAAAGTGATCGCATGGTAAACCTGGCGCGCGGGGTCACGCAGGCCACACTCGATGCACAACGCAATGTCATCAGGAATGAACTCGGCAATCCGCAAAGCGAAGAAGACAGCCCAGAATTGAAACGGGTGCTTCACGCGCTGTTTCCGCCCTCACACCCTTACCGCCACCCAACCTATGGCTTGATGGATGATCTCGACCAAGCAAATCTCACCGATGTAAAGTCGTGGCACCGCGAGCACTACGGCGCCTCAAACGCTCTCCTCGTCCTCGTAGGTGATGTTACGGTCGAAACTGCAAAGAGCAGCGTGAGCAAATATTTTGGCCACGCAAGGCCGGGAACGCGCCGATATGAGGTCGACTCATGGGTCCCGGTTCTGCCGACCAGCGCTCGGGCAACAGTATACGGCGAGAGGCTGGAGCGATCCATCAAGAGGCATTGGGTGATGCCGCCTGCTGGGTCGCGTGATGCGGTGCTTCTAGGCGGCCTCATAGGACTGTTGGGCAAGGACGAGGGTGATCCGTTTCGGCGTATTCTTATCGAAGAGCGCAAATTGGCAGAGCAGGTCTATTTCGTGCCTAACTTTCGAAAATTGGCAGGCTGGGGAAGACTGGAAGTTGTGCTGGCTCCAGGGGCGGAGTTTGCGGAGGTCGAGGCCGCCATCGATGAAGCCCTCATGGAATTTCTTTCCGAAGGCCCTGCCCCTGAGTCGATAAGGCAATGGGCAAGATACGAAGTTCTTTCGGCGCTCGACCAGATGGAGAGCATAGGATTGTACGGTCAAGAGCTTGCCAACGGCTATATTCAAGCCGGGGATCCCTCACTCTTCAAGCGGCGCTTGCAATGGATCAGTGAAGCGAGTCCGGAGGATTTCCGCCGGGTGGCCCAAAAGTGGCTCACGCGAAATTTCTACCAGGAAGCGCAATCCCCTCATCCGGAGTTCAAAGCTGTCGCGCCAACCTTCGATACCGCGAAGATGCCAGCAACCAAGCCAGCGGAAATGAAACCGCGATTTCCAAAGATCGAGACCACCATTCTTCCGAACGGAATAGAACTGATCGTCGCGAAGGTGCCAGGTCGCCCGGTCATAAAGGGGCATATCGACTTCAGAACCGGAGAATACGCGCAGCGCGAGAATGAAGCCGGTCTGTCTGAAGTGCTTCCGGGATTCCTATTCCAATCGGGGACAGCCAGCCATTCGCACACAGAAAATGCTGCGCGAGCCCAGGCTTTAGGACTTCTGGCTGGCGGGGAAATGGGACCTTACCATACCGGGATCACTTTCCGTGTGCCGGCTTCTCGGCTGCCTCAAGCAATGCGCTATTTCAGCGATCTGTTCGAACAGGCGGACCTCGGGGGGAGCCGCTTCGATGAGCTGATTAGGCCAAGTATCGAAATGAGCGACCAATTATGGTCCGAGTTTGGCCGAACATTGCAGTGGCGGGATGTCATTTTTGGCCAGGCATTCGCAGCTGGCATTGTCGATCCCGCGGCGCTCCGTCGATTGAGCCTGGGTGATGCGACGAGTTTCAGGCGCAGAGAGTTTGCTCCCAGCAATATGACCGTAAACCTTGTTGGCGACATCGATCTGGCGGGAGCAAAACAGGCGCTTCACGGCAGTCTTGGCGCCTGGCAGAACGCGGGAGAGCCAACGCCACCTCCGTTCACTGACGCCTTGCCCAATGCGCCCAGGATCGTGTTGAAGGACAGGCCTGGAGCAACGCAAACGCGGATTACAGTCGGCCAAGCCCTGCCCAAAGTCTCGTCAGAAGAGCTGCTCGCGCTCGAGATGATTGCGCCATTGCTGCGGAACCGGATGAGCGCAAATCTGCGCGGTGAAGGAAAGGGATGGGTCTATTCCATCTCATCTGAACTTGACCAGTCGATCCATCACACGCCAACGATTTCATTCTCGGGCAGTTTTCAGGCTGATCGCACCGCGGATAGCATGCGCGAACTCAAGCGTGAGTTTGAACGTCTCTTGGGTGATCGCCCAATTTCCGACGCAGAGGCGCAGGGCTCGCTGGCCAAGTTTTCGCAATTGCTTTCCAGTCAGGCAGCCACCACGTCCGGCATTCTCGAGCTGATTGTTGCCTCGACGCGCCGCGACTTGGCGCCAGATCACCATGCAGAGCGGCTGCAGCACACCAGTGCATTTTCGAGCAAGCAGCTGAGTGACATCGCTCGCAAGGCAATCAAGCCTGATCAACTCACATGGCTCATTGAAGGCGATCTGGCTGAAATCGAAGCAGAGATCAGAGGATTGGGGTTTGGCGAAATCCAAGTATGGGACGGACCGCAAATTGCGGCCCCATAGAAGCCGCTCAGAGGCAAACCCGGTATTTTTGTTGGTAGGATCCACGCGGCGCGATTGCGGGCACAGGACATATGTTCACGGCCTCCCTATGGGGTTCTTTTGGGGCTCACACGACTTGCGCTGATATGCGCATTCAGCAACAATCCTGAACGGCGAACTCCTTCGCAGACTAGGATTGGCTGGAGACAATTTTTGATGCCGCTTGTTCGACCAGATGTTCGAAATGCATTGGTGGTCGCTGGCTTGGCTGTGGCTTTGCCGCTCGCGGCCTTTGCCGCCCCAGCCCAATCCAATCCTGCCCAATCGAATGGTGCCCAATCCAATGCCGACAGCGCGAGCAGCGGTCTTGCGGCACCCACCCTCGCGTTGGGCAGAGACAGTTTTGAATTCACCAATTGGTCCGGACCCGCGATTCCAGTCTGGACCTTTGTTCCAGAGGGCGTGGATCGCGCGTCAGCCCCCATCCTATTCGTGATGCACGGAGCCCGACGCGACCCGCAGCGTTATCGCGAACAATGGATCGATCACGCCCAAGCCAGCGGGTTCATCATCGTCGCACCAGAATTCAGCCGGGATGACTGGCCGCGCGCGCAGGGATACAATCTTGGTGGTGTCT
>Ga0207422_1003173_pt1 | contig 17545 bp, 19 predicted proteins | sample MarCyaLeptolynsp_FD_187757 | JGI IMG/M metagenome (GOLD analysis project Ga0207422, IMG submission 187757) | Marine cyanobacterial communities from Panama - species 1 Leptolyngbya sp. (SPAdes) | ecosystem: Environmental > Aquatic > Marine > Unclassified | place: Panama: Panama City | collected...
ATCCATGGCCAGACAACAGTCGCTATCTGTTTCCGGGGAAGCATGCGTGGAAAGCCTTGGGGCGTTGGGCGGCGGATGCGGTGTTGCGGGGGGCTTGCGATCGCATTGGGCTGCAGGGGGTTTCAACGCATTCGTTTCGGCGGACGTTTATTACCCGGCTTTCGGGAGAGGGCTATTCTGCGGCTCAGATTTCTCAGGCGACGGGGCATCAGCAGGTTTCGACTCTGATGCATTATTTTGATGAGGTTTGACACCTTACCTGGTTAGGGACATTGTGTCGCTACAACAAGAAATTATAGCAAAATTAGCTAAATATACTAGTATAGTATAAAACAATTTTTACTTCTGACTACTGTGAGCAGAATTATACATATAGTGTACTTAAAATGCATAGCAAGGTAACATCCTGAGTTTATATAGCGCTGAAAGCCAAGGTTATGAACTCAGAAAACTTTGGAGGTGTAGCTATGACTAAATTTTTACAGAAGTTTGTGGTTACAGTGAGCATTATTAGTTTCGGCACAAGTGTTGCTGCGGAAGCTGCAACTATCCATCATTGGAGATTTGAGGAAAATCCGGGGTTTCTGATTGATTCAGTAGGCTCCTCACACCTCACAGGTGATGCTGTTCAGAAAACTCTGCCAGGAAGCGGAGCGGGTTCATTATTTCCTGATCCCCTATATGTTCCAGGGGGCGGTAGTAATTCTTCGACATCGGACTTCAACGGAAGCAATGCTTTAAGTACTACTATTACACCAATTACAACAGACTTTACAGTCGAAGCATTTGTCCATCTGAACAGCGCAGTTGACACTTTTGCTAAATGTATTGTTTGTAGTCTAACAAATCCATCGTCTCCTTCTACTCTCGGATTTGCTTTTGAAGCTAGACTTGATCAGTATGCAGAAACACAGGAGCGCGAGCTTACACTAGTTGTTTCTGATGGGGACTCATGGACTTTCTTAGGATCTGACTTCGTGTTAGAAACCGATACCGACTATTATGTAGCCTCCGCCTTCGACCTTGGAGGAGATGTGACTTTCTGGATTCAGGATCTCACTAATGGTGGTACTTTACAAAAAGTGAGTAGCACCCATAATGTTACAGCTCTCAACCCGAGCCCTTTGCTTACAATCGGAGATGACGGCACAGAGCATTTTGATTTTGCGATAGATGGATTAATAGACGAGGTACGACTTTCCGATTCGATTTTGACTGACGATCAACTCCTAGTTAAAAGCACTCTTTCCACGCCCGAACCCTCCACCCTCCTGGGACTGGGCACCCTCGCCTTAGCCGGGGGCACCCTCCTGCGACGCAAACGCAAAGCATAGGCGATCGCCTTGGATGAAGCCGTGCGAGTCTTGGGGATTCGTGCGGCTTTTTGCATAAGACTCTGAGCAGGGACAAGCACAGCAGTGCTTAAGTTTTGTGTCACAGGGAGTGCTATTTGATGCTTGCCTGGGTGACAATCTTGGGTGTTGTTGCTTTCGTGCTCAGATGCGTTCTGTGAAGTGGTTGCTGGTTGGCGTTGCGATCGGCTCGCTGCCTTTGGTGGGGGTGGGTGAGGTACTGGCACAGGAGTGGTGTGCAGATGAGGCGAAGGTGAGGGAGCGGCTGGGCAATCACTGACAATAGCCCGGTTTTATCCTCCTCCGAAAGCTTGTCAGTTACTGCCGATGAGACTGGGGAAAAGCATTCCTCAATGGCTTTGTAAAGCGCACTATATTCTCGTCGAAACCAGGGATTGAGACTTAATTCCACCACGCTACGGGCAGACTGATTACTGCTGAGGGCATCTAACAGTTCCATTGCCGTGTCTGCACGGTGCTCAAAGCTGTTATAGACATCCTCACGGAAACGCTGGAATTGACTTTTGCTATTCAGTTCAGGCATTTTAGAGCAGGGGAATGATTGAGGATTGTTTTCAACTTTTCATCATCCCCCATTTCCTATATCTTGTTGGGGCTGAGCCTGTACGTTGTCCAAAGTCCAATGGTAATTGGACCGCCACTAAAATCGGCCACCACTTGGCGACGATCCAGTTTGCCAAAAGAATACGTTTCTGCGTTACACTCTGTTTTTAGCGGGGTCATATGATTAAACTGCTGAACGCTTTGTGGTAATTGCATTCTCGCGGTTTATTGACCTCGATTCTTATCCCTTTGTGAGATATCCGGGTTTTTCCGCGATCGCAAGCTTACCTTTTCACTAATTATTTCCCCTTGACTGTGTCTGAGTTATTCGACTGTTCTGACTTCAAAGCAACCAATCTGGTAGATTTGCTGCGCCATCGAGCAAGCTATCAGCCAGAGGAACGGGCATTTACGTTTCTCCACCGGGGGGAAACGGAAGCAGGGTGCCTCAGCTATGGGGACTTGGATCGCAGGGCGCGGGCGATTGCAGCCCAATTGCAGAGGTTCGCGATTGCAGGCGATCGGGTGTTGTTGCTCTACCCACCTGGATTGGAGTTCATTGCTGCCTTCTTTGGTTGTTTGTATGCGGCTGCGATCGCAGTGCCTGCTTATCTCCCCCGTCCTCGGCGACCGCTGTCCCGCGCTCGTGCTATTGTTGCTGATGCCCAGGCCACGGTGGTGCTGTCTACGGGAGCGGTACAAGCTAAGCTGGCACAGCAATTGGTGATAGCCCCTGAACTGGCGGGACTGCACTGGTTGGCAACAGATCAGCTACCGGATTCTTTGGAGGCACTGGCGTCGGTCTGGGAAGCGCCTGCGATCGCGAGCGACAGTCTGGCTTTTCTCCAGTACACCTCTGGCTCCACCGGTACACCCAAGGGCGTCATCATCAGCCACGCCAACTTACTGCACAACCAGTGCCGCATCCAACACGCCTTTGGCCAGGGCAGTCACACTATTGGCGTCGGCTGGCTGCCCCTGTTCCACGACATGGGTTTGATCGGCAAAGTGATTCAGCCTGTCTACTTGGGCATCCCCTGCACGCTGATGTCACCGATTGATTTTTTACAACGCCCGATCCGTTGGCTGCGGGCCATTTCCCACTATCGAGCCACCACTAGCGGTGCGCCCAACTTTGCCTACGACCTCTGCGTCCGCAAGATAACGGCTGAACAACGACAGGAGTTGGACTTGAGCAGCTGGGAGGTGGCCTTCAACAGCGCCGAACCGATCCGCGCCGAGACCCTGGATCGATTTGCCGCTGCCTTTGAACCCTGTGGTTTCCGTCGAGAAGCGTTCTATCCTTGTTACGGATTGGCAGAAACAACCTTGTTTGCCACCGGGGGCGACAGTGCTGTCGCTCCGATTGTCTGCACCGTCGAGGCGGCGGCGCTGTCGCAAAATCGGGTGGTGCCTGTGGTGCAACCTGCTGCGATCGGGGAAAATCACTCCCTTGAAACAGCCACCCCTGAAACGGCAATGTTTGAACCGGACAGTCCGGAAACCCGCACCCTGGTGAGTTGCGGCTTTGCCTGGTTGGGTGATACAGCAATTGTTGTAGATCCGGTCTCCCGGAGGGTTTGCGAAGCGGGTCAGGTGGGTGAGATCTGGTTGGCGGGCCCCAGCGTTGCCCGGGGATACTGGAATCGACCACAGGAGACCCAGCACTATTTCCAGGCGGTTCTAGCAGAAACCAGTCAGGGGCCATTTCTGCGGACAGGGGATCTGGGGTTTGTCCAGGATGGCCAGGTATTTGTTACCGGTCGCCTTAAAGATGTGATGATTATTAAAGGGCAAAATCATTATCCCCAGGATGTTGAGCAGACGGTGGCCCAGTGTCATCCGGCCTTTCGTCTTGAGGGCAGTGCCGCTTTTGTCGTTGATGCCAGGGGTGAGGAACGACTGGTGGTGTTGCAGGAGGTGGAGCGCAGCGCAATCGCGACTCTGGATGGAACTGCAGCCTTGGACGCGATCGCAGAAGCAGTGATGATTCATCACGACCTGCCCCTTTATGCGGCGCTGCTGCTCAAGCCAGGCAGCCTGCCCAAAACCTCCAGCGGCAAAATCCAACGCCATCACTGCCGCAGCCAATTTTTGGACGAGGCGTGGATTGCGATCGCCGCCAGCGGCCCTTACCCGCAATCCAAATAATTCTCAAACGCAGTCAATCTCTGCAACAACTTCGGAGAAAATCCTGGATGTCCTGCTTGCGCCAGTTGAGAAATTGCTCCTTCACTGAATTGCAGCCAGCAGATCTTGCACCGATAGCTTCAAATCAGGGAAAGTTGGTGAGATGATGGGGCGATCCGAGGTGTATCGCTGCCATTGGTAAGTTCCCGATTGCAGCAAACCCAGAGAAAGCGCCGGCTCAACAATATCTGGATGGTGCAGAGAAGGGTATTCTTTTGGGGTCAGGAGCAGATCGACGATCCAATATTCAACAATTCCCCAGGCCGCATAATGGCGTGCTTTGACCTCGTAGTCATCTCGCCAGTTGGTGGAAACAATTTCGATCGCCAGCTTGGGAGGATGGGTTAAAATTGCTTGCCGCTGGTTGCAGCGTCTTAGCGTTTCTTTGTCCACCACAAACAGATCGGGCCGACGGTATTGACCGCGATCGGCCAGTTTGCATAGCAGTTTAGCAAGAACCTCCCAGGGCAGTCTGGCTTGGCGAATGGAAAGTTGCAACTCAAACGTCAGCCACGCACTCAGTCGCTCATGTGGCATGGATGGCTCTGGCATTGCCCTGATAACTCCATCAATCAGTTCCCACCGTTCAATCCCTTCATAGTCCCAGAGGAATTGCTCGAAGTCTTCATTTGAGACCTGACCTGAAGGTGGCTTGAGTAGTGCTGCAGTCATGGTTGCCTTTCCTTTGTTTCTCCCCCTTCACATAGAGAATAGCACGCATTGATTTTCTCTCACTCTCTTTACTTTCAGATTAGTAATGCTTGCCTATGACAAATATGCACAAGTTTGGCAATCTTTGGCATTGATGACATGATTTCTTGATAATGTGTGGGAGGTGATTGCCCCTAAAACAATATTGTTATAGCGGTTCTTGTTCGACTGAGGTACATTGAAATCCTTATATAGATAAACTTCTAAGTTTGAAGTTGTACTTCACTAGCTTGGGAATTGCTATATATATCGAAGTTGCAGCAAAGTGCAGCAAACTATCATTCGGTGGAGTGTCAACCCCAATGTCTGAATCGATCGCTGTAGAGAGTCCGCCAAACATTGAGCCGCTGACTCAGGCTCGCAGCAAACCCAAAATCACGGTCAGCAGCGATCGCCTGAAAAGGCTGCAAAAGATTCATGCTGGCGCGATGGTCATGATTCCTTTCCTGGGTTCCATTGCCGCTTTTGCCTTTGCCTTTTGGTTTGGCATTAGCTGGATAGACATTGGCTTACTGGTTAGCCTGTACGTTTTGACGCTTACGGGCATTACCGTTGGCTATCACCGGCTCTTTTCCCACTGCGCTTTTCAGGCCCATCCCAGCGTTCGGGTGGCCCTGGCTATCCTTGGCTCAATGGCCTTCCAGGGGCCGTTGATTTATTGGGCCAGCAATCACCGACGGCATCATCAATATAGCGATCGCGGCGAAGATCCCCATTCTCCCTATTGCGCTGGCGATCGGCCGTTGGGTCATCTGCACGGGTTATGGCATGCTCAAGTCGGCTGGATGTTCAGCCACGAAATTACCAATACTTTCTTGTTTGCCAAGGATTTGATCCAGGATGCGCCGATTGCCAAAGTGAACCAGCTTTACTATCCTTTGCTGTTTCTGGGGCTGGCGATTTCTCCGATTGCAGGCGGATTGTTGAGCGGCAGCTGGATGGGAGCGCTGTCTGGTTTTCTCTGGGGCAACTGCGTTCGGGTGATGCTGACCTATCACTTCACCAATGCAATCAATTCCATCAGCCATCTCTACGGCACTCGTCCGTTTAAGACTCGCGAACAGAGTACGAATAACCTGTGGATTGCCATTCCCACCCTGGGGGAGTCGTGGCACAATAACCACCATGCCTTTCCTCACTCGGCCATTTTTGGCTTGAAATGGTGGCAGATCGACTTTGGCGGTTGGGTGGTGCGGTTTCTGGAAGCCCTGGGACTGGTCTGGGCGGTGAAGCGTCCGAGTGTGGATGCGATCGCAGCCAAAACCAACTCTATCCATAAATCTGCATAAGCTTTGGTCAACGCCAGATTGAATCTCTGGATTAAGCTCGCAAGTTAAACAAATGCCATGCTGGATACTTCTACACCAGTCAACCCCAAACTCCGCTCCAGAAAGACCCTGGAAAATCCCCATCTGAAACGCTTGCAACAACTCCATGCCTGGACTGTCAACGGCCTCTCTTTTTTGGGCTGTGGCCTGGCGCTGGGCTTGTGGGCACTGGGTTATCCCCCCACTGCAGCTGAACTCAGCGTTTTTGCTGCGCTACTGGTGCTGACTCAAATTGGCATCATTGTTGGGTTTCACCGCCACTTCACCCATCGCAGCTTCCAGGCCAAACCTTATGTTCGCGCAATCTTAGCGGCACTCGGATCGGCAGCGGCTCAGGGAAACCTAGTCTTTTGGGTGGCGCTGCACCGCTTTCATCACGACCATAGCGACTGTAAGGGCGATCCCCACTCCCCCTATCTGCGAGGCGAGCAGTCCCTGGGATTCTGGCAGGGACTCTGGCATTCCCATATGGGGTGGTCGTTCGATCACCCGATCCCAAATCCCAACCATTACGCCCCCGATATGTTGCGAGTCCCTATCCTCACTCAGGTGAACCGCTTGTATTTTCTTTGGATTGCCCTGGGATTGGGAGTGCCAGCAGCCATCGGTTTTTGGGGCCGGGGAGATTGGACGGGGGCGCTCTTTGGCCTGCTGTGGGGCGGCTTGACTCGGATTTGCATTACCCAGAACTTGGTCTGGAGCATTACCTCTCTGGCACATATTTGGGGCACCCATGACCTGAACAGCGGCGATCGCAGCACCAACAATCTCTGGTTAGCTCTACTGACTTTCGGCGAATCCTGGCACAATAATCACCATGCATTCCCCCAGGCCGCCATTGTCGGTTGGAAGTGGTGGCAGATCGACATTGCCGGTGGCTTGATTCGTTTGTTAGAAAAAACAGGCTTAGCGTGGGACGTCAAAATCCCCACCGATCGAGCGATCGCAGCAAAGGAAATAGGAACTGAAAAGATTGCTTAGACCGTTTTACCCCCAGACGATTTTAAGACAGGTTGCGATCGCATCGCTCGTTCAAGAGACTTGCATCTCAAAATCTAATGTTCCACTACCGTTGAAATTCAAATTACAGAGAGGGCATCCTATATGAACGAACGTTCAGCTTCCCAAACTGCCGCTGTCGAAACAACCGGCAAAACAGCAGCAGATATCCAAACCTGGCTCGTTAACTACCTCGCCAATTTGCTGGAAATTGAACCCAATAAAGTCAAAGTCTCGACCCAATTTGAGCGCTATGGTTTGGACTCCGCAGCAGTCGTCGGTCTGAGTGGCGATCTGGAGGAATGGCTCGGCCTTGAACTAGACCCCACCCTGCTCTACGACTATCCAACCATCGAAACCCTGTCAAAACATCTGGCAGAAGAATGCGCTAAGACTTAAGCGATTGCGCCCGATCGCTCAGCCCCGCGTCTGCAATTCGGTAGAACAACAATACCTTAACTATAGGCCATGAACTGATTTCTGCGGGCAGGCTTTGCCCACACCCCTGAACTGTCAACCCTGAACCCAAACATGAGCGTAGCAAAAACTCAAAATCCTGGTGCCTCAGCCGATGCCATCCAATATCATTACGATTTAAGCAATGCGTTCTACCATCTTTGGCTAGATAGCACGAACACCTATTCCTGTGCCCTCTGGGAAGAAAATGATACGCTGGACACAGCACAACTGAGAAAGCTGGATTTTCACATCAACCAGGTCAGAGCCAGCGGAGCCAAACGAGTCTTAGATATTGGTTGCGGCTGGGGATCGATGCTCAAGCGGCTGGTAGAGAAATTTGCGGTGGAACGCGCCGTCGGATTGACCTTGAGTCAAACCCAGGCCGATTGGATTGGCACCTTCAACAATCCCAGAATTACAGTAAAATTGGCAAGCTGGTCTAATCTGACGCCAGACCAACCTTATGATGCCATTATCTCCATTGGTGCCTTCGAGCATTTTGCCAAACCCGACTGCTCAAAAGCAAAGCGAATTGAGGGCTATCGCAGCTTTTTCCAACGCTGTCACGACTGGTTGCGCCCTGGTGGATACTTGTCGTTGCAAACCATTGCCTATGGCAACACGAAATCGGGCAACTATACCCAGTTCCTGGGCACCGAAATTTTTCCAGAATCGGAGTTACCGACCCTGACAGAAATTGCTGAAGCTTGCGAGCATCGCTTCGAGGTTGTATTCGTTCGTAACGATCGCGAAGACTACGAGCGCACCTGCCGCGCCTGGTTATCTCGACTGAAGGCTAACCGGGAAGCAGCCGTGGATTTGGTGGGGGAAGAGACCGTTTTTCGCTATGAAAAGTATCTCAAATTCTCGATCATCGGCTTTCATACTGGAAAGCTCGTTCTTTTGCGTCTGGCGCTCCGCAGAATTGATAATCCTTGTCTGTAGCTAACATTCATATTGAAATCGCTGTCACTTTCAAGGCCAATAGCAGTCCGTTTGAGTTTTAGGAGAGACCGATGGTCAATACCCTGCGATCGCATCCCCCATCCCCGACAGCCAATCCAGCCCAAAAAACGAACAAAAAGCACCAACGCTTGATCGAAAAAACCTGGCAAACCAACTCGAATTCTAACTACACCGAAAAGATTCGAGACCTGGGTCAAACTTTTCGTTATGAGGATTGCTGCGATCGCGACTGGAACATTCCCGAAATCTCCCTCCTCTACGGTACCTCCTTCTACGAAACCGCCTCTGAACAGCAAAAACGCATCCTCAATCACCTCTACTGGATGACCCTTTACCAGGGCGTCACCGCCACCGAACTGGGTGCAATCGTCTACAATCAGATCACCGCTGGCGTCTTTGAAGAAATCGGCAGCCACGATACCCTCTGCCACGAACTAGACCTGGAAACAGCTCAGGAAAAACAGCACATTCGCACCTTCCAAAAAATTTGCAGCAAAACCAAACTCGCTTTGCTGGGGAAAACGCCCATCGGTAATTCCCAACAGAAAAAATCAGCCAACCAGCTCCGGGGTAGCATGGCCATCGACTGGCAATATTATGGCTTCCGCCTCCTAGCCAAATTGCTGCTGAAAAACTACACTGGCTACTACTCTCCCTACTTAAAAGCCTTCGAGCAAAAAGGCCAATCGATCCCCGTACCCACCCACGGCGTCGTCGGCCAGATGGCTCCCCTGCTGCAACTCAAATTCCTCACCATCAATTTCGGCATGTCCCCTTTCCTGGCCTGCCAAACCTATGCCATTCGCTACGCCTCCAACATCATCCTCAAAGCCCAGGAAATTTGCTATTCCCGGTATTTTCTAGAGACCGAGCGACAAGGAAAACCCGTCCCCGCGCCCACCGCAGTGTCTCGCTACCACTTCCTGGATGAATCCTTCCACACCACCATTTCCCAGGCTCTGGCCATTGGCTTGCACCAGGACTTTCCCCGTCCCAGTGCCTACGAGAAATTTGTCGCCAATCGCATGTTCTACAACATTCAGAAAAATCTGCTGGGAGGTCTCTCCGGTGTCCTTCCCGGTCGTTGCGTCACCGACGACTGCGACTTCATGCTGTTCTTCTACAGAATTTTGCAATCCCAAAGTTTTGGCCTGTCCGCCCGAGAAGCGCTCCACTGGCTAGAAAAATGCTTCTGCCAGGAACACGAAGGCTTCCACGTCACCTTGAAATACCACCAAAAACTTCTGATAGAACTGCGCCGGGTTTTCAGCGCTCTGGACTATTTATGGCCGGTCAACCGCGAATTCCAGCTCATGGCCGCAGGAGCCTCCATTCCCCAGGCAATCCAAACCAACCTCCAGACCTTTAAGCGCTTTTCCCGATTGGTTGCCCTTTATAGCACTACGAAAATGGATTAGGACATAATAAAAGGCTCAACGTTAGAGCTAGTCAACCTTTCCCCTTCTGCCTCCTGCCTCCTGCCTCCTGCCTCCTGCCTTTTGCTATAACCCTATTGCTGACTCCGCAATCCCAAAAAACAGTGTCAAAAAACAACGGTGCCCCCCGTACCCGCGCCCAACCTCCCCTGGAGTTCCTCCCCGCAGCGCTGAATCCCTGGGTTTTAGGGACATTGAAGAAGCTACTGCCGCTGTGGCTCAAATTCAACACCAATGTTGCCAGCATCCAGGCAGAGGGAGTGGACACCTTAGCCGACCTTTATCATCAATTCCAAACCAGCAAAATTCGCCTGCTGATCGCCTTTCGCCATCCCAGCCTGAATGACTCTTTCTGTCTCAATTATGTTCTCTGGCACCTGATGCCGAAAGCAGCGCGACAACAGGGTATAGCGCTTAAATCCCCGATTCACGTTCACTATCTCTACGATCGCGGCATCACCCTCTGGGCAGGAGACTGGATCGGCTGGCTTTTCCCCCGGTTGGGTTGCACACCCATCCAACGCGGCACCTGGGATGCGGTGGGTTTGAAAGCCGCTCGCGATTTGTTTGCCAACGGTCGCTTGCCTATGGCGGTTGCCCCGGAAGGGATCGATAACGGGCAAAACCAGTTTGTCAATCCCCTGGAACCCGGAACAGCCATCCTGAGTTTCTGGTGCGTCGAAGACTTGCTCAAAGCAGGACGCTCTGAAGATGTCTTGATTTTGCCCGTTGGCATCCAATATCGCTACGTCAATCCGCCCTGGAAGGCCATTGAGACCTTGCTCGATCGCCTGGACGTTGAGAGCGGTCTGTTCAGCGCTGCCGAACAGCAGAAACGACCTAAACGTTCTCACCACACCCCCCCTGACCCCGATCGACTTTACCAGCGCATTGTCAAGTTGGCAGAGCATTTGTTGTTGATGTTGGAGACATTTTATCAGCAGTTTTATCATCAGCGCTTTCCAGCCCCAAAAACGCAGTTCGCGGCATTGGAGTGCAACCACCCTGGAGCAAACAAACAAGAGGGTACCTTCCCTGTGGAGAATCGCGCCCTCGTTGAGCGCACCCAAACCCTTCTGAATGTCGCTTTGAACGTCGCAGAACAGTATTTCAACCTTGAACCCGTTGGCAATACCCTCGATCGCTGCCATCGGATCGAGCAAGCGGCCTGGAACGCGATTTACCGCAAAGAGCTGCAGCAGGGCAATGTCTTTTCCTCCGTCGAGCAAGCCCTCGCCGATCTGGTGGCCGAAGAAGCTAGCCTGCGACTTTGGCACATCAAGATCGCCGAAAAACTGTCAGCGATTACCAGCGATTATCTCCAGGAAAACCCAACTGCCGATCGCTTTGCCGATATCGCCCTGCTGTTGCGGTACCTGGTGACTCGCATGCGCTCAGAAGATCCGTTTAAGCCTCCTCAATTAGGCCCGCAGACTGCCATCCTCACTGTCGGCGAACCCTTGTCTGTTTCTCAGCGCTGGGAAAACTTCAAACGCGATCGCCGTCAGGGCATTATCGAGCTAACCCAGGATTTGCAAACCGCCCTTGAAAAAATGCCTTTATAGGGCTAAGGCATTGAATTAGAACATTAGAACTTGGGGTGAAAGGGAAGGGGAATGGTTTCAACCCATTCCGGATATGAATGGCTGGGAGAGTCCCTTATTGGGTATTCGCTTTGAGCTGATTGGGAAGGATATGCAGCTCTATTATCCTGATGGCAGGCCGTTTGAGTCCTATCCTGAGATTATGAAGCGGGCCGATCGAGCTGAATCAGAGTTAAAGCAAAGAGACAGCCAGCTAGAGCAGGCGAGAGATGAACTTGAACAGGAACGTCAGCAATGTCAACTTTTGATAGAACGACTAGTAGTTTTTCAACTCTAAACGTTCGGGTTCAACTTGCCTGATAATTGGAATATAGATCAGGCAAGGCAAGAGATGAGCAACAAACAATACATTGTCAAACTTACATCGGAGGAACGAGCAGCCTTGGAAACGGTCACCCGCAAGGGAAAAGCGGCTGCCCGAACCATCAAACGGGCCGCTGCTCTCCTGAAATGCGATCAAGGAGCGCAAGGCCCCGCTTGGACAGACCAACAAATTGCTCAAGCTTTCGACCTGACAACCCGCTGTCTGGAAAAATGGAGGAAACAAGCCGTTTTACAGGGGCCGCTGTCGCTCCTGAAGCGTCAGCCTCGGTAACGTCCTCCCGTGCTCAAAAAACTGGACGGAGAAGCGGAAGCACGATTGGTAAGTTTGTCCTGCTCTCATCCCCCCAAAGGGCGCTGTCGCTGGACACTCCAGTTGTTGGCTGAGCAGTTGGTCAAACTGGAGATTGTGGAGAGTATCTCCCTGGAAGCGGTAAGACAAGTTTTAAAAAAACGAGTTACGACCCTGGCGTAAGACCATGTGGTGTATTCCTCCTGAACAAGATGCCGCCTTCATCTGTCAAATGGAGCAAGTGCTTGAAGTCTACAAACGTCCCTACAGGCCCCGCTATCCAGTTATTTGTATGGATGAACAACCCAAGCAGTTGATTAGCGAAAAGCGTTCTCCTCAACGACCTCAACCCGGAAGAACTGAACGATTTGACTGTGAATATGTGCGTGAAGGCGTCTGTACAGTGTGGATGTTTGTTGAAGCCTTGGCAGGATGGAGAAGGGTGCAGGTCACTGAGCGCCGAACCGCGATTGACTGGGCTTATCAGGTACAGCAATTGATTGCTCATCCTCGCTACGAGCAGGCTGAAACCCTGACTATAGTTTGTGATAATCTCAACACCCATACTCGCGCTTCGTTTTACCAAGCATTTCCCGCCGCTGATGCTTTGCGGTTGGCTAACAAAGTAGAGCTGGTCTACACCCCAAAACATGGCAGCTGGTTGAACATGGCTGAACCAGAACTCAGTGTTCTAACCCGACAATGTCTCAGTAGTCGCATTGAAGCAATGGCAAAAATTGAATCTGAAGTCACTCAATGGGCCAACGAACGTAATCAACGTCAAGTTGGCGTGAATTGGCAATTCACTACTCAAGATGCTCGGGTTAAACTCAAACGTCTTTACCCAAAAATTGAGCAATGAGACAGCCCTAACCCTCCTGTCAACCCGAACGTTTAAACTTGAAAAAGTACTAGTTGCCCTTCAGATTTAGAGCCAATGACAAGCCGACCGTCGCTTCCGGTCGGCTTGTCATTGGTGAATTTTCACACGATGTTATGAGGTTTTATATGAGATTTGTATGAGTTATCACGCTGCCAAAAGCCACAGAATGTTGTAAAAACTGCTGATACAAGGGGTATACAGCAATGTTTGACAATATCAGAAGGCATCAGGGTCAGCAACGCGACGATGAAGAGGATGTGTTCTTTGCTCAGAGGCAGCGAAGATTTTCCCCACAAGAGCAAACACCTATCTCTCATCCGAACCTTCAATATGATGTGAGTCAGCTGCTGAGCGACACGAACTGGCAGAAAGAGGTTCCTCCTATTCAGCGGCAAGATGAAGTGGAAAACAAGACTGGCTTGCCGGATCGGTTAAAAGCCGGAGTTGAGAACCTTTCCGGTATGGCAATGGATGATGTCAGAGTTCACTACAATTCATCCAAACCGGCACAGCTGAATGCTCATGCCTATACCCAGGGGCAAACGATCGAGGTAGGGCCTGGACAGGAGCGACATTTGCCCCATGAGGCATGGCATGTGGTGCAACAGATGCAGGGGCGGGTGAGGCCGACTATGCAGGTTAAAGGCTATGGTGTGAACGACGATCGGGGGTTGGAGCGGGAAGCGGATGTGATGGGAAAGAGATCTGTGCTGTTAACGACGATGGGTAATCCGACAGCAAACCGAAGCCGCACGGAAAGCAGAGAACCAAGTGTCACTGTTGCAGAAAAAAAACAGAGTGTGCCGATTACTCGTACTAAAAATGACAAAGGCATCGTCCAGCGAAAGGTCAATGCGGATCCTGAACAGGGAACTAGGGCAACAGAGGAATTCGATGGCGATACACCATACGTCATAACGTCCGATTACGACCCGACAAGTGTCTGGCTATCCCAAAGTGCCGCAGCAGAAGTTTGCAAACACCTCACGAAGGCCAAATTAGCACTCAACATGGCAAAGTCAGGGGATGAAATCGGCGATTACCAAGCGGACAGATATGAATTAGTTGCAGCAAAAGACGCGCAGGGTGGCCCCAAGAAGAAGCCGGACGATGATGAGAAAGTGTTGAAACTAATAAGCGACTGTGGCAAGTTAGCGAAGCGGATAATAACGGGGGCATATGAAGGAGCCATCGAGCCGAAGGGCACCGGGAAGAGTATAGAAAGCGGGCAGGAGCAAATGGCATCCCGCTTGATCATGCTGGAGGCGCTTCGTAAAGCGAAGATCATCGCATCAGATGTCGCTAGTACAATGGCAACAGCGATCTACAAGAATAAACCAGGCATAGAGGGGCTGGAGAAAATGTTCGAGGAGTATGAAAACCTGAGCGCAGAAAAGAAGAATGAGATGAGTGTAAACGTCGGGGCGAACCCGGCCGCAGGGGAAGCATACATGACAGCGACCGGGGGAACGCGCCACGAGGGCACAGAAGACGACGAAGCATGGACATACCACTTCGGTGCTGTGCTCTGGGCGCAGGCGGGGGACACCCTTGTACTTGAGAACTATGCGGTCGAGGGTCAGGCAACGACCGCAGACTACGAATTCAAACTCTACGGGAAGGGTAGCGATTCCGATAATCCACACAGCACAACATTTCACGAATCGCACAAAGCGAGCACTGAGCACGGAAGTCACCCGATAACGATCGTGGTGACTGGAAGCTCTAAGACCTCTTAGGGTGCATAAGGTACAGCCGAAACGTACCCTACGAGACTACAACCTACAATGCCCCATCCCCCAAAAACTCCATCGACCCCTGTCCTCACCCACCGTACCCAATGGCGAAGATACGCTCCAATGCGGCCATTGTCCGCACCTTGCTCGTAAAGCCAAAGCGCCTTCTCCGCCATCCGCTCAACCGTTTTCTGGGCAATACTCAATCCAGTGGGTGAGAACCAATACCCCATAAAGCAAAACCCGACCGGGGAACGGCGGTCGGGGAGGTATGACTGATTTATCTTCATCAACTATCTCAACCCAGTGTTTGAAATGGTGTATACCCAATGTTTGAAAACATCCGTTAGTAATTGTTTCCCGGCTGAAAGCTATGGTTCAAGAGGGTTTCGCTGCTTGAAAAGATAAAAATTGCCTCTAACTCAAAAAATTCCAAAATTGTTCTTGTCGATCGTCTTATTTATAGAGGCGGTCAGTTACGGGAGAAATTACCTACTGCTTATTTATTGGTGCTATTCGGAAGTTTGTCCGTCGTCACTGATCTTAATGCAATTAGAAGTTGTTAAATTCCTTTACCTGTGAGGTATGTCCATGAAAGTTGTTAAATTCCTGTTTAGCCTATTTCTCGTGGTTAGTTTTGCTGTAATAGGATTTTCTAGCGTAGCTCAAGCAGATCAAGCGTGTTTTTCAACTGCTGACACTGGTGAGGGTGTTTACCGCGTATATCTTACTGGCAATCAGAATGGTGTAAACATGGGTTCCGTCTGCAATGATGCAGGATATTCAACTGCTGATTTTCCGTCTGGTGCATCGGATAGTGCATTCAACTGGATTTGCGAACCAGGTGCCAAACCAATCACGTTTGAGATGGTTCAGGCAAATTGTGATCAAGCATTAGGTCTTGGTTACACAGCAACAGTGAGTCCACCCGGTGGAAGAAATAACTGGGGTTGCGATCAACTCCTTAGCGGCCCTCAGGAAAGCTGTTAATGTACGCAAGACGTGGCTGCTGGAGTTAGCCTTCCCGTCAGAAAGCCCCAGGTGGAGACACCTGGGGTGCAGGAGTGATGAAGTAACAACCAGTCGAGAAAACTAGGAAATAACCCAGGTATACCAGCCTGGGTTAGATGAATGAATAAATCGCTTCCCCCCTTCATAGCAGAGAAGCGACCCATCGGGCGATACGTTTTGTCACGAGGCTGCATCGCCCTGAGAGAGGCTGAGTAGCATTGGGGTATGGATGTTAGCGGCATCCTAAACACTGACTGGAGACTGGAGTGATGATTGGCCAGTCTCTTTCTTTGAACACCAAAGAAAAAACCGACCGGGTTGCAGTCGGAGGAGCGAATCTTATTTCTCAGCATCTCACTTCATGGGTTGAGATGGGGTATACGAAACGTTTGAGTTTACTGGGATGATGCTGTCAAATGGCTTAAGTCTAAACACGGACGTAATGCAAAAATATGTATAATCGAGCCTTATCTTTTTACTTCAAAAATAGCTTTACTGATGCTTCTTATGTCTAATTGGGTGCAATCGCCCTGGTTAATTGGTTGTCGTTAGTTTTAACCTATATAAGATGTCGTAGATAAAAGATAATGGATCCTTCTCAGACAAGCTTACATTATTGGGCGTCCAACCGTTTGGTTGATGTTTTCGATCGAATCACGAGCACGGGGAAGGTGACGGTTAACGATCGCTCTATTTTCCTCGCTGCTTTATTTGACCCCTCCACATCAAATGAGGAGTTTTCTCTGATCGATCGCATCTACTATTTTGTGTGTCGGGGTCGGCTGCAAATGACTGACAATACATTCCCTTGTTTGGATCTCAAGTCACAGCCTCCTAAACCTTCTCTCAGCAAAGAGATGATGCCTGAACTCTCCTGGGAGACGATCGAGAAGAATGCTGGTCAGGCATTGTCTGACACTATGGCAGCAGTAATGGTTAATGTTGCTGTATTGCAGGATGAGGGTCTAAACGAGATTCTGCAGGGATGACTGCCAATCTAGCGATCGAGAGTCCGTCAAAAAACTACGTCATTTGACGGACTCTCGATCGTTGGTAATCAACTACTCTACAGAAATGCACACCCTGACTCCTGGCTCGCTTGCATACTTTGTCAATGCAAGCGGCCGGGAGTATTTGTTTTTGACGTACTCGATAGCTCTACCCACCCTCGAAAAACCAACGTCCTAGCCTGGAGAAACCGTAGGCTAGGACGTTGGGGGGAGATGGGGGTTGTGTAGTCCAATCATATCCAGTTTGTCGACGTAACATCTCCCCATCAAACCGATCTTCACTGAAAGATTGCAATGCGACTTCGATTTTGAAGCGAGGGTGAAGATCTTGTGGAGACTGGTTGACGCCATTCAGAGATGGGAACGATGGTTGTTGTAAATAGCTACCCGTCCAATTATCGCCCGGTCATCGTACCGGGCTTTCGTCGTGCATGAATCTTAGCCAACTACTTGTAGCCGTCCCCTATAAATGGCATGAAGCAGCCGATCAACAACAACTCTTTCCTCTTCATTCAGTCTTTCTTCCACAACAGCACTCATGATTTCGTACTGTTCGTCCAGGGTGATTTTTCTAGAGAGACTGGCTTTAGCAAAAAGCTCTGCAAAGGAGTCAGTAGATTGCATAACAGGATACCTGCATCCAACTGTAGCAGCCTGATAATATATCGAGTGCAAACACGCAG
>Ga0207422_1003179_pt1 | contig 17488 bp, 19 predicted proteins | sample MarCyaLeptolynsp_FD_187757 | JGI IMG/M metagenome (GOLD analysis project Ga0207422, IMG submission 187757) | Marine cyanobacterial communities from Panama - species 1 Leptolyngbya sp. (SPAdes) | ecosystem: Environmental > Aquatic > Marine > Unclassified | place: Panama: Panama City | collected...
GAAGCCCCGGGTGCGCGCAACACGGTAGGCACGCCGACCACGGGTTCCGTTCCTGGCGGCGCCATCGTCGAAAAAGAGATCGGCTTTGACTTCAACTCGCAGAACACCCTCACCCTGGCGCTGCGCAATCCCGACTTCACCACAGCCGCCCGGGTAGAGGACCGCATCAATGCAACGCTCGGTCGTCCCGTGGCGTATATGCGTGATCCAGGCACGATAGAACTCAATCTTGCTGGCACAAGCGGTTCACCGGCGCGGGTTTTGGCGGCGATCGAGAATCTGCCGATCGATGTCGAAAGCCCGGCCCGCATCGTCATCGATGAGAAATCGGGTACAATCGTGCTTGGCCAGGACGTGACCATATCCAAGGTCGCGATCGCGCAGGGCAATATCTCGATCAAGGTGCGCGAAAACCCAGTTGTCTCACAGCCCAATCCGTTCGCGGAGGGTGAAACGATCATTCTGCCTCGCACCGACATTGCGGTCGAGCAGACCGGCAATGAGAATATCGCATTGTTGGAAGCCAACACCACGCTGTCTCAGCTTATCGATGGCCTCAATGCGCTCGGCGTACGGCCTCAGGAAATGGCGGACATCATCCGGGCGATGAGCGCCGCCGGCGCCATCCACGCAGAATTGGTTGTTCGATAAAGCACAGCGACGGCGCGCTTAACTTATTCGCTCGGCGCTTCTTCCTCGACACGCTCAACCGTGATTACTCCGTCGCGCTTGAGCTCCATCATCTTGGTCAGGAAGTCTTTCTCGATTTGCTCCGCCGCGGCCTGGCTCGGGGCCTGCAATCGCTCCAGCTCAGAACGGAATTGATCTGCCATCCGATTGGAGATGTTGGACAGGAAGTACTCGGCAACCTCGCCATATTGAGCTTGCAGACACGTCAGAACGTCCATCAGGAACGCTTGATCCATGGCCTTGAAGAGAACCGGGATCTGATTGCGATTGAGGATTTTTGGTAGGTCTTCAATCGCGAACATGCCGCGTTGAATCGGATCCACCTTTTCAGCATGCGATTGCTGCAGGAAGCCCATCAATGACTTGCGCCGCTCATTCGGCACCAGGCTGAGCATCTCGCCGACTGATTGCAGCTGGGTTGTGTCGTCTGCCGCGACCGTTTCAACCGCCTGCAAATACTCCATCTTGACCATTCGCGCGATGACGCGGTCAATGTCCGGAGAGGCTGGCGGCGGGTCGACCATCTCGCCGAGCACCTTGGTTTGAACATCTTCATCCAGCAGGCAAATCAACTCCGAGCAAAGTGTCGTCTCAAGATTACGCAGAATGAGAGCAATTATGTTCGGCGTCAGACCCGCCAGGTAAGCTGCCGTCTTGGACGGCTCGCGCTTGGCAAGCTCGGTCCAGATATCAGACAGGTTGTCCAGTTTGGGCGCTTCTACTACGACCTCTTCCTCGGCTTGACCTGCACCATAGACCAGCTGCAACCTCGGTTCATCAAGCACGCCTTCGAGGATCTTGCGGGCCGACTCACTTCCGCCACGCAAGGACCCGCTATTCAGCCGCAACTGGCGCAGGAAATCGATCACAATCTCGATCAGTTGCTCTCGCGCAAGGACCGTGATCGTCTCAAGCGAGGCCGCGATATTCGCGATCGCCGCATCGTCCAGCAACTCCACAATCGGCTTTGCGGCCGTCTCGCCCAGCATCGCAATCACCACCGCCGCGCGCTGCGACGGCGTGATGTGTTGCGTCGTGCTCTCCGGCGTCTGAGCGAGATTTTCTTTAGTCGACACTTAGGCATACCCCCTGATCAAGGCTTCTGTGATTTTCAGCCATCCGTCCGCGAGCACGAAGAAGCCGAGTTTGAATGGCAAGGAGACGACGGTTGGCGGAACCATCATCATGCCGACAGCCATCAGCACGGAGGCGACAACTAGGTCGATCACCATGAATGGCATAAAGATGACGAATCCGATCTGAAACGCGTGTTTGATTTCAGACAACATGAACGCCGTGGACAGCAGCGCGAATGACGCATCTTCATCAGGCCCGATCGGGCGATTGAGCGCATCGGAGAGCATGAACAGGGTTTCCGGGTCAGTACGCCGCATCATGAACTCGCGAAACGGGTCAGTCGTCTGCAGCCAGGCATCTTGTTCCGACAGCGTACCGTCAATGTATGGCGAAAGCCCGTTGGTCCAGGCTTCCATGAAGACCGGCTCCATGATGAAAAAGGTCAAGAACATGGCCAGCGCCATGATCATCATGTTGGGCGGCGCCTGCTGCACCCCTAATGCCTGTCGGAGGATCGAGAACACGATCACCATGAAAGGCAGGCAAGTCACCATCATGGCAATGCCTGGCACCAGGCTGAGCACGGTGACAAACAGGAAGAGCTGAACAACGGTACCGCTCAGGCCCTGCCCTTCGCCGCCCAAAATACTCTCCAACGCCGCGCCGTCAGGGCCCGGCACAACCTGTGCGGCGGCGGCTGAGGCAAACAGGACACAGCCAGCGACCAGCAAAAAGGAACGGAACAAGAGTCCGTCCCAATTCGTGGATCGAATGCTAGCCATCCTCTTGTTCCTCGATCTGGGTCAAGCGGACGCCGATGGCACCGTCTTCAAGCTCGATCAGTTCGCCGTGCGCGATCACGCGATCTTCGACTACGAGTTCGATCGGATCCTCAATCTTGGCCGTCAGCGGGATAATCGTATCCGGCTTAAGTTGCAGCAGTTCGGCGACGCTGAGCTTTTTTTGTCCAATAGAAACAATCACATTGACCGGTAGGCCGTAGATCGACCGACGATACTCATTTTCGGGCGACACGCTGCGGCGCTCTGCTTCACCCACAACGCTTTCGACTCTTTCTGGCTCTGACATCCTGTCCTCTTACGTGTTGTGCAGCCCGGACAGGCGTCCGAGGCTTGAATTTAGAAATTGATCCATATCGAATTGTAGACCGCCATCGCCCCAACTCGCGTCGACGAACATCTTGTCCGGGTGTTCCGTCGGTTGCAGCTCGCACACCTCAGAAAGCGCTGCCGACGCTTGCAGAGCGTTGCGGAACGACGCTTCAAGTGTGGACGGAACGTGCACTGTGAGCCGCTCAAGTTGCGGCGGTGTGACGGCTTCCAGGGCCTTCGTAATTTCTGCCGCCAGGAATGCCTCGTTCAGACGCGGAAAGGCCGAGGTGAAAAAATCGGCCAAGGCTTGGTGGCAGGTTGCGACGGCGGCCCGCTCCAGTTCCACCAGAGAGGATTCGAGGCTGGCCAAAAGAACTCCGGTATCGACCGGCTCCGGCTCAGGGATGATCGGAGATTGCAGATCTGGCGCAGCTTGTTGTGCCTCTGCCGGCGTGTCAGGGGACGCTTCGGTTTCCGGCTCTGGCACAAAATCGCTTTGGCCCTCCGGCGCCTGCGTGTGCGCCTCAAGCGTGCGCGCTGTTCTGGACAGCGCTTTGACATCAAATCTCGGAAGGGTCAGCGGCGACAATCTATTCATTGGCCGCTATCTTTCGATCTTCTTTCAGCCAGTCCTGCAGCAGCGCTGCGGTCTGCTCCTGATTCTCCCTTGTATAGTCTTTGAGGTAATCGATCGGATCGGTCGCCGTCGCGCCGAACAGATCTTCTTCAACACTGCCGCCAGCGCCGCCTTCACCTTGCCGCGCGCGCGCTGCGCCGCCTGAATTGGCAAAGATTGGCCGCATTACGCCGAAGCCGAGAGCGAGAACGATAATGCCAAGGAAGATGGCCTGCACAGCCGACCAGAGATGTTGCTCGATCAGGCGCTGCATCATACCCGGCGCCGGCGTCATCTCGACTTCAGGCAGCTCCTGGAACGGCATCAGCTCGATCGTAATCGTATCGCCGCGCGCCGTGTCGAGGCCAGCAGCATTGCTGACCAGGGCTTCAAAGTCGGCCCGCACCTGATCCAGCTGCTGTGCGATGTCAGCAGCGGCGAGGTCGAGCCCCAAGGCTTGCTCATTCAGGAGAACCGCGATCGACACGCGCTCGATTTGTCCCGGCAAACGTTCAGTCTGAGTGCGCACTTCGTTCAGCTCGTAGGCGACGGTTTCACCAGAGTTTTTACGCGTGCTTTCGCTTTGTCCGCCTGCACCTGCACCATCAGGCAGATTGCTGGCAACGGTCAGATTGCCGGAGCCACCCTGATTGGTCTCACTGGCATCATTGGTGGTCCGCGACCGGATCACGCGCGACTCCGGGTCGAAGCGGACGTCTGAAATGGTCTGTCGCTCACGGCTGACATCGACGCTCACGGACACCTCGGCATTGCCGTCGCCGAGGCGCGCGGTCAGCAGCCGCTTGATCTTCTGCTCCAGCATGCCGGCTTGCGTTTCAGCCACGACTGCCGGGGCTTCCATGGTCTCCTTGTTCGGGCCAGCGAGAATGCCATGGCGCGGATCGATGACGACCACGTCTTCCGGGTTGAGACCAGACACAGCAAGCGCCACGAGGTATTGAATCGCCTCAGCCTGACCGTTGCTGAGCCGCCGGGCGGAAGAGAGCGTTACGGAGGCGGTCGGCGTCGGCTGCGATCGTGAAAAACCCGAACGCAGATTGGCGCCAATATGCACACGTGCCGAATCAACACCGGGCGTGGTCAGGATGGTGCGGGTCAGTTCCCCTTCCTTGGCCCGCCAATAGGCGGCATTGTACATTTCCGACGTGACCGAGAAGCCGTTCACATCGTCAAGCAACTCATACCCTTGAACCGATTGCCGTGGCAGGCCGTCTCGCGCCAGCGCAAATCGGGTCTTGTCGCGGACATTGGCGGGGATGAAGATCGCCTCGCCACGAATGTCATAGGTTACACCGAGCTGTTCGAGCTCATTGATGACCTCGCCGGCCCGAACCGGGTCGAGCCCGGAATAAAGCAGCGACATGGGCTCTTTCATCGTGCCACGGACCAGGAAGGTCATCGCCGCCAGAACGCCGAGCACGGTGACGCCGAGAATAATCTGGCGCTGCAAACTAAGGGATCGCAGGTTGGCGATGAAATCCATGTAAAAAAGACCCGAGTTCTCGTTACGGTTGAGTTTGGTTAAAATCTCGGGCGAAAGCGTTAAGGCTTCCTTTACTAGGGATTGATTTAAACAGGAAAACAACTTTTGGTTTAGCGGGGCCATCATGAGCAACACGGAAGATACGAATCCGGAGGCAGAGGCCGCCCCGAAATCTGGTCTGAACATGATGGGTCTGATGGTGCTCGGCCTGGCCTGCGCGACCACGTCATTTGCGAGCGTCTTCTTCCTCGCGCCCTCCCCGGCGCCAGCCACGACGGTCGCAGCGGTCGCAGAACCGGAATATGTCGCCAAAGAGAAACCTGCCTCGGCCAAGGCCCAGACCTATACGCCGGTCCAGGAAATCCTGATCACAATCGGCAACGCGCCCGCGACGCGTTATCTCAAGATGCAGGTCTCGGTCGCGACAGAGAAATCGAAGGCCAAGGACGTCAAATCAGCGGAAACAGCCCTGATCGACGCCTTCCTGCTCTATCTTCGTTCGGTTGAAGTGTCCGACTTTGAGGATCCGAATTTCTATAATCACATGCGCGAACAACTCGCCCGCCGCGCAGATCTCGTCCTTGGGGACGGAGTGTCCAAGGGTGTCATGATCACTGAGTTTTTGTTGAGGTAGTGCGTGCCAGTTTCCCCGTTTGATATCGCGATCATCCTGATCTCTTCCGTCGCCTGCATCTATTGCATGGTATTAAGCCGGAGATTGCGTGCACTGCAGAACACGCGCAATGGCCTTGGCGCCACGATCAAGGCGCTGTCGGATTCGATCAGCGCGGTCTCGGCCACGACGGACGAGACCCGTTATCATGCCGGCGAACTCGCAACCCGGCTCGCCCACCTGATTGAAGAAGCAAAAATTGCCTGCGCCCGCGTCGAGCAACTCACTCGCGACCTGGAACAAGCGCCACCACCGCAACCCGTGCAGCACGCGCCAGTCCCTGTCGCGCCGCAAACCGCCGCGGCGACGCACGAAACGACCGATGCAATGAAAGCTGCGCTCGACCTGTCGAATGAACGTCTGCGCGAAATCACCGATCTGATGCACCGCATGAAGCACATGTCGGAAGAGTCGGCGGCCACCGCTGAGCGCGACATGCAACCTCACGATTCCCGCCCCGTGCAACTGAGATCCAGAATGAAAGTGGTTTAGGTCATGGCGACAAAAGCGGCTAATCGAACCAATGTCCTGTTGACGCTCGGCTTGCTGTTCACCATTGCAGCCGCCTCGCGCCTGGTGCCTAGCAGTGTCGCCTCGCCCAGCGGCGGGGAAGCCTTGGGCGCGACCACGGCGGCCAATGCGCTCGCGGCCGCTGCAGCAGGCCCGGAGCACGCGCCGGTCAAATCCAAACTCAGCGACATGACCGGGCAAATCTGCTTCAGCGAGGATCTTGCAGATGCCATGGCCGCCGACCAGTTGCGACTGTCGACCGAGACCAACAAGCTCGATGCGCGCGAGCTCGAGCTGCAAGCCTGGGCAACGGAGCTGGAACAGACCCGCGCTGATCTCAGTGCCCTGCAAGCGACGCTGGATACACGCTGGCAGGACATGCAGGCCTTTGCCAGTGAAGATCTGCAACACCTGGCGCAAATGTATGGCGCGATGAAACCGGATCAGGCGGCAACCATCTTCAATCAGATGGACCCTGGATTTGCAGCCGGATTCCTGCGTCTGCTGAACAGCGAACAGGCTGGCCTGATCATGGCCAATATGGAATCCCAGCAGGCCTATATTGTCAGCGTCCGCCTCGCCAGCATCAACGAGGATCTGCGCCGCGAGGACTCCTGATCCGAGCGTTCACGGCAACAATATCAACCTTAACTAGAATTTGGCCCGGTTCTTGCCTTAACCATTCCGATTGGTAAATGGCAGGTTAATCAAATGCCCCTCGATACAACTCGCGCCCCATTGCGGGTGCGCCGACAGACCTGGATTACGCGCGACGACCTGAAATCTAATCGGGACGTGATCTATGTGTACGGAGACAATGTGAAACGCGAAGGCCGCCGCGGCCTGGCGCGCGAAATGCGCGGAGAGCCCAATGCTCACGCCATATCCGTGAGCTGGGGCCCGTTTGACCCTTTCCTGATGGAATCGCTGGAAGACGCGAAGGCAGCAATTGACCGTGACCTCGCCGCGCTTGTCGCGAGAGATGCACATTGCGTGATTTGGCCGATGGCTGGAATTGTCCCCGACTTTCTGACCATGCCTGAAGATCTGTATCGATACCTCAGATCTCGGGCCCGGGCCCTGCTCAATGTTAAGGATCCCGTCTAGCAGCGCGCAGCCACAATATCTCTCACCGCCAGCCCCATTAACGCTAATTAAAACAACCTCAGGTAGATTTTTCAGATTGCGTATTCTGGAGATCGACATGCAGGCGGCTGTCACACACCCCGAAACAGAACAAAATGAAGCACCGCAACTGAGCGAGCGGTCCATGATTTTTCGTCGCTGTAAAGCGGCATTCCAGGAAATTCAGAAACACGGGACCCCACCGGATCCGACGACCTATGCGCTGTGGTACGCCTATGTTGCGCGAACCCCGCCGGCCGTGACGGTCGCCGTGGACAAATTGCTGGCCAGTGGCCGCGCGCTGGATCGCTATGAACTGGCTGAAATTCATCGCGAATTCCTCGCCGAAAACAGCGTCGACGAGGCCCAGGAAGCAATTGGCAAAGAGTTCGAAGAGAGCATCCAGGATGTCTCCGAACTGATCAAATCCGGGATGTCGCAGAACGCTGAATTCTGCTCGACCCTGCACGGCATCAAATCAACGTCGGATGCCGAGGGCGGCGATGAAGATTTCAAAGTCATGCTCACGCAGCTGGTCAGCGAAAGCCTGAAAATGGCCGAGGCCTCGTCCCGGCTGAGCCAAGGCCTTCTGCAGACCCAGGAACGCGTCAAGAAACTGAATGACGAATTGGAACAGGCACGCAAGCAGAGCCTGCTCGATCCGCTCACTGCGGTCAGCAATCGCCGCGCCTTCGAGGATCGCATGACCTGGCAGGTCGAGGATGCCCGCGAGCACGGCTCGACGTTTTGTCTGGTGCTGGCCGACCTCGATGAGTTCAAGCGCGTCAATGACACTTATGGCCACCAAACCGGGGATGAAGTGCTGAAAAAATTCGCCTCCATCCTGTTCGAGCACACTAAAGGCCAGGACCTGGTGGCGCGCTATGGCGGCGACGAGTTTGCCATCGTTCTGCCCAATATCGAGATCACCTCGGCCTACAATCTGATGGTTTCGATCAAGCACAAATTCGAAGGCACGCGGATGCCGACCAATGCTGGCCATGCCGGCTCGGCCTCAGCCACGGCTTCGTTCGGGATTAGCGGTTATAAGGATCGCCGCACCGCAGAAGACATGGTCACCGCCGCCGACACCGCGCTCAGCCGCGCTAAGACAACCGGGCGTAACCGGGTGTGTGCGGAAGGGCTCTCCTAGGCGCAGCCCACGCAGGCCTGTCCGCTTAAGAAAATCAGAAACATCGCATCGCGGCGACTGCTGATTTGTCGCGCCGCGCCTTTACCTCAGCGCTGATTATGGCTTTGTGTCGGGTCAAACAGAACACACCATTTGAAGCGAGCTGACCCATGCAATGGCACGTCTACCTATCCGGCGAAATCCACACTGACTGGCGCGACCAGATCATCGCAGGCGCAAAGGCCAATGATCTCGACATCGTCTTCACCTCCGCCAACACCCATCATGAAAGCAGCGACGCGGCCGGGGATGTGCTCGGCAAGCCGGATGACAATTTCTGGCGCGATCATCAGTCCGCCAAGGTCAACTCGCTGCGGATCAAGACCCTGATCCAGAAATGCGACATCGCCGTGATCCGCTTTGGCGACAAGTACAAGCAATGGAATGCGGCCTTCGATGCCGGTCAGTGCGCGGCGCTCGGCAAGCCCTATATCACCCTGCACGACGAAAACATCGTCCACGCCCTGAAAGAAGTCGACGGCGCTGCGTCTGGTTGGGCCAAGACCCCGGATCAGGTCGTCGAAATCCTGAAATATACGCTCGGCAAGTAGAAACGGCGGAATCCAGTACACAAAAGAAAACCCCTGAATTCCGTCAGGAAATCAGGGGTTTATTTGGGTGCGGGAGTAGGATTTGAACCTACGACCTTCAGGTTATGAGATACTCTAGGATGATTTCCCGTGTCGTCCTTGAGCGTCCTTTGAGCGTCATAACCTACTGTTTCTTATAATTATAATTTGACATGCTCGACTCTGAGTGTCACCAAGCTGACCCTCTGAAACCCGCTATTTTGCTTCCAATATGCTTCCAAATTTTTGAGGCCATGTCGAAGATCACGATCCGTTCCGCGAAAGCCCTCCAGGCTGAAAGCACTGAAAGCTTCCTTTGGGATAGCGAGCTGCGCGGCTTTGGCCTGCGTTGTTCTCCGAAAGGCCGAAAGACCTTCATCCTTCAATATCGCCAGAATGGACGCACTCGAAGGATGTCTTTGGGCCAATTCGGAGCGCTCACCCCGGAGCAGGCGCGCGAATTGGCGCGAAGGCATCTCGGAGAGGTAGCTAAAGGCGAAGACCCTTCAGGCGATCGCCAGCGAGAACGCAAGGCCCCCAACGTCTCCGCCCTCTGTGATCGCTTCCTCGAAGAGCATGTGGCGCTTCGATGCAAACCAACCACTCAGCGCGAATACCGACGCGCCTGTGAGCTTTTCATCAAGCCAAAGCTTGGCGGCATTCGTGTCATGGCCGTCACCCGCCCGGACGTGGCCGAGCTTCATCACAGCCTTCGCACAAAACCTTACCAGGCGAACCGCGTCCTCGGCGTCCTCTCCAAGATGTTCAACCTCGCTGAAATCTGGGGCCTGCGCCCTGATGGCTCCAACCCGACGCGGCATGTTCCAAAATACAAAGAGCACAAACGCGAGCGCTTCCTAGCACCTGATGAGATCGACCGGCTCTGGAAAACCCTTGATAAAGCGATTTCAGAGGGCACAGAGACGCTTCACGTCGCTTCAGCCTTCAAGCTACTACTCCTCACCGGGTGCCGCCTTTCAGAGATACAGAAGCTCAAATGGGCCGATATCCGCGATGATGTGATCTGGCTGCCAGATGCCAAGACCGGCCCCAGACGCGTGCTCCTCAACCAGACCGCCCTCAGGCTCCTTCAAAACCTGCCTCGCCTCTCTGGCAACCCGTACGTTATTGTCGGCGCCATGGACGGCCGGCACGTCACCGATATGCAAAAGCCCTGGCGACGTATTCGAAAGACGGCTGAGCTCGAAGACGTGCGCATCCATGACCTGCGCCACACCTATGCCTCCATCGCCGCCATGGCTGGCCAATCCCTCCCCATGATCGGACGCCTGCTCGGTCACACACAGGCACAGTCGACGGCCCGATACGCACACCTCGCTGATGAGACGGCGCGGCGCGCTTCGAATGAAGTGGACGGATTATTTGGATCGTTCTTAACTATGCCTGAGCCCGAACCACGGGCGTATCTGAGGCTTATCAGCGATGCCGAAACGGAAAACCGATAAGAGCGCGCCTGTGTTATCGTTCGACCGAGACCCGTGGAAGCCAATCGCCCCGGAAGCCATCCTCCTGGTCGCCGAGAAGTTCGAGATTCAGGATCGCGCAGCCTTTGCTCAGACAGTCCATGAGTGGTCCTGCGAATATGGTTGGCTCCGCCGTGTCTTCAGAGACGTTCCATCACGGGCTGATCAACGCGATATCTACCGAACCCTCGCGCGCGATCTCGATAAGGCCTTTCAAACTCTTTCGTCGCTTGGCCCAACTGTAAAAATGAAACTGAGCCTCTCAGTTGGAAACCGCGAGATGGATGAAGATGTTCGTGACGCAGTTGCGATGATGATGCGCAATGAATCCATCACAAAGCCAGGCAAACCATTTGAAGACAGCTTTGACGTGGACGAGTTCGCCGACGATGTCGGCATGCTAAAATCAATCTCGGAGTATCTCTCAAACTCTATAGACCGTCAGCTCAAAGATGGCGCTCCCAGCCTATCACCTGATCGTAACTTGGATATTGAGTATCTCATTGCGCAGATCCGAACCTACTTCAAAGCGCAATTCCCAAATGAACCCACGGGACGAAACTTCGATCCGGCTGGATTAGAGGGCCCGGCAGGCCAAACCCCATTGAACCGCCATTCTGAATTTACCGTTGAGTGCTGCCGTTTGATTGAACCTCAAATCTCGCAATCACAGATCGATAGTGCCCTCGCCCAACTGATCCACAAAGAGCGCAGCCAACAGTGAGGAGAAAATCCTCCGGCATGGGGTATTTATTACCCTGTGACCCGCCGTGACCAATGATGGCAATTTGACCGCATGAAAGCCATGCGAGGACAATCAATGACCGCCCATGAAACCGACCACCTCCTGACAGAAGAACATGCGTCCAGAATGCTTGCTGTCTCGCCCAGGACTCTCCGGAACTGGCGAACGCTCGGACAAGGACCCGCCTTCGTGAAAATTTCAGGACGCTGTATTCGTTATCGAAGCGCAGACATCAAACAATTCATACAAGACAGATTATCGTTGACCCAAGCGATCAAGGGCTAATCACACGGAACTCGGCGCGTGGAGCTTACCCTCCTGCTTCCGCTGACGTCGGTCATTCTGATCTCGCAATTTTGTAAATCTATTGAGCATTTTCCATTGGGTTGGCGTAGCTGGAATTCAGAACAAAGTCTGTTGAGCTCTGCTTCAGTTCTACGTTCTATCCGTCTTCTTTCGCGCTCGGCGACATCCATTTTTATCGCTTCGTCTTGTGCGGTTGCGTATCGATTCATTTCAGAACGCGCCTCCGTCAAATCAGACTGTACAATGGATAGTTGTGCAGACTGTTCATTGTTTCGTTCGAGAAGCTGATCATTTGTGGCGGAGACGCCAGTGAGTTGCGCAGAGATGGCGTCGTTGAGTTTAGTTAGGTCTTCAACACGCGCATTAAGGAGAGCATTGGAGGACTCGAGACTCGAAACTTGCGCTCGAAGACCTTCGTTTTCTCTTTGAAGCGTATTGAAGCCTTCGTCGTTGCTTTGCGCTCGGATGGCCTCTTTTTGCGATAAGGAATTCAATTCGGTGTTCAGCTCGTCCACGTCGTTGGTCAAACTATCGATAGTAGCTTGAAGTTGTCGCTCAACGCCCTTTGCGGACTGGGCTTGATTGTGATCTAGAACGCCCTTTACCGCCACGGACGACACAAATAGCGCGATGAACGCCCAGCCCACTAAATTGGGCTCCCACGAATTCGGACGTCGAACATCCACAAATACGACTAAAAACCCCAGCAGTAGAATAACGCCTAAGCTGATAGTTGAGAGCATATGAACTTCCTCGAAGATTGAGGAAATTGCCCCATGAACGCGGTCAAAAGTCAAGGGAGCCATTTAAACCAGCGTATTCGAGGTGTAATCCCGAGAAACAAGGTCTGATCTATGTGTATCGGGCCTTGTTAATATACACACCATAGAACGCGTCCCTCTTTTCGGGGCGCTTTCATTATGGGCGATAAGGCCATTCAGACGGACCAGAAAACTGGTGAATTTTGGAGTTTTGTGTGCCGTCTTGTTTATACCAACGTTGTTTCCCACACGCCGCATCCACGCCGTCCAGGCTACGGAAGAACCCGGATTGTTTGCAGACCGAATTTGCCCCGTGCTAGCCTGGATGGGTTGGTACCGCGTCGGCGGTTTAGGAGCTGTCTATGGTATTGAAGACAACTCAAGGCTATTGCCCATCATGCGAAGGGCATGTGTTTTCCATGTTGATCGATCAGGTGTGGCCCAAGACAGGTTATGATCAAACGAACACGTTGGCCGGCTCCATCTCGTTGATAATAATGCACGCTGGCATTGTGATCTTCAAATTGGCGGCATTGTTAATTTTCGCGTTCTTCGCGCTGGTCACGATATTCGTCTTGTACGCTGTCCTCTTGGAGATTTTGTTTTCCATCGCTGGGTGATTCACCAATCGATCGTCATCCGGATCGTTCAGCAAGTTCTGTGTACTTCTTCTGATGAAACTCAATGAATCTCCTCGCCGGGTGTAGTTTGGGATCCGCGGGAAGGATGATACATTGCTTCTGTGGTTCCAGTAGCTTTACGATGAAATCTGGCAACCGATCGACCTCATATGTCAATCCAAAATCATGGGTCAGGCTGATGAGATATCGATCAAATAACCAGTGGACAGTTCTACTTAAAGCGATGCCATTCGTGGAGATGTCGGGACCATCGTGGGCCACCCCTTTTATATGTGCGGCCTCGACTTCGGCATTGCCATTGCCATCCAATATGCGAAGGCCGGTAAACGCGCAAACATCATTATAAGCGCGGACAACGTTTCTCCTAAAACTAGCTCGTCGGACTTTTACATTCCTGATGAATGATGTGGTCGTGCGCGCCGGGTCATCATGCACTGAAAGATCTTGATCATCGACGACAACCTCTTCAAAAGTACCTCGTAGACCAAGATTGATGATCGCTTCGAAATCCAGGCTCTCGAGCAGACGAATGGACTTACCGCGCATTTGCGCGCCAATTTGCCTTCTTGGGAGTTCGCGGAGCCATCGCTCGCGATACTCTCCGTCCTCAGATTCCCAAGAAACACGTCGATCGAATTCTGTATAGCAATCTACGTACGCATAATAATGTGTTGCGTCCTCGGGATCTTCCTCGATTCGCTGAAGGCGGGCCACGGCAAAATACTCCATGGTGCCGCCTTGGTCTCGCGGCTCTCGATAGATTATCCAAGACCCAACAGCAGGAGCTGCAAAATCATAGTAACGACCTGGGAAATGGTATCGATTTTCGATTTCATCTTTGTAGATGGAATCGGCCTTTGTATCGAATACTGCATATCCCATGCTAAGCCTCCTAGGATCTGAGGGTTTCCTTCCAATCACTGAGAAGTGTCGCGCAGGTTGAATCCTCGAGAGTCAACGAAGTAATTACCGGGACACGACCAGCGTCGTTGAGAGTACGAACATGCCCAGTGATTCTAGATTCTATTGCAGATCTATTCGGACTAGAAACAGACAAAGCTGTTCCAAGAATCGAGAGTGAGCGTGGGAGCCGCGACTCCAACATGATCAAGTTTTGTGTGTGGTAAGCACAGCCGAGGAACACCAGCTTGCGAGCGTTTCCCAATACTTCTGACAGTTGCTCCTCAGTTTCTGACCCAACGAATTCTGAGTATGTTTTCAGGTTGTTCGAAGCTCTTGATAAAGTTATGCGATCACGCTGAGATCCAAACTCTACCATAGGTTCTTGGGGTCTCGGGAGCTCGGGAAGAGAGCCTAAACTGCCGAAAGGTCTGACAATGTTCAGTTCCGCGACCTTTGTTTGTGCCTCGTTTGCTGAGATGCCGAATAAATTTTGCAGCTTCTTGATTAAGAACAACTCTAATGTTCGATCATAGTTGAACGAGATGATCGCAACATCAGAGAACAAGTCATCCAAGTTTTCGGTGCGCACGCCTTCAGTCGCGATCTCGAAGAATCGCTGATACCAAGTATCTCTCGGAGAGTTTTCTCCGCCATGAGCAACCTCTCGCAGGTCAAACCGATAATTTGTTGGAGACTGACGTACGAATAACGTCGATCTTTCTTCCGCTTCAAGAAGTGAGAGCGCGATGGATAATTTCGCCACGCTGACGACGCAGTCATTACCGGCGTGGATATCAACGAAATTGTCTATCGATGATGCGTCACGAACGCCAGCTGAGATTTGGTTGGAACCGCTCAAATATTCTGTAGATCTCGCGGAATAGTCAGAGCAGCCTCGAAGCGCATCGGCTAACTCGTGACTGCCTGAAATGAGATGGTTAAATTCATCGTACCTGATATTTGTCATACCAGCTATTTCGGCGGCGAGCCTGGCACCAATGGGCAATCCGGCTTCATGGCTTGCGCCAGCCCCAAGAATCAAAACGGTTCCTGGCTTGAACATGAAATAGACCTACTGAAGTAATCTTTTGAACTACAGTAAAGTAATTTTGTTGCTCTGATTAAGCAACTTCCACTGCTTCCAATATGCTTCCAATATGCTTCCAAATCGAAATTGTGAGTGTCCGCTCAAAAGAAAACCCCTGAATCCCATAAGGAAATCAGGGGTTTATTGGGTGCGGGAGTAGGATTTGAACCTACGACCTTCAGGTTATGAGCCTGACGAGCTACCGGGCTGCTCCATCCCGCGTCACGGTTTGCTTCGCGGCTTGCGAAGCGAGAGGCGGATATAGCCGCGCAGGTCTGAGAGCGCAAGGCCAAGTGGCGCTCCAGACTGACTTTTTACGGTAAATCTGCAGCCGTTTCGGTGACCAGCCAATCGACGACGGCTTTCAAGGCTTCCGGCTCGTCAGCGCCGTTCTCACGGGCTTCGGCAAAGACGCTGAGCTGATTGCAGGCGCTGGTGCCCCGATCAAGGATTGTCCGGGCATGCTGCACCTCGTCAAAGCAACCAAGGGCCCTGGCTTCTTCTTCCAGCGTCCCAATCAGTTCCTCGATCAGGACCGGATAAGCGATCTGTTCGCCGCGGCTGAGATCGATCAGACCGCGAGTGACGCCATAGCGCTGCGCGCGCCAGCGATTCTCGTCCATCAGCATGCGCGGATAGATCCGCCAGCGCTGATTGCGCTGGCGCAGGCGGATCAGCATGCGCAGGATGCTCTGATAGAGCGCGGCAATACAGATCGCATCCTCGAGCCGGGTACAGACATCGGTGATGCGCATTTCCAGGGTCGGGAACCGGGCCGAAGGCCGCAGGTCCCACCAGATTTTCGAACTGTCCTCCAGCGCCCCGGCTTTGATCATCCGCTCGACCATGCGCTCATACTCGGAGAAGCTCTCAAATCGGTCGGGAATGCCGGTGCGCGGCATGGAATCGAATATGCCGAGCCGGGCGCACTTCATACCCATCTCATGTCCCGCCCAGAACGGCGATGAGGTCGACAGGGCCAGCAGGTGCGGCAGGAAATAGCGCGCCTGGTTCATCAGGTCGATGCGCGTATCCGGATCCTCGATCCCGGCATGGACATGCATGCCGCAAATCAGCATGCGGCGAATAATGCCCTGCAGGTCCTGGTCGAGCATGTGATAGCGCGGGGCGTCAGTATGTTTCTGTTCTTCCCACTCGCCAAACGGATGCGTGGACGCCGCCATGAGCCGCATGCCGCACTTTTCTGCATTACGAATCAGGGTTTTACGCAAGGCAGTCAGGTGTGTGCGTACTTCGCCAATATTTGCGCAGACAGGCGTCCCGATCTCGACCTGGCAGCGCAGGAATTCCGGCGTCACGCGTTCGCCAAGGGCTTCGCGGCAAGACTCCATGAACTCCACGGGGGGGTCGACGACAAGGTCCCGGGTTTCCGGGTCAACCAGCAGATACTCTTCTTCAACACCAAGCGTGAGCGATGGGATCATGGCGCAGCAGCTCCTCTGTTCGGGATCTGCGGCGCCGGTTTATGACGGCAGCAATGATGTCAGAGCGGGCCCCAATTTCCCAGCCACGCGATCCACGTCTGCAGCATTGGATATCAGGTCCTGGCGAACTTCAAGGGTAATGTGGCGCAAACCCCGCGGGCCAACATGGCGATCGACCGAATAATTGAACACGCGGGCATCATAAGGCTGGTTGTCGCCGACGACATAATCGGTGGTCTCGGCGACGGTGGCCATGAATTGTCGGGCGCTTGTCTCATCCTCGCGCCAGAGCAAACCCATATGCCAGGGCCGGATCTGCGCGTCGCCAATCAGGCGCGGCGTGAAGGAATGCACGGACAGGATGAGCGGGTCTTGATGGTCGCGGCAGATCTGATCAAGCGCGAGCTCCAGCTGTTCGTGATAGGGCTGGTGATAGGTCTCTATCCGGCGATGGCGCTCAGCGGCATCTAATCGCTCATTGCCGGGGATCGGGATGCGATCGGCCTCGCCTGGGATGAGATCGGCCTTGTCGAGCGAGCGATTGGGATCGATCAGCAGCCGCGAGAACTGGCAGAACAACGCCTTGGCCTGCAACTGTTTGGCAAACGCGAGCCCTAATGCGCCGGCGCCGATGTCCCATCCGATATGCGTCGCCAGCACGTCTTCCGGCAACCCTAAATCATCATAGGCAGGCGGGATCGTATTGCTGGCATGATCGACGAACACGAAGATCGGCGCATCGCCGCCATCGAAACGCTTGCATACTGGAAACTCAGTCATGTCAGAGCCATAGGCCAAGCGTACCGAAATGGGGAGCGCTGAAAACAGCGCAGGTGCGGGAATTTTCAGATCTGAATTTCAGGCACAAAAAAAGCCCGGCAGAGCCGGGCTTCGTTTGTCTCACCAGCAAGCTGGTAAGATTGTTCGGGAAGATGTCTGTTTTGCTTCGCTAGCTTTAGCTGACCCGGCAGCGACTTACTCTCCCGCGCCTTAAGACGCAGTACCATCAGCGCTAGGGGACTTAACGGCCGAGTTCGGGATGGGATCG
>Ga0207422_1003180_pt1 | contig 17487 bp, 15 predicted proteins | sample MarCyaLeptolynsp_FD_187757 | JGI IMG/M metagenome (GOLD analysis project Ga0207422, IMG submission 187757) | Marine cyanobacterial communities from Panama - species 1 Leptolyngbya sp. (SPAdes) | ecosystem: Environmental > Aquatic > Marine > Unclassified | place: Panama: Panama City | collected...
AAAAATCTTATATCGTACAGATGACTATACACATGCCCCAATAGTTCCCCACTTATTTTTGTACTTGCGTATGGACTAATTGGTTGGAGTACCGCGTCTTCTTCTTTCCATGGAACATTAGGATTTTTTCCGTAAACAGAACTTGATGAGGCAAATACAAATTGTTTAACATTTTTATGCCTGGCAATTTCTAATAAATTCTGAGTACCTGAGACATTAACCTCCTGATATGCTACAGGATCATCAATGGATGGTCTAACTCCCGCTTTTGCCGCAAGATGTACAATTACATCTAAATCATCGGGAATGAACTCTTCGAGAGCTTTTTTGTCACGTATATCGAGTTCAAAAAAACTGTAAGTATCGTAAGATTGATGTCTTTTAATATTAGCTCTCTTTATTCTAAGATCATAAAAAGGATCTAAATTATCTATATTTATTACATTATGTCTAAGACTAAGTAGATAATCAATAAGATGAGACCCAATAAAGCCTGCCCCTCCTGTTACTAAAATGTTCATTTTATTTATCTTTATACCAAGAGTAAACGTGTTCCAGACCTTCTTTAAAAAATACTTGAGGAGAATAATTTAGATACTTTTCTATTTTAGAAATATCAGCCTCTGAATGTTTAACATCTCCGGGGCGTTCAGGACCATATATAGGGCCTAAATCTTTTTCACTAATTTGCTGAAGAGCACTTATCATATCATTAAGTGAGATACGGTCATTACAAGCTACGTTGTATATTTGATTTAAAGCTCTTTTATTATCCGTAAAAAGAGCTAAGTCATTAGCTTGTACAGCATTTGCTACGTACGTAAAGTCCCTGCTATGTTCACCATCTCCATTTATTGTAGGAGGAACCCCTTCTATAAAAGCTTTGCAAAAAATAGGAATTACTGCAGCATAAGGATTATCAGGATTCTGCTTGGGACCGAAAATATTAAAATACCTTAGACCTACATAGTTCAATCCATACACCTGGTTAAAAACGTCAGCAAATTGTTCAATTGAAAATTTAGTAACTGCATAGGGACTAAGAGGCTTTCCAATTTTGTCCTCCTCTTTTGGTAGCCCGGGATGATCTCCGTAAGTACTTGAACTACACGCTAGAATCACCCTTTCTACATTATTTTCTTTAGCTGCATGCAACACATTCACTGTGCCTAATATATTAACCTCTGTAGATCTCATGGGATCTTTTATGGATCTAGGAACTGAACCTAAAGCAGCTTGATGGGTGATTTTATCGATACCTTCAGTAGCATCAATACAGGTTTGATAATCACATATATCACCTTTGATAAACTCGAATTTAGAATTTCCTTCAAATTCTTCGATATTCTCATAGTATCCATTTGAAAGGTCGTCTAAAACTCTTACTAAAGAGACTCTTTCATCTTTCAAAAAATGCTCCACAAGATTTGAACCTATAAAACCTGCACCACCTGTAATTAGTAGCTTTATATCTTTTTCCATTTAAGTTGAGTTCTTAAGCTTTTTATTTTTTTGAAGTTAATTAAGGGGATATATTTGTTTACAGACGTTTATCAATCTTGTCTTTACTAAAGAAGCTTTTGACATCAAAAATGACTGTATCTTGATTTGTAGAAATTGGAAGTTTTAAAAACTTTTCATGAGCTACAGCTAAAATTATTGCAGAGTAGCTTCCTAAACTTGACACAACTGAGTCATCCACCAATTCTATTCCATATTCTTCTTTTACTTCGTCCGGATCAGCCCATGGGTCGTACACATCCACATTCATATCATAAGTCTTTAACTCTCTATATATGTCGATAGCTCTTGTATTTCTAATGTCGGGACAATTTTCCTTAAAAGTGATTCCCAGCATCAAAACATTAGCTTCAAGAACTTTTAAATCTTTACGCATCATACATTTTACAACTTCTGTAGCAACGTGTTGACCCATACTGTCATTAATTCTTCTACCTGCTAGAATTATTTCAGGATGATAGCCAACTTCCTGCGCTTTTTGTGCTAAGTAATAGGGATCAACTCCGATACAATGCCCCCCTACCAGTCCGGGACTAAAAGGCAGAAAATTCCACTTAGTACCTGCAGCTTTAAGAACATCCTGAGTATCTATTTCCAGTAAATTGAATATTTTAGATAACTCATTTACAAAAGCAATATTAATGTCTCTTTGAGAATTTTCTATTACTTTTGCAGCCTCGGCTACCTTTATTGTTGGCGCCAAATGTGTTCCCGCTGTTATCACTTCTCTGTATAAATTATCAATAAATTTACCAGACTCGGGTGTAGATCCTGAAGTCACTTTCAGGATTTTAGTAACCGTGTGTTCTTTATCGCCCGGGTTAATTCTTTCAGGGCTATAACCAGCATAAAAATCCTTATTAAACTTCAATCCGGAAATTTTTTCAAGAATCGGAACACACTCATCCTCTGTTACCCCCGGGTATACTGTAGATTCATAAATTACCACATCACCCTTTTTAAGCACCTTACCTACTGTTTCACTTGCTTTTATAAGCGGTGTTAATACCGGATGGTTGTGTTTATCAGTAGGCGTTGGAACAGTAACAATAAAGACATTACACTCTTCAATTCCAGCATTTTTATCAGTAACTAATAAGCCTTTTTTATCATCTTTAGACAGACTAGATATTAAAACGGATTGTAAATCTTCATCGCTTACTTCTAAGGTTCTGTCATTACCCTGATTTAATTCAGAAACTCTTTTTGCATTAATATCGAACCCTACGGTCGGAAATTTCTTACCAAACTCAACAGCCAGAGGTAATCCAACATATCCTAAACCAATTATCGCTATTCTTGTATTTTCTAAATTCAATTTTCTAAAGTTTTCGTTTTCAGATTTTAGTTTGATTGACAAAGCTATATTTCATTTAAAGGGTTTTCAAAATATTAGCTTCTTTCCTGATCCAATCATTGCCACTATTTAATTAACATAAGATGAACTCTTGATTGAAGAATCGTGCAAGATATTCAAGCTCTGCAAAATGCAGAGGCTATGTATCCTTCCAAACCGGTTAAAGCAAAATTTTATTCTTACCAGATAAATACGTTAAACAGTTATTAAATTATATTCATGATGAAACCAAAGTATTAAATCAAGAGATATCCCAGAATAATTATTCCACTGCACTAATTGCTTGAGCTATCCCTCCCCAACCTATCAATTATTATAATTGATGTAGCAATTGATGAAATTACTGGCGCAATAACACCAACATAATCTCTAAATGACGGCTTCCTTTTTACTCTTACTGTTATGGTTTGATTATTGGAAAGCCTAAATTCATTCATCTCAACGGGAAAGGGCTCCTCAAATCTAAGTCTGAATTTGTCAATAGTTTGTTCCTTACTTACCTGATCAAAACCTTGCACATTTACCTCTACCCTCATTTTTGACCAATCAAGTTCAGTTTGCCCATCTCTTAATGTACGAGGCCCAAAACTGTACGAAATTAATTCAGATAAACTTGTGCCTTTAGGTATTAAATATCGGCCAGAACTACCAACATCACCCCAAACATTAACAGAATCTGAAAGCTCACCGGGTTCTGAAATCCTTATAAGCCTTTCCCCCAACCTAAACTGTTGTGAGCTTGGAACTTGACGTGTTTGAGAGAATGCAGTTCCTATGAAAAAAAATGAAATAAAAGTACTTAAGACTAATGTTCTGGTAAATCCCATAAATATTTTTCTGTTTAGCTAAAGCTAAGGATTTAAATAATCAAAAAATCTATTTTTTTTACACCCTTAACAGATGATGAGCCTCTTTCCTTGTAAACCCAAGCTTTGTTAGATCTGTCAACACCTTTTCAGTATTATATTCTAACCTTTTATTAAGATACGTATAGTTTTCTGTATCAATTATACAGCATGACGCTCTAAAATCCTCGTCCCTGGATTGACCTACACTTCCAGGATTTATGATATATTTAAATCCCTTTCTAAATGAATTAACCCCAACTCTGTTTGAAACTATACCGGGAACATGAGTATGACCAAGGAAACAAATATCAGTCTCTAAATTCTCAAGAATTCTTCTGGCCTTTATTGCGCTATCAACATATTGCCATTTTTCAGGTTCACTTGGATGAGCATGAACTGCAACCCAGCTATCATTTTCTAATACATAAGGTAGGGATGAAAGCCATGCAACATCATCTTCAGAAATAAGTTCTTTTGTTAATTCAATTAACTTCCGGTTAGGGTCCCTAAAAAACCGAGTACTTAGACGACCTGCGACACCTGCATCATGATTCCCAAGTACCGTAGGTATTTCTCTGGCTCTTATTATTTCTATACACTCTTTAGGATTTGGTCCATACCCAACGATGTCACCTAAACATACCCAGTAATCCGGATTTTCATTATCTAAAAACTCAAGAACTGCCTCTAACGCTGGCAAGTTAGCATGTATGTCTGAAATTATTCCAATTTTTGCCATCTATATGCTATTTTTAATTAAAAATTAAGAGTTATTAATACTAATTAATAATATTAATCACAGTAACTTTTCATATCTTTATCATCTGCTTATAAAAAAAGTACCATACCACAATGCATTTTAATGGAAATTCATCAAACGGTCATTATAACAGTAATACAACGTTTGAAAATCAAGAAAGCAATGAAGATCAAGAGCTCGATTTTTTAAAGATATTCAATTTACTTTTTTTAAATAAATGGACTTTCATTTCAATTGTTTTTCTTTTCAGTGTAGCTGCTACTGCCTTTGCATTCATGCAAACACCTATTTATGAAAGCACGGGTACATTAATAATTAGTGAAAGTAAAAACCGTTATTCTTATGCTGGATCAGGGCTTGAAAACTTATTAACTACCACCTATGGAATTGGAGTAGGTAGTACTATTGCAAATGAGCTCCAGATAATGAGGTCAAGAAAGCTTAGTTACGACTTAGCTCAGAGAATTAGTGAAATCGAATTTGATGAAAACGGTAAAAAATTTCCAATTTTATGGGCAAGCTACCCAGAAGACTCCACAACAGCCAAGCATGAAGTAGTTGCAAGAAGATATCGGTCAAATATTACATTTGATCAGCCAAGTTTAAGCGCTGATGTTGTCTCAATAACTTTTGAAAGCCCATTACCAACCGAAGCGTCAACCATTGTTAATTTAACAATGGATACCTATTCAGCATTATCGACCGAACAGAATAGAACTATGGCTGTTTCTGCTCTCGATTTTTTACGAAGTGAAAGAAATAAACTTGAAGAACAGTTGGTAGTCACTGAAGATTCTTTGCAGGATTTCATGAATGAAACCAAGCTTATTGCTATAGATGCTCAGACTGACAATATAATTACCAACATTGCGGACCTCGAAGTCCAGAGACAACAACTAAGGGTAAATTTGGTAGCCGTTAACTCAGGAATTGAACAATATGAAGGGCAACTTAACGAAATTAAACCAGGCCTTGCCGTTCAATTTTCTGATGCTGTTAGTCAGGTAATTGAACGCTATCAATTTCAAATTGCTGAACTCGAAACTGAGAAACTACTCTATTTAACCCGTAATCCTGATATTAAAGAAGATAACCCTGAGTTAATCCGATTAAATGAAGCTCTTATAAAAGTTAAAGACCAGGTTAAAGAAAGAACCTCCGATCTTTTATCATCTGGATCAGATTTATATCTGAGCTTAATAGGATCGGGAGATGGAGCAATAACACAACGGATTTCTCAAATCAGTCAAAAATTAATCGAGCTTCAAGTAGAACAAACTCAACTCCAAACTCAGCAAAATGTATTAGATAGTCGTTACGCTGAACTTAATTCACGCTTTCAAGAGCTTCCAGATGAAATCATTCAATTGGCAAGACTTAAAAGAAACGTAAGGGTTAATGAAGAAATGTATCTTCAGGTATCTGGTCAATTTTCTGAAATGAGTCTCTGGGAAAAAACACAGTTCGGACTTGGAAGACCTTTGGATTATGCAGAGCCGAACAAAAAGCCTGTAAAACCAAGAAAAGCTATTATTATGATAGTTGGATTTATGTTTGGCCTTATTTCTTCAATTGGTTTTATAATTATTAGAGAAAAAGTTAACGATTCAATTACCTCTACAGATGTATTGAAAGAATTCAACAAGCCTATTTTAGGAGCCATTCCAGAGTTCTCAGTTATTGGCGAATTAGATCCAAAGGAGCGGCAATACGTTGGGGATAAGTCTGTTTCTAATCAGCTAATATCATTATTCGACCATATCTCTCCAATTTCTGAAGCTTATCGCAGACTCAGAATAAATGTAGTTTACGCAAATCCTGATAAAGATTATAAAGTACTGATGGTTTCAAGTGCTACTAAAGGAGAAGGTAAAAGTACGGTTGCAGCAAATCTCGCTGTTACTTTTACAGGCTCAGAGAAAAAAGTATTAATAATTGACCTTGATCTTCGTAGACCTACTCAGCATAAAATTTTCGGAGAAAATAAAGAACCCGGGCTTTCTGATGTTTTATTTGACCCATCTCAGGATGTACTAATAAATACGGTAGCACCAAATGTTGATCTGATCACAGTGGGCCATAAAACTCCAGAACCGGCTTCAGTACTTGATAGTAAGAGACTCAAGCAATTGATAGACAAATATAAGTCAGAATATGATCACATCATCCTTGACACCGCACCATACGGAATTATATCTGACTCAGCTTCACTGCTCCGTTTGATTGATGGATTGATCGTTGTATCAAGATTCAATGTAACAACTAAACGTGAACTTAAATTTACCTTGGATGGATTGGAACACTTAAATGCCGACGTTCTTGGCATAGTTCTCAATGCATTTGATCCAAAAAAGAGTACCGATTACTATACGAACTATAATTACTATAAACGTACTTATTCAGAGTATTATAAGTATAAGTGATTAATTCATCTTTTTGATCAACTATTATTACTATAGATATCAAGCATTAGTTTTTAATCAAAAGCTGTCCTTTGGGCCATACTCTAAATCTAGAAGTATCAGTTCCTGCTCACTATAGTTACTCTGCTTGCCTAAGTACTTTATGTCCTGCATTGGCGAGATCAAGATCTTTTTTTGCTAAAATTAAGTCTGATTCTACCATCTCTTTTATAAGCTCCTGAAGATCATATTTTGGCTTCCAGCCTAATTTTTTTCTGGCTTTCTCAGGATCGCCAACCAATAGATCTACTTCTGTAGGCCTGAAATATTCAGGATCAACCACGCAAACTAAATCGCCAACTTTTGGTGCCTTTCCATAATCCGGAAACCTATCTTGGTTTACCTCATTTACGATTATTTTCTCTTTTATTCCCTGCCCTTCACAACGAACAATAATACCAATTTCGGAGAAAGCCATTTTAATAAAATCCCTGACAGTGGTAGTTTTTCCAGTTGCTATTACATAGTCATCAGGCTCTTCTTGCTGAAGAATTTTCCACATGGCTTCTACATAATCTTTAGCATGCCCCCAATCTCTCTTTGCATCTAAATTACCAATGTAAAACTTGTCTTGAAGCCCCAAGGCTATTTTTGCTACGGCTCTTGTAATTTTTCTTGTTACAAAAGTCTCTCCTCTCAATGGAGATTCGTGATTAAAAAGAATCCCATTGCTTGCATGAATATTATAAGCCTCCCTATAGTTTACAGTAATCCAGTATGCATATAATTTTGCTACTCCATATGGTGATCTTGGATAAAATGGTGTTTTCTCATTTTGTGGCACTTCCTGAACCAGACCATACAATTCTGAAGTTGAAGCCTGGTAGATTTTGGTTTTTTTAGATAAACCCAATAAACGCACGGCTTCGAGAATCCTGAGAGTTCCTAATCCATCGGCATTTGCAGTGTATTCAGGAAGATCAAAACTAACCTTAACATGACTCATTGCCGCCAAGTTATAAATTTCATCCGGTTGTATTTCCTGAATGATCTTGGTCAGATTCATAGAATCTGTCATGTCTCCATAGTGAAGAATCAATTTTTGATTTTTCTCATGAGGATCCTGATACAAATGGTCTATACGGTCTGTATTAAAAAGAGAAGACCTCCTCTTAATGCCATGTACCACATACCCTTTTTCAAGCAATAATTCTGCTAAATAAGCTCCATCCTGTCCAGTAATTCCTGTAACTAAAGCTATTTTATTTCTACTCAAAGTATCCTCTTATTTAAATTGCACTTCTCTAATTTCATCTTCATTATTCAAAAACCATTCATAGGTATTTGAGATACCTTCATCTAAAGATATTTGATATTTCCACCCATGGTTTTCTATTCTTGAAACATCCATCAATTTCCTTGGTGTGCCATCCGGCTTACTACTATCCCAGATAATCTCACCTTTATGACCAACTAAATTCTGTATTTTAGTTGCCAGTTCTAAAATCGATAAGTCTTTACCTGTCCCTACATTCATCAAATCCTGAAACTCAGTATCGTTATTCTCTAATATATAAATCACTGATCTCGCAAGATCTTTCACATGAAGAAATTCCCTTTTTGGACTGCCTGTTCCCCAGAGAGTTACATTTTTGTGACCATCAATTTTTGCTTCATGAAATTTCCTCATCATTGCCGGTAAAACGTGTGATGTTTCCAAATCAAAATTATCGCCAGGACCATACAGATTAGTTGGCATCAATGATAAATACTTTCTTCCATACTGTTCATTTAAAGCCTGACAAAGTTTGATACCAGCAATTTTAGCTATAGCGTACCATTCATTGGTAGGCTCCAATGGGCCTGTTAATAATGATTCTTCTTTAAGCGGTTGATCAGCAAACTTCGGATATATACAAGAACTTCCTAAAAAGAGCAGATTTTGAACATCAGCTTCATGAGCTGCGTTGATCAAATTGGATTCGATTATCAGATTATCATACAAAAATTCATACGGATATGTACTGTTTGCTAATATCCCACCTACTTTTGCAGCGGCGATAATCACGATATCAGGCTTGCTTTCAGAAATATACTCATTTACTGATTTCTGATCTCTCAGATCAAGTTCTGAACTTCCCTTTGTCAAAATATTTGAATAGTTATTATCTAATAACTCGTTGTAAATAGCAGACCCAACCATTCCATTGTGACCGGCAAGAAATATTTTTTTCTCTGACAAACTCAAATTCGATTTAATTTTGAAATTATATCAGTAAAAATACTAAGATCAAATCACAGATATCTAATTCATTTAGTGCATTACAGAAATAATCAAAACTTCATTCTTGCCTGAATACCAAAATCATTGTTGAGATTACCTTCAATTTCATTTAATCCGCTGCTTACTAAATTTACATCTTCGAATACGGATAATGAATACTTAAACCAGATCTCAAAAAAATCAGTAGGTTCATAGTTGACTACAAAATAAGTTCGCTGTCCCTTACCAGATAAAGCTGTGTTTGAAAGTACATATAGCAGATCATTTTCAAACTGAAAAACTCTGGAATCAAAACTCTCTGTATCAAATAATGTTACTCTTGCATCAATTTGAAGGTTTCTGAAAGCTTGAAACCGAATATCATGATAGATCAATGTTCCAAATTCAGCATTTTCATTCGCTCCCTGAAATCTTACAATTTCGAATCTTGAACGAAGCCTAACTGATCGACTAACCTGATACTCTAATTGTGTTCTGAAACTTGATCTGATTTCTTCTCCTAAAAAATCTTCTTCCACTCCCCGCTCATTGACTTCTGAAAAAGTATCGTCCTTAACCTCAGAGCGAATCAAAAAATAAGCGCTTAAACTTCTTGAAAAATCCACTTCAGCTAATCCAAGAACGTCAAAACCCTGACTTGACTGATCTATCCCGGTTCTTGGAGCATCAAACTGATATTGATCTACATATCCCGAAAGTGAGACCTTATCATTCAAAAAGTGTCTAAGTCCTATATAGAATCCTTCCTCATTCTGGGGGTCAGAAGAACTTTCTCCAAATCCGTCTCCTAAAAATGACTGAAAATCTCTTTCATAGTTTCGATAAGCAAAGGTGATGTCAGTATTAAAACCAAGTGGAGCTTCAACGCCTGCAATTGCACCCAACCCTCCATTTTGGCTTCGGGCAACTTCTCCAAATACCAATGCACTACCTATCAAACTCCGGTAATCGATTCCTAAAACAGAATGCTCTTTCCCTTCAAAATCATATAAATTTGATAGCCCAGATCCCCGATCTATAAAAGTGCTAAACTCATTATAATACCCGGTAGCACCAAATAAACCGAAACGCGTATCTATTCTTAATCTTCCCCCATATACCTTTTGCTCAATATTATTCTTTCGTTCTATTTCATTTTCAGTTCTGTGAAATCCTGATGAAGATGGAAATCTTGTGGTATCTCCCTGAATGACCGACGCCGTTCTTGGACGCTTTGAATAAAAACCTGTGACTTCAACTTTCTCTCCATAAGTGGCCGCTACTCCTCTGAAAAAATCTGTTTCCTGCGCAGATCCATATGCTCTTAAACCTCGTTCGTTTTTTCCCGTGGTTCCAATCACTTCCCTACCTTTCCCAAAAGCTCCTCCTGTCCAAAGAACCAGTCCTTGTCCAAAATTGAGTGCATAATCTCCAATTACAAAATCTTTTAATCTCCCATTTTCGGTTAACGCGATATGCCCCGAAGTGTAATCAAACCCAGTCAAACCCTTCAATGTCTCCCCAGCATCTTTTTCCTGTGTGATATTTACAGAAAGATGTTTGCTCGACATTCTGAATCGTTGATAATATTTCCCCTGACTACCCAGATATCCTCCGGACGAATCCGGGATTTCATATCCTCTTTGATGCTGCAGATCCTGCTGATATCGGCTTATATATTCAAAAGAATTACCATCCAGCCAATAATTCGGATTGGTATATAAATTCCTAAAACGATCCGCAGATCCACCAACAGTAATATATGGACGCATTCTGGAATAAGTAGCGGCTCCAACTCCTGATACTCTTTGAATATCTTCTTTTCCTTCAAAAGGATTGGTTTTACGGTGATCAATAAGAGCTCTGGCAATTTTAAGATTGAAACCCGGAACCTGAAGCAGATCACTGATTCCTGCTGAGTTTATATTGACTGGATTGGCAGCAAGTTCTTCCAAGAAGATTGCAAGCTGCTCGCCGGCTTCTGCTCCATCCTCTGCTTCCTGCTCCTCAAGAGCTTCTTCAAGTTGCTTTTCTATAACTACTTGCGAAGTATCTTTTTGTTGAGCCTGAATAGTTACTGACAGAACCAAACTTAAAAACAGGAACCCTATTTTAGCAAAGGAACTCATCAGAAAAAGAAATTCAAATCAATTCCCGGTGAAAATCCAATATCCTGATGTCGCTGAAAAGCTAAGTTCACTTCCCAGATATCTGATCCATAACCAAAACCAAAAGAATAAGTATTTGGCTCTGTTGTTACTCCTATTCGGCCAACAAGATTTTCTATAACCTTCATTTCTACTCCACCCCGATATGAAACAGGAAAGCGAACATCTTTTACTACATCAAAAAGAAACAGCGCCTGCTCCTCAAGCCTGTAACTTAATCCAACAGCAAGCTCTCTGGAAAGAGATTCATCCTCAGCTTCAAAATCATACGCCGGCTGATTAATATTTGAAGTTCTTGCTCCTAATACCAAGTCCTCACTCAATGTAGCTGCAATTCCTAGATCAATTCCAATAACGCCCCCCGAACCGTATGCTGGGGCTTGAGAGATATGATTGTAATTGATAATTGCACCAAACATTAAGCTTTGCCAGGAATCTGAATAACCTACTCTGACTTTGGTTTCACTGAATAAATCTCCCCCATACCGATGAAAACCAAAACCTACTGTGCCATACTGAGTTGGAACAGAAGCAGATGCCGCAATATCAGTCAGTTCCGCAAATCCATAATTTCGTTGACTATAAAAACTTATGGACTTCTTTTCCTGATTCAACAAGGCCGGGTTTGAAAATACAGCCCAATTATTACTTTCTAATGCCGTTGTTGCTTGCCCTAATGCAAGTCCGTCTGCCCCCATTGTAAGCTGAGCTTCAGCTTCAAACATGAAAAAACTTAAAAACAGTAGAAAAGTAATTTTATAAAGCTTCATGCGTATTCGTATTATTAGGAAAGTAATAGCACCAATATGGTATAAACTCAGGAAAAAATTAAGTGATAGATCAAAAATTTATTTTTTTATTAATACTTAGCTTTTGGAATAGTCTGGCTTTTTCTCAGGAATTCAACTGTGATGTAACTCTGAATACCGAACAATTAGAAGGAAATTCCTTTACTTATTTATCAGAACTGGAAGGCAGAATCGAAGAATACATCAATGATTTCAGATGGACAGAAGTGCAGTTTAAAGAAGAGGAGCGTATTTCATGTCAAATACAGTTGGTTATCGAAACAGGAACTACAACTTTTGATTTTGGATCACGAGTAATATTTACCGCAAGACGTCCGATTTATAACACAGTTACTGAAACAACTACCATAATTCTTAATGATGATAACTGGCAGTTTAATTATCCTGAAGGAAGAACTTTGATCCATGACGAGCTACAATTCGATAATCTGACAGGAACCATCGACTTTTTCATGAATGTTATTCTGGGTTATGACTTTGACAGCTTCTCTGATCTTGGAGGAACTCAATATTTCAGACGGGCACAAAACATAGTCGATCTTGCGCAAACAACATCTGCTATCGGTTGGACGAGAACAGCTAATAACAGAAGAAATAAATTTAATTTGGTTGCCGATCTTTTAAGCCCCAATTATGAGGCTCTTCGCACCGCTTATTACAATTATCATAGAAAAAGCCTTGACCTTTTTACTAATGATGATCAAGCAGCTCGCCAGGAGATGATCAATATTTTGACTTCAATCCGTGACACCAAGCGCAGGGTAACCAGTAATTATTTATTTGATGTGTTTTTTGATACAAAATCGAAAGAAATAGCAGGAATTTTTGGAGGTGCTGAGGCCGCTGTTAAACGTGAAGCTTACAACATTCTTCTTGAAACTGACCAGGGACATCTCACAGATTATTCTCAACTACAGAATTAAAATTCTTTCTTTTTGGTTTTGTATATTAGCGCCCTAAAAAAGCGGTTTCATACTTAACTTCGAATACCTAAATAATTTATGAAATTTTATATATGTATTAAGATGGTGCCTGATGTTTATGCACCGATTCAAATCAAAGAAGGCGAATTAATAATGGATGGCGACCGAATGGTTTTAAATGCCTACGATGCATCTGCTGTCGAAGAAGCTCTGGTTCTAAAAGAAAGACACGGGGGAGAAGTAGAAGTAGTATGCATCGGTCCTGCAAAAGCTTCTGAAACTATTCGAAAAGCATTGGCAATGGGGGCTGACAAAGCAAGCCATATTATGGCTTCCGGTAATGAAGAATATGATTCTGCCAGCTACGCCAAAATCCTATCCGCTTTTTTTAAAGATAAGGAATATGATATCATAGGCCTTGGAAAGCAATCTCAGGATACTGACTCCGGTTTAACAGGAAGCATGGTAGCAGAACATCTTGGATTGCCCTACACAACCAATGCTGTTGGTCTTGAAATTGAAAATGAAAATCTGATCGTAAAACGACAAGGTGATACTGGTCAGGAAATGATTGAATTACCAACGCCATGTGCTGTTACTTGTTCAAATGACATGAATGATCCACGCATACCTAATCTAAAAGGAATTATGGCATCAAAAAGAAAACCAATTGATCAGGTTGAAATTTCATCACTTGGACTGGATGAAAACGAACTTAAAGCTGAAACTACAGTTACTTCTTATGAAGAAAAACCTGCACGACAAGCGGGAAAGAAGTACGAAGGAGAAGCAGAAGAAATAGCCAGAGAAGTAGCACAACTTTTAGATACTGAAGCTAACGTACTATAATAAATTCATATTTAATTCAGATTCCGCCTTAAGTGTGGAATGACCTTGAAAAGAAATAAACCAAATTCATGAGCACTATTTTAACTTACATCGCAATTTCAGACGGAAAATTAAAGCGATCTTCATTAGAAGTTTTATCACATTGTAAAACATTAGCTGATGCATCCGGAGATTCTGTAGAAGCTGTTGTCATCGATCAAAATGCATCTTCATTTGTTGATGGTATTCAGAAATACGGAGCTTCAAGAGTACACGTAGTTGAAGACCCTGTTTTCAAAAATCATATGAATACTCCTTTACTTAAAGCTCTTTCCATGGTTATGGGTGAAGTTAACCCATCTGTTTTTGCATTCGCTTCAACCGAAGGAACCAAAGATGTTCTCGGAGCTTTGGCAGCAAATCAAAATGCAGCCGTAGTAGCTGATGTATCTTCGTTTGAACTTATAGATGGTGGTGTGAAAGCAAAACGCCCGGTAATGGCAGCTAAAATCATGAGCAATACTGAAGCAAAATCAGATAAGGTACTCGTTTCTGTACGCTCAGGGTCTTATGATTTAAATGAATCTGCGGTTGAAGCAGAAGTTGTAAGTCATGATTTCAACATGGATGACGGCGAACTTAAATCTACCTTAAGAGAAATTATTTCAGCTTCAGGTGATACAATCGACCTAAATGAAGCGGAAGCTATAGTTGCGGCAGGTCGTGGCGTAAAAGATGAAGACGGGAAAGCTCTTATTTCAGAATTAGCCGGATTATTAAATGCCGGAATCGGTGCATCAAGAGCGCTTACGGAATCCGGAGTATATGATCCAAGTTTACAGATCGGACAAACCGGTAAAGTGGTTTCTCCACAACTTTATATCGCAGTTGGTATTTCAGGAGCAATTCAACACGTAGCCGGAATGGCAAATAGTAAAGTAATTGTAGCGATCAACAAAGATCCGGACGCTCCGATTTTTGAAGTAGCTGATTACGGAATTGTTGGCGACCTTTATAAAGTATTACCGCCGTTTATTGCAGAAATAAAAAAAATTAAAGCATAATAGTAGTAAGAAAATGAGTATTGAGATGTTAAACTCACACGCTCAAAACTCAGTAATCAATACCAGTGTATGGAAGACAAATTTGATTGTATCGTAATTGGAGGTGGGGTTGCAGGCTTAGCAGCCGCGATGACACTCGCACGAAATAATATGAAGTTCCTTCTTATTGAAAGAGGAGAATTTGCAGGTTCCAAAAATGTTTCCGGTGGGGTTCTATGGGGAAGTGACCTTAACAAGCTTGTCCCAAATTATTGGGAAGAGGAAGAAGGTGGTTGGGAACGATTCATCAATCATCGTCGACTTACTTTCATGGATAAAGAATCCACTTTTTCACTGGATTTTAAATCTTCTCATTTTAATGAAAAACCATATACCGGGGTAGTAGTACTTCGATCAAAATTTGATAACTGGTTAGCAGGTAAAGTACAGGAAGCTATTGACGCTAGTGATTTTGCCATGGACTCATTCATTGCCACAGATATCAAAGTGGATGAAGTTTTAATGGAAAATGATAAAGCGGTTGGAATCAGAACAGGTGAAGATGAATTTCATGCAGACTCTGTTATCATTGCTGAAGGGGTAAACAACTTACTTACTCGTCAGGTTGGTTTACAGGATAAATATGTTCCCGCAGATCATATGTTAACCGGGATCAAAGAAGTTATTCGCTTCGATCAAAAAGTACTTGAAGACAGATTTCAGCTTAATGGTTTAAGCGGAATGAGTAATGAATTTGTTGGTTGGGCTACCAACGGAATTGAAGGCGGAGGATTTCTTTACACCAACCGCGATACTATTTCTTTGGGATTAGTTTTAGGTTTAAAAGATCTTCGTGAGAAAAAACAAAAGCCTTACGATGTTCTTAATCACTTCAAAAAGCACCCCACTATTGCTGATGCAATCCGTGGCGGTGAAGTTGTAGAATATTCTGCTCATGTAGTTTCTTCTGGAGATTCCAGAGTAATGCCAAAAGAATTATATAAGGATGGTATCCTTTTAGTTGGGGAAGCAGCTAATTTGCTAATGAATGCCGGAAAAGCAATTCAGGGAATGGATTATGCAATGCGTTCAGGTATTCTTGCTGCTGAAACCATTGTGGAAGCAAAAGCTAAAGAAGATTATACATCAGCTACTTTAAAAGAGTATCGCCAAAAGATGGACGAAAGTTATGTAATGAAAGATATTAATGGCTTTCAGGATGCTGTTCATTTGCTACACACGGAAACTATGCAGCAAAAAGTTCCGAATCTGGTTTGTGACTTTGGGAAGCAGTTCTTCACTATAAAAAACGAACCGACTCCCAAATCTGAAAAAATGTTACTGAAGTCTATCAAAAAACATGCATCAGTTTGGGAATTAGTAAAACTTGGATTTAAAGCACGAAAAGCGCTCTAAGTGAAAAGGTAAAAGTGAGAGGTAAAAAAAATGATAGATCTGAATCATAAAAAACTTACTGTATATCAATTTAGCTTAGATTTTGTCAAAGAAATTTATAGCCTGACTGAAAAGTTTCCTATATCTGAAAACTTTGGTCTGACAAGTCAGCTAAGAAGGGCTTCTGTTTCTGTACCTTCAAACATTGCTGAAGGCGCTGCACGCTCTTCTGATGCGGAAAGAAAAAGGTTTCTTCAGATTGCACGATCTTCACTTGTTGAAGTTGATACTCAAATAGAGATTGCTCTTAAACTTGGTTTCTTAAAAACTAACACTATTGAAAAACTTTCTGATCTTTCAAATCAGATTTTTGCAATGCTTTCAAAAATGATGAAATAATTATGCTTTTCACTTTTCACTTTTCACTTTTCACTTATTTCCTATGAAAAATCTGAATTTACCAGAACGTCTTGGATTAGTAAGCTATCGAAATCAGGCTAAATCTGAGATCAAACCGCATATCATTGTAGATACTAACATCTGTAATTCAGGTTGCCCCCATAAATGTACTACCTGGGTTTGCCCTGCCAATTGCTATACTATGGATGAAGCCGGAAAAGTTCACTTCCAGGTAGAAGATTGTATCGAGTGCGGTACATGTATGTATGCCTGCGACCAAGGAGCAGTAGACTGGAATTATCCTGACCCGGAAATCGGCCGTGGTGTTACTTGGAATTTTGGCTGATGTCTTCTGAATTAATGCCGTATAAATTTTAACACTCAAGAAACGAATTTTGAGATTACAATTGTTATATTCTGGAAGCGTTTCCAGTAAGTAATTTCAATAACTAAAGACTTTTCAAAAAGATGGATGCAGTAATAGACAGAGAACTTTCCTTTGAGCTCACCGAAGATCAAAAAATGATCCGGGATAGTATCAAAGAATTTGTAGAACGTAATGTCGCCGATACCGTAATGGAACGGGATGCAAGCAAAGAATTTCCCCATGAAATAGTAAAACAATTGGGTGAATTAGGCATGCTTGGTATTTACCATGATGAACAGTATGGTGGCGGCGGATTTGATGTGGTAAGCTTTTGCCTTGTTCTTGAAGAAATTGCCCGCTGGGATGCATCCCTTGCACTAACAGTTGCTTCACACACTTCATTG
>Ga0207422_1003181_pt1 | contig 17486 bp, 15 predicted proteins | sample MarCyaLeptolynsp_FD_187757 | JGI IMG/M metagenome (GOLD analysis project Ga0207422, IMG submission 187757) | Marine cyanobacterial communities from Panama - species 1 Leptolyngbya sp. (SPAdes) | ecosystem: Environmental > Aquatic > Marine > Unclassified | place: Panama: Panama City | collected...
TCCCGTTCCATGTAGCAGGCAACATTCCACGCGGTGGAGGCGCCGCGCGAGAAGCCCGATGCCAGGGTTCTTTTCTCATCTATCGGCCAGCGCTTTCTGACATCCTTCAGGACAGCGCTGATGAAGGCCGCCTCGTCGCGACCGGGCTCTGCCCTTCCCTCGCCAATCTGACGCCAGTAGCCGCGCTCGGCAAACGGCGCGACGAAGAGAGCATTCCGGCTTGTCACACCGTTGACCATTGCCTTGTTTCGGAAAGTTGCTTCGGGCGAACTGTTCCAGCCATGGAAGTAGACGACAAGCGCGAGCGGAGTCGCGCCGTCCCAGCCATCCGGCACGGCCACGAGATAATACCCATCGGGCACCTCGCATCGGGTTTGCGGACCACAAGCGAGTGCGGCCCCCGAGAGGACGAGCAGAAAGACTGAAAAGAATAACGTGCGCATGCGGCAATGCCCTGATTGAAACCGCGCCGATCATTTGCCGAACACCGGCTACCCGCAAGGCAATTGTCCGTGAATTTGTCCTCTGCCTGTCGCGGCGCTGTTTCGCACGGAACGGGTCAGCAACCCGGCAAAAACTTAATGCCAATCCGCGAAACGTCACTCTGTAATTTGGGTCACAGATCGAAATCGCGCGCCGAGATAACGTTGCGTCATCCAAATTCGAGGAGATGAAAATGTCCGAACAAGTTACCCTCAATTACGAGAAGATCGAATGGACCTATCACAGGTCGGATCAGAGCAAAAACAGCGACACGTTCAACTTCAATTTCAAGGCGGCGGGCAGCACCGAACCACAGGAAGAATTCGATCCGGAGTTCTCCGCCGGCGAAGCATCCAGCGAGACGGATGTCGCGACCGAAGAGGTGATCATCGCTCATGAGCATATCGAACGCCCTCACGATACAGACGTCCCGTTCTTCGATGACTTTTTTGCGTAGTCGGGTTTTCTGATAGCCTGGGACTCCCAAGAAATTTTTGCTCAACGCCTTATCTAATTGATTTTAATAAATATTTCAGAAAAAATTTTTGCAAACCTTGTCCTTTGGCCTATCCGGACAATCCTAGGCTTCACCTTGCGTGCCTGCCCTTTGCCAGGCAGGAAGCTTGAAAGAGGCCTGCAAAAAAATCAGGTAAACCCAATGCGGCTCCAGACATGGCGCGGCAGCACCGAGTCGGGTTTCTGACCGGTCGCACGCGCCGAATGTCACACCCAAAGCATGCCGAAATCGTTTCAGTCCGGACTCGTTTGAATGGTATTCTTGCGTATACCGACCGCGACACGGAGCGAGCATGCCGGCCCTCAGATTACCCCAGCCACTCAGGTTCCTCGAGCGCCTGCGCGCCATGCAGGAAGAAGAACGGCAACAGGCCCTTTCAAACCCCTTCCTGGCGCAAGCGCTCGAAAAAGAAAAGATGGAAGGACACCGGCTGGCGATCATTGCCCGCACAGTCGCTCTGATCCTGATCGGGATTCTGTTGCCGTTTCTAAACTTCAGCCCAAGCGTGCTCTTCTACGAAGCCACGCTGCTGATGTTCATTGCGCTTGGCTGGCTGCAACTGCGCCTTGCGAGTGTCGGCTATTCGAAGTCCGAGCTGTTGCTGATCTTTGCCGACATCGGCCTCCTGACACTCCTGTTCGTCATACCGAACCCGTTCCTGAGCCAGGAAGTGCCAACGGCTTTCATGTACCGGTTCGACAATTTCATCTACTTCTTCATTTTCCTTGCCCTTGGAACGCTGGCCTATTCGTACCGGACTGTCTGGGCCATGGGCACCTGGATTGTCGTGCTATGGCTGATCGGTTCCGTCGGCGTTTCCTGGTTCGGACACAAGTTACCGGAGCTGAGCACCGCTGCCGCCAGCGCATTTGCGGGATTTCCGCTTATAGAAGAAGAGCTCGATCCGAACAGCGTCCAACCCGGCGTGCGCGTTCAGGAACTGGTTGTCATGCTGATTGTCGCCGCGATCCTCGCTATCAAGGGATGGCGGTCCAACCAGCTTCTCATGCGCCAGGCGAACATCGCCGCCGAGCGCGCAAACCTGTCGCGATACTTCCCTTCCAGCCTCGTTGACGTTCTGGCGTCCACCGACCGAGACATCGGCGCGGTGCGCACGCAGGACGTTGCTGTCCTTTTCACCGACATCGTCGGCTTCACCAAGTTTGCAGAAGAACATTCGCCGGAAGAGGTGATGGAGCTCCTGCGCCACTATCATGCCTTCGTGGAACGCTCGATCTTCCAGAACGGCGGCACGCTGGACAAATATCTGGGGGACGGCGTCATGGCGACATTCGGTACACCGGAGACGGGTCCTGGCGACGCGGCCAATGCGCTGAAGGCAGCCATGCAGCTGATCGAAGAAACCGAAGGCTTCAACAAGGACCGTGAAGCGCAGGGAAAGACCCCGATCAATGTGTCGATCGGCGTTCACTTCGGGCCGGTGATCCTGGGCGATATCGGTCCCTCGCGCAGGCTGGAATTCGCTGTTGTCGGCGACACGGTCAATGTCGCGAGCAGGCTTGAAGCTTCGACCCGCGAACTTGGATGTAAATGCGTTGTCAGCGAGGAATTGATGCGCCGGGCCGGGCAGACCGAGGACGCCGGTGCGCCCGCAGCCAGGTTCGCGCACCGAAAGCCGATCAAGCTGCGGGGACGGCAGAACGAGATCGATGTGTGGACGGTTTGAGCGGTTCCAGCTTCTCAATCGGCACGCGTGCGCTATCTGACAAGCAATACGCCGCTGCCAGGTTTTACGCCCGTTCCCAGCAGGCGGCAGATCGGATTGGCCAGTTGAACATTTTCGAGCAGACCGAACCATTGAAGCTGGGGCCGTATCTGCACATCGCTGACACGGATCTTCATCTTCTGTCAGTTTTTGACGATCTGAAATACGACCGCTCGGACGCCGACATGCTGTCGCCGGCGATGCGCCGCCACGTGGTTCAACGGCTCGAAAAGCTCGGCTACAAACAAACTTCCGGCACGGTCGTCAAACACGGACAATCCGGCATCTGCGGGCTGATGCCCAAGTTTCACGCGCTCGGTGCGTCGCCGTTCGATATCACGCGCTACGCGCCGAAACGGCCCCAGGATTTTTACATCCTGACGCCAACACAAACGGCTTGCCAGTTCATCGATACCTATCCTCTAGAAGAGGCCGTCGACCGCGTGAAGACCCTGGTCGCAAAACAGCCGGTCAATCTCCTGCGGCTGCAGGACTTCCTGGAACACAAGCCTGCGCACCAGGAATTCCTGTCCGCCATCGGCCATCTGAAATACGTTCAACGGGTCGCTGTCCAATCCGATCCGCTGCGCAGCATGCGTGCACTCAGATAGCCGGGTAACAAGGCCGACGCTTTAGCGTCAACCCGGGCTCGGCAGGGGCGGTATCTGGCGCAGATAGAGAAGGATCGCGGCAAGGTCATCCGGCGTCATCCGGTCATAATAGCCATAACCCATCGGCGGCAGCATCGGCTTTCCATCAGGACGTTTGCCTGCCGTAATCATCTGCGCGAGGTCCTCATCGGAATAACCGGGAATTCCGTCTTCATGAGGTGTGATGTTGGGCGCGACGGAAACGCCCCAGGGCCCGTGAAATTCAAAGCCGCCCGCGCCGAGATGTGTCTCAAACATCGGCCCCCTCTGGCCAAAGGTTGTGTGGCATTCCACACAATGGGCAACGGGTCCGGCAAGGTATTCGCCATATTCGACCGTGACACCCTGAGGGATCGACGCAACCGTATCGATCGGAGGACCGTAGGCCGGTGGCAACGGAAAGTTATAGATTGATTGCGGTGTTACATTCTCGCTGGCCGGCACCGTCCTTAAAAACATCACAATCGACATCAGGTCGTCATCGCTCAGGCCCCGGTAAAGACCAATCGGCATGGGTGGTCCGATGACACTGCCGTCCGGACGGATGCCCTCTCGGATTGCTTTGGCAAGCTCTTGATCGCTCCAGTCAGCGACCCGGCTCCCGGGGGTGATGTTCACCGCCCAGGCCTCCATCGCGTCATTCTTTTCGACCAGAAATCCGCCGAGCTCGTTGGCCATATCCGGACCGTTCGGACCCTGGGGTGTGTGGCAGTTGCCGCAGGCTGCCGGACCTCGCACAAGATACTCGCCACGTTCCAGGCTTGGCTCGGCAAAGGCTGTCACCGGCAGCATCCCTGCTGCCAACACAAGTATTAGCTTGAACATCTTCTCCCCCTCGCTCATTTTTTCACTTCTTGCCGGCAAATTTTTCTTTTTCAGGTTCTCTGGAAACCCTTAATCGGGTTATAATTTCATAATTTTTGTCAGAAAATCTATAGGTATTTTTCTCAATAAAGCTTGTTCTTACACCAAACAGTCTCATTGTTACACAAAATTACTTAAATGTATCAGGTACTGATTTATTTGTTTCCGTAGAGGAAAAATATGCGCATCAAACGACGAAATCCGTGGTGAGGCCGGCCGAGGTTCGCCGTGTCACCCAGTACGAAAACCGCGCCGATAGTCCGTCGGGGAGACGTTGAGCGTGCGCATGAAAGCCCGGCGCATGCGTTCCTCGTCGTTGAAACCGCAATGCGAAGAAATCTGCTTGATGGTCTTTTCGCTCGTTTCCAGAAGATCCTGAGCCACTTCAATTCGAATGGCCTCAACCGCTTTCGCCGGCGTCAAACACATCTGCCCGGTGTACAACCTTGCGAAGTTCCGGGCGCTCATGTTCATCTTCGCGGCAAGTTCCTCGACCCTCAGATCCTGATCAAGGTTTTCCGCAATCCAGTGATGAAGGTGTTCGAACCGCCCGGTGGAATCCAGCAGCTGGCGGCGCAAGACCGGGCTGAATTGCGACTGGCCGCCAGCGCGGGCCATGTGCGTGACCATGGACCTTGCGACACGAAGCGCCGAACGACGGCCCAGATCTTCAGCGACAACAGCCAGGGCCATATCGATTCCCGCCGTGATGCCGGCGGAGGTCCAGACATTGCCGTCCTGAATGTAGATCGGGTCAACCTCCACCTTCACGCTTGGAAAGCATGATGCCAGTGTCTCGCAATCATCCCAGTGCGTGACCGCTCTTCGACCGTTGAGCAGACCGGCGGCTGCAAGAACCAGCGCACCGGAACAGACCGAACAGACCCTTTGCGCCCCTGCTGCCAGCGCATTGACCGTTTCGAGCACGTGTGGATCCCGCATGACAGTGTTTGCACCGTCACCCCCCACAACGATCAGCGTATGGATCTGCTTGTCCAGGTAGTGCAATGCGGGTTCGCTCGGGATCGAAACCACCGTGTTGGTGTCGATCATGCCGCCCGCGACCGATGTGACCGCACACGCATAACCGTTTGTTCTCATCTGCGGATCGAGTGCGTGGCTGAAAACCTGCAAGGGTCCGACAAGGTCGAGCAAAACTATGTCCGGGTAAACGACGAACACCACCTGCCTGATCTTGTCTCCGGGTTCGGCAACTTTGGCAGAAAAAGAGGTCATCTTGTCATTCATGCCATGAGACACGTTGCTAGTCTAGAGCTGCAACCCGTTCCCAAGGATCAAGGAGACCTCACATGCTGATGCTCAAGCCGAATTGCGAGTGCTGCGACAAGGACCTTCCCCCGGCGGCGACCGATGCCCGGATATGCACGTTTGAATGCACCTTTTGCGCCGATTGCGCCGAAAACCGCTTCGGCAATACCTGCCCCAATTGCGGTGGCAATTTTGTTGAGCGGCCGGTGCGCCCCGAACGGCATCTTTTGAAGAATCCGGCTTCGACAAAACGGTTCACCAAGGCGCATCCGCAATGCGCTGACCTTCAAGCCTGACGGGAACCCGTGCCATGCGCGACTTACCGCATATCCTCAACTGGCGGCGGCTTTCCGGCAGGATCACAACATCAGGACAGCCGAGCGAAGAGGAGCTGGCCGAGATCAGATCCCTCGGTGTCACGCATATCGTCAATCTCGGCCCTCATCACAACGAGGGGGCGCTGGAAGACGAGCCGGGAACCGTCTCCAGTCTCGGGATGACATATGTCTACATTCCGGTCGAGTTCGATCAGCCCACCGACGCCGATTTTGATGCGTTCCGGCGCGCACTCGAAGGATTGGAGAACGCCTCAATTCACGTACACTGCATCTACAATGCACGGGTCAGTGCGTTCTTCTATCGCTATGCCAGGACCGGCCAACTCCTGTCCGAAACCACGGCCTTTGAAAACATGGACAGCATCTGGAAACCCGGTGCCGACTGGGCGCAATTTATCGGCAATCCGGATGCCCGCGATCAGCCAAATCGATTTGCGGGTGAAGACTACTGAGTTGAAGCTGACGCTATTGCAATTCAGGATTTGCAACAAAACCGGCAAGGATCGATCAGACGATACAAGTACATCTACCGTAGATTGGACACATTGATAGAAATACTGATGGGCTGCGACCCATTTCCATTTAAACACCTAACCCCGCACAAATTTATGTTTATCTAACCCCGTTGCTTTACACTCAAATACTGAGTTGTGAGGCGGAATGGAATTTACGGCGCTAAAGAATAACTTCATGGATTTGATGGGTGACGCGGTCGCAGTCGGACAACTGCTGCCGGGCGCGTCGTCTGTCCGTCTTGTTCATGTCAACCGCGCCTTTTCAGACCTCTTCGGGTACCGGCAGGAGGATACACTCGGCCGCGATATGGCCTGTCTTTTCGCCAAGACAGGCTCCGGCGCAAACGGTGGTCCGGATTTCCGAGATGTCGTTCAACGCGGCAAGACCCATGTTACGGAAAACGAGTGTCTTTGTTCCGACGGGACCCGTATCAAGGTGAGCATTTCGTTTGTCGCGATCGAGAATACCGAAGACGGCGGCCAGTTCATTTGCGCGACCTTCCGGCAGTTGGAAGAATTTGCGCGGTCTGACAGGCATAAGGCGGCCGATGCCCCCCGATCCGAAGACGACCGCCTCGGTGCTGCCCTGCAATCCTTTCCCGACCCGGTCGCCCTTTATGACAAGGACAAGCGGATCCGTTTCTGGAACAGGGCCTTTGCCGCCTCGTTGACCGAAACCCCGGGCGACATCACGGCCGGGATGAGCCTTGAGGACGTGTTGCGGATCGGCCTGGAGAACGGCCGCTTTGCCGAGGCGCGAGGCCAGGAAGAAGCCTGGCTGAAAAAACAGATCCATTTTGCCGAGATCTCAGAACCTGCATCCGATCTTGAGCTGGCAGGTGATGTTCACCAAAGGGTTCTGCGAAGCCGGACCGCGAATGGAGATTTGCTTGTCGTTCGTTTCGACACGACGAAAATCACGCAGGAACGAAAGGCGTCGGACCGTACGCACACACGGCTGGTCGCGGCGCTGAATGCCTATCCGGATCCGATCGTCATATACGACAAGGACCTGAACCTCGTCTGCTGGAACGACGGATATGCCGCTTCCGTCACGGACACACCCCAAGACCTGGCTGAAGGCATGCACCTCAGGGATGTTCTCCGCCTTGCGGTCGAGCATGGGCGCTATCCGGATGCCGTCGGGCAGGAAGACGCCTGGGTGGAAAGCATCATGACACCGGAGACGCTAGACAGCGGCTGGCAGGATGTCGAGCTGGACGGCGACATTCATCACCGGCTGCTGCGCTCAAGATCTTCAAACGGCGATTACGTTGTCATCCGATTGAACTCCACGGAGTTCGTAAGACAAAAGCGCACCGCCGAGGCCGCGCAAGCCCGTTTGCTGGCGGCGCTGAATGCCTATCCTGCACCCTTCGTCATTTATGATTCAAACGATTGTCTTGTTGTGTGCAACGACGCCTATCGTGCCTCCATGACGAACAATCCGGACGAGCTAGAAGCCGGAATGCACAGAACACTCGTGGCGCGGATCGCGATCGCAGCCGGCAAGATTGCCAATGCGATCGGCCGCGAAGAAGAGTGGATGTCCAACGACCACCAGGATGTCGATGTTGCCAAGCCGGTTCAGGATCTCGAACTGCCGGGAGATGTGCATCACAGACTTCTACGGACCCGTGTTGAAAATGGCGATCTGGTCATGCTCCGCATCGACACGACCGAGCTTGTGCGCCAACGCCGCGCCCTGGAGGCCACGCAGGACCGCCTGTTCTCGGCGATCAACGCCTATCCCGATCCCTTCGCGATCTATGACGAGAACCACAACCTGGTGATCTGGAACCCCGCCTACGCGGCCTCCATGTCGGACAACCCGGAAGAGATCAAAGCGGGCGCCAGTCTGAAGGACCTTCTTGTCAAAGCCGCGCAATGCGGCCGCATCCCCGCTGCCATCGGGCGCGAAGCGGAATGGGTTGAAACGTACTACACACCGGATGTTCTTGAGCCCGGTATCGAGGATTTCGAGTTTTCAGACGATCAGCATCACCGCATGGTGCGCTCACGCACCGAAAAGGGTGAATATGTCGTCCTGCGCCTGAACATCACGGAAGTCGTTCGCCAGCGCCGGGCCCTGGAACAATATTCCGCACAGCTGGAAAAGGCGAACCAGGAGATTACCTACAAGGCGCTTCACGACGATCTGACAGGTCTTGGCAACCGGCGTTATCTCACCCAGAAGTTCGAGGACTTCGTCCGGCGGCGGGTTGAAACCGGCGGCGAAATCGCTGCCCTGCACATTGACCTGGACCGCTTCAAGCAGATCAACGACACAATGGGACATGCTGCCGGGGACGAGGTTCTGCTGGACATCTCGCGGCGCATCCTGGCCAGGGTCGAGGCCGAAGATGTCGTCGCCCGTATCGGCGGAGATGAATTCGTGGTGCTGCTCTATGTGACCGGTGATGCCGGCCGGCCAGAAGAGCTTGCGAATGTGCTGCTTGAGGACCTTGCGCGCCCGATGCGATATGAGGGAAAGATCTGCCGTTTCGGTGCCTCGATCGGCCTCGCGCGGACACCGCTCGCGGATGTTGATCAGCTCCTGACGAATTCCGACGTCGCGCTCTACAAGGCCAAGCGGCGCGGACGCGGACAACTTGGCATTTTCGACCGCGCCGACCTTGAAGAAGTGCAGCGCACGAAAGAAGTTGCCGACGATCTTCTGCGCGCGATCGAAAACGATGAATTCGTGCCTTTCTACCAGCCCCAGGTGAATGCGGTTACCCGGCAGGTCGTCGGGATCGAGGCACTGGCGCGCTGGCATCATCCCGAAAAAGGCATCCTGACGCCCGCTGCCTTTCTCTCGGTCGCAACGGATCTGCATGTTGCAGCCGACATTGACCGGATGATCTTTGAACGGGCGGTGCAGGAATGCCAGCAGGCCTTCGGCGCTTACGGCGAACCGCTGTCGCTGTCGTTCAATGTGAGTGAAAACCGGATTAACGACAGCGAAATAAAAACCATCCGAGATTGTGTGAACGCTTATTCCGGCCAGATCAGCTTCGAGCTTCTGGAGACCATCTTTCTTGAGGAGCAGGACGATGATTTTCTGGCCCGTCTCCGCGACTTGCGGGATCTGGGGATCGGCATCGAGGTTGACGATTTCGGCAGTGGCCGTGCGTCGGTCGTCGCGCTGCAGCGGATCAATCCGGACCGGCTGAAAATCGACCGGCGGCTCGTTTCGCTGGTTGCAGAAGGCAGCGGCGGGCTGCGCCTTCTGCGTTCGATCATCGAAATTGGCCAGGCGCTTGAACTGGGCGTGACCGCCGAGGGGGTGGAGACACGCGAACAGGCCGAGATCCTGACCCGGCTCGGCTGCGACAGGTTGCAAGGTTATTACTTTGCCAGGCCCATGGCATTTTCAGATCTGCTGCATTTCCTGGAAACGCCCGACAGTCTGGTCCGGGGCGCCTAGAGCCGAGGATGTTTGTCCGTTTCCGGTTGCCTCCTCCGGCGATCGATCGGCTCACAGCCCCTTCTTGCCAATAACCCGGAAAACCTCAACCGGTGCCTTGATCCCCTTGAATGCTATCTCGCCTCGTGCTTCGGCGGCAAAGTCGTCCTCGACGGCGGTGTAGGCGCGCGGTGACAACAGAATCTCACCGTCGTCGGCCTCATCACACAGCCGGGCCGCGAGATTTATGGCTGTACCGCTCGCCGTGTATTCGTAGCGGCCCGCAGACCCCACCATGCCGACGGTTGCATATCCGAGTGAAATGCCGACGCCGAAACCCAGCCTGTGACCCAGGCGTTTCCACTTCTTGCTGAGCTCGGCCATCTTCTCGCGCATGGCAAGTGCCATGCGAAGCGCGTCGCCTGCCGGATCGTCACAGGGCAGCGGATCATTGAAGACCACCATGACGCCATCGCCCATGCGTTTGTCGACACCGCCATTGTGGACCGAAATCAGGTGTCCCATCTCTTCGTGGTAGGTTTGCAGCACCTCGATGGTTTCTTCCGGCTCCGCCGTTTCGCAAAAGGCGGTAAAGCCGCGAATGTCGCAAAACAGGGTGGCAATCAACGCCCGGTGGGAGGACAGCATGTCCTCGCCCCGCGTCACCACCGCTTCGGCAACCGCCGGAGACAGGAACCGTTTCAACCGCCCCATCCGCTCAATTTCACCAACTTGTTCGTCGACCCTGATCTCCAGAGATTCATTCAGGGCCTGCACCTCTTCCGTGCGCTCCTGCAGCGCCTTGAACTGGCGTACATTCTCAATTGCAATCACAGCTTGGTCGGCGAAGGTCTGTACCAGGTCAATCTCATCGGACGAGAACAGGCGCTTCTCACGTCTGTAGAGTCCTATTGAACCGATCCCGGCCCCGTTCGACACGAGCGGAACGGTGAGTACCGTACGCACTCCCGCATTCACCACCGTCACACGATCCGTGTCACCCTGCCCGTAAAGCGGGTCGGTGGCCGCGTCTTCCAGCTGGAGCACCGCGCCTTCACGCACGGAGCGCGCAACCAGCAGACCGCTCTCGATCGGCCAGCTCCAACCCGGACGAAACGGCTCGAAGACCTCCGTCCCATCGGCCACGATTTCCAGCCGGGTTCCATCATCTGAAACCATGTTGAGATTGCCGAAGGGAGCGCCGCACAGGCGCTGTGCATTTTCAAGAATCGATTTGAACACCGGCGCTTCATCGTCGCGGGACTGACTGATGACCTGCAGGATTTCGCGCGTCGCAGCTTCCCTCTCCAATCGCTGCTGCACCTCGGTGAACAGGTTCGCATTGTTGATCGCGATGACGGCCTGGTCCGCGAAGATCTCCACCAGCTCGATCTGCCTCGGGCTGAATGGACCAACCTCGGGCCGCGACAGGGCAAGCACCGCGATCACCTCACCATTACGCAGAAGGGGAACGGCAATAATCGAACGCCATCCGCCGAGCTCGAACGACTTTGTCAGCTTGTAGTCCGGGTCCTGCGTGACATCAGCCAGGTGGATGGTCTCCTTGTCCAGAACCGCACGCCCGGCGACATTCGAACGATCGATCGGGTTTGGATTGCCGGTATGAAACGCTACCATCTCTGGTGAGCAGCCGACGTTCGCGTCCATATGCATTCCGTCTTCTTTCCGGTTGAACAGAATGCAGATGGATGCGCCGCACAGCCGCGCAGCCGTTTCGATGACCTCTTGCAGAACCGCCGGCAGATCGAACGCCGACTTGCTGATGGTCTTCAGGAGGTCCGCCGTCGCGGTCTGCTGTTCAAGCGCCTCCGCGATCTCCGCGTCACGGGACCGGATTTGCCCAAACTGCCGCACGTTCTCGAGCGCAATCACAGCCTGAGCGGCAAAGGTCTCTAGCAGCGAGATCTCTTCCCAGGTAAATGCCTCAGCCTTGCCCCGTCCGACGCTGATCGCGCCGATGCAGCGGCCTTCGTGGACAAGCGGCACCTGGAGCATGGCGCGCAACCCCAACTCGTCCACCAGCTTACGTCGATGCGCCACTCCCTCGCGATAGCGCTCCGTGTTGCACAAGTCGGGCAGGTGGACCGGCGCCAGCGTAGAGACCATCTTACTCAGGGAACTCTCTGGATCGGATAGCGATACCGGATTGTCGCGCATCCACTCCAGATAGTTCTCTGTTTTCCCCTGACCTGCGACGAACCGCAATTCGGTGCCATCGTCGGACATCACGCCAAGAACCGCGGCGGTGGCCTTGCAGAGCCGAAGCGTGTTTTCAAGGATGGCCTCGAAGACCGGCCGCTCGTCACCACGGTACCGGCTTATGTCGCTAAGAATCTCGCGTATGACCGCTTCACGCTCAGCGGCGCTGTCGTTCTTCGACGGTTTCTGCTTTTGAAAATCTTCCGCGGTGCTCAAACGCCCATCCCCCGGTTGCGCGCTTCGATGACCCTACGGTAGTAAAAGTCGCATTTCCAGTCCGCTCAGATGATCATGAGGTGGAAGCCCGAGGACAATTCCGTTTTTTAGCGCGTCAATCCGCTCATCTGCTCCTGCGCTGTGCAAGGCGCTCCCGGTTGAGCGTGTAGATGCCTGTGGCAACGATGATGAGGGCACCGAACCAGGTCCAGCCATCTGGAAACTGTCCGAACACGACGAAGCCGTAGAAGGTGCCCCAGATCAGCAGCGTATATTGCAGCGGTGCAACCACGACCGCCTGGGCGGCATCCAGTGCCAGAATGACAAGCGTTTCCCCAGCCGCGGCGAGAGCCGCCATGGCGACAAGAAGGAGGATCTCGGTTGTTGAGCCCGGCGTTTCCCAGACAAAGAGCATCGGTCCGGTCAACAGTATGCAGGATACAATCGCCGTGTAGGCCACCGTCGTCCCGGCGCTGTCACCGCCGGCGAGAATGCGCGACAGGATCTGGCGGAGTGCGAAGGCTCCGGCCGCAATCACCAGCAGGCCCGCCGCCGGATGCAAGGCACCAAGACCCGGGCGGATCACGATCAGCGTGCCGATGAAGCCGATGATGACTGCAGTCCAACGGCGGATGCCGACCGGTTCGCGCAGGATGAGCGCCCCCATCACCGTGACCATGAACGGCGCGACGAAGGTGATGGCGACCGCATCCGCCAGCGGAACGAACTTGACGCCGATGATGAAAAGCGTTGCAGAGACGGCTGCGAGCGCGCCGCGCCCGATCTGCAATGCCGGATTGGCGGAGACAAGAACGGAACGGCCCTTCAAACCGATAAGCACAACAACACCGAGCAGCAGACCCAGCTGGCGGCACCAGACAATCTGGAAGGGATGGATCGTGTCCGTCAGGAATTTCGCCATGGTGTCGACGGCGGAAAACATGAACATGCCGAGCGCCATGAGCGCGATCCCGCGCATTGTGTTGAAATGCCCGGAGCTGGACGGATCTGTGTTGGGTGGGCTGACGATCTTGCATCTCCATTGACCGGTCCGATCAATGGGGCCGTGCAGAAGTGTTATCCGGCGAAACGGCCCGCGTCCACGACAAGTTCGAAAAATAGCGGACCGCTGTTCTCGCTCAAGTTTCCGGATGTCCTGGAAATTGACGTGCACTATCGCAAATTTCGTACCAGGCCGGCTTTTCGGCAACGAATTCGTGGAACCCGTTCCGGACAAGCGGGTCTTCGTCGAAACAATGCGCATTGACGGGAAAGGAGGCGTCGTCCGACAGCGGTTCTCCAAGCGCCGTTCCGCAACGACTGCAAAAGGAGCGCACATAGGTGTAAGGCGCTTCGGGCTGGAAACACGCAATGTCCGCTTCACCGCTCACAAGTTCAAACTGCTCCCGCTTGACGAAGACAAATGGGGTCGCACCCAGTTTCCGGCACCGGGAACAGTGGCATGTTCCCATCATGCCCGGCTTACCCCTGACGATGAAGCGCACAGCGCCGCAACAACAGCTGCCCAAAATCTTCCTGTCCGAATTCTCCATGCGTGTCGCCCTTCCTGTTCCGCTGACCTTGATTTAGCAACACCATGCTGACAACGTAGTGTCAGCATGGTGTCAGCACGAAAAGAGACATGACATGAGACGCGGCGACCGGCTGTTTGAAGTGATCGAGATCCTGAGACGCGCACGCGGTCCCGTCCCCGCCACGGCGATCGCGGCGGAACTGGAAGTGTGCAAACGAACGGTCTACCGGGACGTGGCCGCGCTGATGGCGCAACGGGTTCCGATCCGCGGTGAAGCCGGGGTCGGGTATGTGCTGGAAGCGGGGTTTCACATGCCACCCCTGATGCTCACACCGGACGAAATCGAAGCGGCTGTTCTCGGGGCCCAATGGGTTCAGACACGCGGCGAACCGGACATGCGGCGCGCGGCTGAAAGCCTTGTCGCGAAGATCGAGGCGATCGCACCGGATAACTTGCACAGTTTCTTCGCGCAGCCGGTGACCGGTGTCGCGCCGGTCGAGACACCGCAGGAGGTCCTATCCTCGTCCGAGATCCGTGCGGCGATCCGGCGGCAGAAGAAGATCCGGCTGGACTACCGGGACGACCGGGGAGCCAGGGCGGAGCGGGTTATCTGGCCCGTTCTGCTCGGATACAGGGATCAGGGCAGGATCCTGGCTGCGTGGTGCGAATTACGAAGCGGGTTCCGGTATTTCCGAACAGAGCGGATCACGTATGCGCAGATACTGGAAGACCGCGTCCCTAAACGCCTGGCTCAGCTCCGCGCCGACTGGGACCGCGCCATGGTAGCCGAGCGTGAGCGGTTTTACGGAACTGAAGCGGCAAAAGAGAACGAAGCGTTTTCCGACAAGGGCTGATGGAAAGGAAGATGTGCCGCACACGCATTCCTTTGTGTGCGGCCAAGTTTGGATCGGTCTGCTATCCCCGCAAGCGATGATGCAGGATGATCGGAACGGCGAGTTCCTCCTCGTCGGCAAGGTGCCGGTCAAGGAAAGCTTCGATTGTTCCGGCGAGGCCGTGCAGACGGCCTGCTTCTTCCCGCGCCTGGGGCTCGTCGAGATGGATCAGCTTGATCGACCGGTTGGCGGTCTCGGTAAAGCGGTCCAGAACGCGGTCCAGCTCCTGATGATCCCTTTCAAGGATCTCCAATCCGGCATCAAAGCGCGGGTCGGCTGCCGACAACTCCGGGAAGTAACTCTTGTCTTCCCAGTTGTGATGTCCATGGAGATTGGCCACCAGCGCGTTGCCGTAATAGGACAGCCGCCCCGCGAAATCGTCCGGCTCCCTGGACTTGTCCAGGTAGAGTTCGGTTTCGGAGCGTACGAGTTCGCCGAGCCGGCGGAACATCTGATGCGCGCCGAGCCAGTGTTTCGTCTTTTCCTTGAAGCCCGGATGCGCATCCCAGCTGTCCCGGGGGTAGTCATCCAGCAGGATGCGCATGGTTGGGGGCATGTCTTGTGTGCGGATGTCGAATGCGTGTGTCATCGCCATCTCCTTTCGTGCCCTATATCGGAGCGACGTCAGGCAAGTTCCATATCCACACCTGCATTGCCGTTATGCATCAACCGGTTAGCGACTAGTTGCCTGGCAACGAACCAGTCCTACTCTCGCGCATCAGACCTTCGGGCGGCGCTTTTTCGTCACGAGGAAGATCGCGATCATGAGAACCCCGAGAGCCGCGACCTGATGAAGGGCGAGGGATTCGGCCAGTACCGTCGCACCGATGAGGGCGCCTCCGACCGGCACGGCGAAGTTGACCTGAGACATCCTGGTGGCCCCAAGTCTTGGCACAAGCTGAAAGTAGATCAGTGTCGCCAGAGCAGTCGAGAAAAGTCCCAGATAAACAACAATACCGAGCGAGGCTGCGCTTGTGTCAATGGCGCCGGTCGCACCGGACAGAACCGCCATGACAGACATGGCGACGGCAGCAAAGATCGTTGACCCGGCGGCCATTTCAAGCGGTGGCCGTTTCACAAAACGCCTGACATAGATCGTCGTGACGCCGTAGCACAGGGCCGCAGCCAGTATCGACAATTGCGCTGTCAGGTCTCCGCCGAGGTCCTTCAGGGCTTCCGGCCCGACGAGCAGCGTCACCCCGGCAATACCGAAAACGAGGCCAAGAACAATCCGGGGCGTGAGATACTCATCGGAAAAGACAAAGGACGCCATGAAGACGGTCGTCACGGGAGCGATGCCCATCAAAATGGACGCCAGGGCGCTGTCGACCGTCTGTTCGCCGTAGGATATCAGCAGAAACGGGATCGCACTGCCAAGCAATCCACTGACCGCGTAGTGTTTCCAGTCACCCAGACTTCCGGACAGGGCCATCCGGCGCAATTTCAGAACGGCAAACAGGGCCAGCGCACCGATCACAAGTCTTCCGGCGACAAGAACAACCGGATCGAGCGTCTGAACACCGACCTTGATGGCGGTGTAGGAGGTGCTCCACAGCAACGCGAGGACCAGCCACAGGACGATATCTGCAGGACTTGCGGTGTCTTTCATGTCGACCATTCCTTTGCTACTATATTCGTAGCATATATTGCTACGTTTTTAGTAGCAAGAAAAATGGAGATCGCATGACGGAAAAAACGGCAACACCGAAACTGCCAAAACCGGGTGTGCCGGTGCGCGGATCGAAATCCGGGCAGCCCATTATGGTGCTTTTCGACCTGATCGGCCGCCGCTGGTCCATGGGAATTTTGTGGAATCTCAGTGATGGCAACCGGACGTTCCGTGATCTTCAGGAAAGATGCGGATCGGCATCGCCCAGTGTGCTCAACACACGTTTGAAGGAATTGCGCGCCGCCGGCCTGATTTATAATGCAGACAACGGCTACGCCCTCACCGAAGACGGGCGGCAGCTCTTCGACAGACTGGAGCCACTTGGCGACTGGGCGATGGACTGGGTGGACAAGCTGCGCTGAATAAAGCGCAGCCGGCCAAGCAAACAACGACTAGAGGAATTCGACCTTGCCTGTCGCGATATCGTAGACGGCGGGCACCGAGACAAGTTTTCCGGCTTCCTTCAGCTCGGAAAGAACCGGTCCGGACCGGGACGCCTTGTCCGCGTTCAACCGGGCATTCTGCTCGATGGCCGCTGAAAGAAGGTCCGCCGGTTTTTCAGGCATAACGTCATAGACGGCCGGTCGGATCGCCTCAACCAGGTTGGGCAGGTGTCCTGGCGGCAAGGTTCTGTCTTCAATGGACTGGATCGTTGCGTCGACAGCGCCGCATGCCGTGTGACCAAGAACAACAATGACCTGAACACCCAGGGCCGCGGCTCCGAATTCCAGGCTTGCAAGCCCGTCCTCGTTGATGAAGTTGCCCGCAACGCGGACAACAAAAATATCGCCAAGGCCCTGGTCGAAAATGATCTCCGGGGCGACACGGGAATCGGAACAGGCAACGACAGCGGCAAAGGGTTTCTGCCCTGCTGACCGTTTGGCCCTGTCGAGGGAATGATCCGTGTTGATCGGCGCATTGGCAACATAGCGGGCGTTGCCTTCCTTCAGGAGTTTTAGCGCTTCTCCGGGCGAGGCAGGCCGCGCGGTGTCCGTGGAACCGGACGCGGTCTGGGCTAGCGCCACCGGAGACAGCACCAGGCCCGCACCCGCCAGACCACCGCCGATAAGATGACGGCGACTCACGCCGCTGATTTCCTGGCTCTCTTTCATGCCCGCGAACGTCGGCAACAACAGCGCGCTCCACGCAATCAAGGAAGGCACGACGCTCCAGCACAGTCTTT
>Ga0207422_1003182_pt1 | contig 17484 bp, 15 predicted proteins | sample MarCyaLeptolynsp_FD_187757 | JGI IMG/M metagenome (GOLD analysis project Ga0207422, IMG submission 187757) | Marine cyanobacterial communities from Panama - species 1 Leptolyngbya sp. (SPAdes) | ecosystem: Environmental > Aquatic > Marine > Unclassified | place: Panama: Panama City | collected...
CCGCCATTGCGGGAGATGCCGCCGGAACTTGGTCAGCACAATGAAGAGATACGGAAGGCGCGCGTCTGATGCGAATGGACTACGAAACCCTGCATGTGGAGCGGATTGACGATCATGTCCTGCTGGTCATGTTCGATCGGCCCGAGGTCCGTAACGCCCGCAACACGCAAATGGGTTTGGATCAGATGGAAGTGATGCGCTCCCTCTATGTCGATACCGAGGGCGTGCGTTGCGTGATCTTGACCGGGCGTGGCGATAAAGCGTTCAGCGCTGGTGGTGATCTTAAAGAGCGCAAGACGATGACCGAAGAGGATTGGCAGCGCCAACACGCGATATTCGAGCAAGGCGTCATGGCGCTGCGGGATTGTCCGGTCCCGGTAATCGCCGCGGTAAATGGGGCTGCCTATGCTGGCGGCTGCGAGACCGCGCTGAACTGCGACTTCATCTATGCCTCAGCAACTGCAAAGTTTGCGCTTACGGAAGTCACCATCGGCATCATGCCCGGTGCCATGGGAACGCAGCACCTCCCTCTTGCAGTTGGGGAGCGCCGCGCGAAAGAGATCATACTCACTGGAGAGCCGTTCACCGCTCAGCAGGCGTACGAGTGGGGAATGGTGAACAAGGTCTGCGAGCCGGGCGATTTGATGGATGAAGTGCTGAAGACGGCGCGCAAAATTGCATCCAACGCACCCCTATCTATCACCCGGGCGAAGCGGTCGATCTCCATTGCAAATCAGGTCGATCGCAATACCGGCTATCAGTTTGAGTTAGAGGCCTACAACCGCTTGGTCGGAACGGAAGATCGCACAGAAGGTGTCTTGGCATTCAATGAAAAACGCAAACCTGAGTTCAAAGGAAAGTAGGCGATGGCAGATACGGATGGCATCGATGTCCTGGTCCATGAGGTTGGACCTCGCGATGGCTTGCAAGCGACGCAGGTACTCATGCCAACGGATGCGAAGCTGGAATGGATCACAGCGCTCCGCGACTCAGGACTTCAGAAGATCCAAGTCGGAAGCTTCGTACCCCCAAAGCTGCTGCCTCAAATGGCGGACAGCGCGGACGTTACCAAATCAGCTAAAGAGCTGGGCGGTTTCAAGGTGTCGGTGTTGGTTCCCAATCTGAAGGGCGCCGAACTGGCCCTAGCTGCCGGGGCCGACGAATTGAACTTCGTGATGTCCGCATCTGAAGAGCACAATTTGAAGAACGTTCGGAAGACTCATGAACAGTCGATAGAGGATTTCACAAGGATCATTGAGTTAAAGCGATCCAATGATGATTTCCGAGACGTGACGATTTCCGGCGGGCTGTCGACCTGTTTCGGATGCACCATTGCAGGACCCATTGCTGAGGAAATCGTTTTCGAGCTGACCCGCGCCTATGTCGAGGCTGGCGCAGATCGGATCGGCATCGCTGACACCGTCGGGTACGGCAATCCGGTTCAAGTGAAGCGCATATTCTCAGAAGTCCTGGATATCGCAGACGGGATAAACGTCGGTGCGCATTTCCATGATACGCGGGGACTGGGGCTCGCCAACGCGTTCGCCGCTTTTGAAGTCGGCGTGCGGGAACTAGACGGCTGCCTTGGTGGGCTGGGAGGATGCCCCTATGCGCCGGGTGCGACCGGGAATGTCGTAACGGAAGACCTCGTCTTCATGCTGGAATCTATGGGCCTCCAAACCGGGATCAATCTGGACCGGCTGATGGAGGCCAGGGCGGTTATGGAAAAACACCTGGGCGGCGAACCAACGCATGGTGCTTATGCGAAAGCCGGTGCCCCTAAAGGATTCCCATCTGCCGGACTGGCTGCTTAAGGAACGGATGCTCGATGGACGCTATGAATTCTGATGCAGGTGAAATCACGGTCGACGTCGGGAACGATTACCCGGAAATCCGTGAGGAAGTTGCCAAACTCTGCGCAAACTTCCCCGGCGAGTATTGGCGCGACCTGGAAACCCAGCCCGTCGAGTCGAGCTATCCGACAGCCTTCATTCAGGCGCTGACCGAAGCCGGTTACCTGGGCGCGTTGATCCCGGAAGAGTATGGCGGGTCAGGTCTGCCGTTGCGCGGCGGAGCCGTCATTCTGGAGACGATCAACGCCTGCGGTGGCAGTGCAGCCGCGGGCCATGCGCAGATGTATACGATGGGAACGGTTCTGAGGCATGGTAGCCAAGCGCAGAAGGAAAAGTTCCTGCCCCGGATCGCCAGCGGCGACTTGCGTCTGCAGGCGTTCGGTGTGACGGAGCCAACCTCCGGTTCCGATACGACACAGATTAAAACACGCGCAGAACGGACCGACGACGGTTACGTCATAAACGGACAAAAAGTCTGGACCAGCCGTGCGCTGCATTCCGACCTGATGTTGCTGCTGGCCAGAACAACCCCTCTGGATCAGGTGGAGAAACGTCACCACGGCATCTCCACCTTTCTGATCGACTTAAACGAAGCCCAGAAAAACGGCTGCACGATCCGCCCCATCGACGCGATGATTAATCACAACACGACCGAAGTGTTCTTCGACGACGTGCCAATCCCAGCCGATGCGCTGATCGGGGAAGAAGGGAAAGGGTTCCGGTACATCCTGGATGGCATGAATGCGGAGCGATGCCTGACGGCCAGTGAGGCGATTGGGAACGGTCGCTACTTCGTGCAGAAGGCATCAGCCTATGCCTGCGAACGAGTGGTGTTCGGAAAGCCAATCGGGGAGAACCAGGGCATACAATTCCCAATCGCTCAGGCCCATGCTCAACTGGAAGCCGCGGACCTGATGGTGCGCAAGGCGACCGCCATGTTCGAAGCAGGCATGCCGTGTGGTGCGGAAGCGAATATGGGACGGCTCCTATCATCAGAAGCGGCTTGGGCTTGTGCGGAAGCGTGCTTCACGACGCATGGTGGTTTCGCTTTTGCTCGGGAGTACGATATCGAACGCAAGTGGCGCGAAGCGCGGCTCTCGCGGATCGCACCGATCTCTCCCAACCTGATGTTGAGCTTTATCGGGCAGCATGTGCTTGGCATGCCGAGGAGTTACTGATTGATCCATGGACGGGGCGACGGGCATAGACTCACCGACACGCCAAATCGCCGCGTGGATCTCCGCTATCGATACGGCCCCCCTCTCCCCACGGGCGGAACGATGTGCGCGGCACGCGTTGTTGGATTGGACCGGGGTAACCATCGCCGCTGCGGATGATCCCTTGGTGGATCGTCTGGTGGCGACTGCAGTGGAAGACGGTGAAACAGGCAATGCCGGCTTGGTGGGGCGTGGTGAAATGCTGACGCCGGCCTTTGCGGCGCTCACCAACGGGGCGGCGTCCCACGCTTTGGACTATGACGACATTAACAGACGCATGCGCGGTCACCCGACTGTTGCAGTTCTACCGGCCCTCCTGTCGATAACGGGCGCAGGCGAATTCCGCGTCGGCGAGTTGCTGGATGCTCTTGCCGCCGGTGTGGAGCTTGCTTGTGTTCTGGGGGAGATGATGGGGGACAGCCATTACAATCATGGCTTCCACAACACGGGTACCATCGGGACAATCGCCGCAGCGGCAGGTGCCGCACGCCTAATGCGGTTAGATACCTTGCAAACGGAAACGGCGCTTGGCCTTGCTGCGACACAAGCAGCTGGGTTGAAGGCAATGTTTGGGTCGATGGCAAAACCACTTCATGCCGGAAAGGCTGCGATGAACGGTCTGCTCGCCGCACGGTGGGCGAAGGCAGGAGTGACAGCGACCGAGCAGGCGTTGGAATGCGAGCAGGGGTTTGGACAAGTCTTATCCCATGACTTTACGCCGAAGACGATCCGCCCAAACTCTGACGCACCGTTTGGCATTGAACAGAATATCTTCAAGTATCATGCGGCCTGCTACTACGTTCACTCAGCTCTGGAAGCTGTTTCGGAACTGGCCCAAGAACATCGGTTTGAACCGGGTGATATTGAGGACATTGAAATCGGGTTGATGCCTGAACTTCATAAAGTCTGCGATATCGTGGAGCCGGCGACCGGCTTGGAAGTGAAGTTTTCCATCCGGCATATGGTTGCCCTTCAGCTATGTGGCTGGGAAACGAGCGACCCGTCGATTTACACAGAAGACGTCGCGAGAGCCCCCGAGGTCATCGCGCTCAGATCCAGAATTCGGGTGGTCCAGGAGGATTTCGTCAGCCGGATGACCACGCGGGTTACGGTCTCTTGTGCCGGAAATCAGACCCACAAAAAGACACTGGATGTTGGCGTTCCCGCTGACGATTTGGATCGCCAGGAGGACCGGCTGGTCAATAAGTTCAGCGCGCTTACCAATCCGAGACTTGGAAGTGAGCGGTCGCAGTCCCTTTGCCGGGCGATGCTGTCGACGCCGTGTGACGCGCCTGCTTCCACCCTCACGCATCTTCTTTTCGGAGACTAGGACATGCCGGCCATTCGCGACTTTCCCATGATCATCAATGGCCAGGCAGTTCCGGCTGAGGATGGTGCTTGGCTGGAAAGCGAGTTCCCATTCACGCGTGAAGTCTGGTGCCGGGTCCCACGCGGCGGCGCGGCGGATGCTACCCGTGCCGTCAAGGCGGCGCATAACGCGTTCCACGATAGTGCATGGTCGGGCTTAACACCGACGGCCAGGGGGAAACTCCTGTTCCGATTGGCTGATCTCATGGAAGAACGCGCTCAGGAACTCGCCGAACTGGAAGTTTGGGACAATGGTAAGCGCATCACGGAGAAGGCGGGGCAGTTGCGCCGCATCCCAGACTGGTATCGGTACTTCGGCGGCTTGGCAGACAAGGTTCAAGGTCATGTCCTACCGAACGAGAACCAAGCCGTACTAAACATCACCCAGCGCGTGCCTCTTGGTGTCATTGTCGCGATTACGCCGTGGAACTCACCGCTTCTTCTCGCCGCGTATAAACTTGCCCCCGCTTTAGCTGCCGGCAACACAATTGTCCTGAAACCGTCCGAGTTTACTTCGGCCTCTTCCTTGGCATTTGGTGCATTGTTTAAAGAGGCCGGTTTTCCGGACGGCGTTGTCAATGTCGTCAGTGGTATGGGGAACGAGATCGGCGAAGCCCTTGTATCCAATCCGCGGGTCGCCAAGGTTTCCTTCACCGGTGGTGAGGCGGGCGGACGCGCCGTCTACAAACTGGCCGCACAGCATTTCCACGATGTCGCGTTGGAACTGGGTGGGAAGTCTCCGAACATTGTCTTTCCGGATGCCAATCTCGACAGCGCCGCAAATGGCGTGATGGCCGGGATCTTCGCAGCGACGGGTCAGACCTGCATCGCCGGGTCGCGTCTGTTGGTTCATGAAGAGGTTCATAATCACGTGGTCGATTCCGTCATTGCCCGCGCCAGCGGCGTTCGGATGGGCGACCCGCTCGATCCAAAGACGCAAATGGCGCCGGTCGCAACGGAAGCGCAGCACGCAAAGATCTTGGACTGTATCGAGATGGCGAAGGCTGAGGGCGCGACCTGTGTCCTGGGCGGTCGCGCGGGACAGGGTCCAGCCTGCGGTAACGGCCTCTTCATTGAGCCAACGATTTTTACCGGCGTGACCAATGATATGCGGATCGCGCGCGAAGAGGTCTTCGGTCCGGTCCTATCCGTCATCAAGTTTCGGGATGAGGCGGAGGCAATCGCCATCGCGAACGACACCGACTACGGGTTGGCGGCTGGACTGTGGACAAAAGACCTGCAGCGGGCTGTGCGGGTGAGCGGACAGCTGCAGGCAGGCTCAGTCTGGGTGAACATGTATCGGGCGATTTCTTACACCTCCCCCTTTGGTGGATTCAAACAAAGTGGGATCGGTCGGGAAAACGGCATGGAGGCCATAGGCGAGTACCTGCAGACGCGCAGCGTCTGGTTCAACACCGCTGATCACGTCCCCAACCCGTTCGAACTCAAATAGGACCGGCGCGTCGGATGCTTTATCTTTCACCTCAAGACCTAAACGCATTGAACCTGGATGAAACCGCGGTTCTAGATGCCGTTCGGACTGGAGTTGAATCGCAGGCAACCGGTGAGGGCTCGGCAGAGCCAACTTCTGGATATGGTGCGTTTCCCAATCCCAATGGCGCAATCTATACGGTCCGTGGGCTCCATCGTGGGCTTGGATTGGCATCCGTGAAATCGGTGGGGGCGTTTCCAGGCAACCGATCGGATGGACTGCCGCCAGATACGGGGCTGCTGGGGTTATTCTCTATGGATAACGGCGTACCCGTCGCTCTGATGGACGCGTCGTTCGTGACGCTTTGGCGTACTGCGGCATCTGTGGCACTGGCGGCCGAACTACTGGCTCGACCCGACAGCAAAGTACTCGCCTGTATCGGCGGACGTGGTATCGCGCCACGAGCGGTCGAACTTTTGAGTTCGCGATTCTCCTTCGATGAGATCCGTGTGTTTTCTGCAACAAAGGCTTCCCGAATGGCAGCGGTTGAACGTCTCGCATCGTGTGGCGCATCAGTGTGCGTCGCAACCTCCTGGCACGATTGTATTAAGGGCGCGGACGTTGTGATCGACGGCGCGGCCCTTACCTCCCATCAGTCTTTGTTTCCGATGGATGCTGTTGGTGAGGGGCAAACCATTGTCTCCTACGGCGCCTACTCTTCACTCCCGTCAGAGATCGGTCAGAAATTTGACCAAGCATTTACAGACCGTTGGGTCGATGGCGATACTGGTTCAACGGGGGCGGCGGGAACCCTGATTGCGCAGGGTGTCGTTACTGCCGATAGCCTCACGGGCTTCGTACCGGAAGTCGCCATTGGGAAAGCAGTAGGGCGCGTGACTGACGGCGACCGGATCCTCATCTGGCTGCGGGGGTTGGCGCAGTGCGACGTCACTTTAGGCGATTTACTGATCCGGAAAGCCCGAGAACAGAAGCTTGGGACCGAGCTGGATTATTTCTGAACTCGCGAAAGCAAAGGGAAGGATAAAGGCAATGCCACTTGTAACCATTGAATGGACACCAGGCCGAAATCAGGACCAACGCGATGCCATCGCAAAACGGGTCGTCGCGGCTGTGTCTGAAGAAGGGAACATCAGCCCCGAGGCAATCTGGGTGAAATTCCAAGAGGTTAGTCCGGACCTTTGGTATGTCGGCGAAGATAGCATTACGACCCGTGCCAAACGAAGAGCAGAATGCGGGTAAGCTAAGGGAGAATTTCATGCCGTCCTATCCCCATCGTGACGCGCTATCTCATCGATCAAGCGGTCTGTCCGTACGTGACAACGAACCCCAACCGGATATGGAGCGTATGCGACATTACCGGCTCGGCAGGCTTCAGGATCAGATCAAGAAGATGGGGTATGCCGGGGCGCTCTTGTTCGATCCGGTGAACGTCCGATACGCAACAGGCATCAGCAATTACGCGGTGTATGGGATGCACAATCCATTACGCTGCGTGTTTGTGCCGCCAGAGGGAAAATGCACCCTCTTCGATCACGATAACTTGGAATATTTCGGAGAACAGCTCGGAATATTTGCAGACGTTCGGGCAATGCCGACCCTGTCGTTCTTCTATTATGGAAATCTGCTACAGGAAGCCGCGGATGGTTTCTGCAAGGAGATTGCCGATCTGGTCGCTACGACGAATCCTGAGAACCGGCGTCTCGCGATTGATCGGTTTGAGCCGTCCCTAGCCCGCGGCTTCGCGAAAACGGATATGGATATTTATGACGCCCAGGAACCGGTGGAACGCGCCAGATCCATTAAATCCGACGATGAGGTTACGTGCATCCTGCACTCCATTTCCGTTGCAGAAGAAGCGCTTGCCGAAATCCGCGCTGCCCTGAAGCCTGGTGCGACCGAAAACCAGATGGCGGCGCTCCTGCAATACGTGAACATCTCGAACGGTGGAGAGTGGAGTGAGTATAAGCTGATCTCTTCCGGTGGGCGCACGAACCCCTGGGGCCAAGAAGCGACGGATCGGAAAATCCGCGCGGGTGAGCTTCTGATCGTCGATACGGGGATGGTTGGGCCGCTTGGCTACTTCGCCGACCTAACGCGTACCTTCATCTGCGAGCCGTGCAAGCCAACCGATGAACAGAAACGGCTGTATTCGATCGCAATCGAGAATATCGAATACAACATGTCCGTCTTAAAACCAGGCATGACGTTCCATGAGTTCTCCCACGCCTGTTGGAAGCTTCCGGACGAGTTTGTCGGTGACCGGTATCCAACCCCATTGCACGCAGTCGGTATGCGGGGTGAATGGCCGATGCTGTGCTATCCCATCGATCTTCATAAGCGCGGTCACGAAGGGACAATCGAACCAGGCATGACCCTGTCTGTTGAAAGTTACATCGGAGCGGAAGGCGGGACCGAGGGGGTTAAACTCGAAGAACAGGTACTCGTCACAGAGGATGGCATTCAACGGCTTTCGACCTTTCCATATGAAGAGCTGTTGATGGCTTAGGAGGTAGTGATATGACCACGGCGAATGCAGATGTTTTCCAGTTCGACATTGCGCAAGCAAAGGCAACCTTGGATTCGGACGGTGTCGGCCTTCCGCCGCATACTTATACGTCTCGGTCGGTGTTCGACTACGAATTGAGGGGGTTGCATGGCCAGTCCTGGACGTGCTTCGCGCCGCTTGAGAAGCTTGGGTCTACCCTGTTACTGCCACTGCCGGTCGATGCGGATGACACCGAGTGGCACCTCGTAGAGGGGGATGAATTTCCAGATCGTGAAATCGAAGTGGGCTTTCTTTTCAAGCGTGCCGCATGGGGAAACGGCTACGCAACGGAGGCTTGTGCACGGCTTCTACAATTTGCGTTTGAAGAAACACCTCTTGCAGAGGTAGTCGCCGTGATCGACCCCAAGAACACAGGATCGCGGAACGTCCTTTTGAAATGTGGGCTTCGCGAGGTCGGTTTGCGACGGGCCTACGCTGAAGTTTGCCCGGGTTTCCGGATCACGCGCGGCGAATGGCAGATGACGGTCGGGTAAGAGCTATCTGATCAAGAAAGTCTTAACCACCATCGCTAATCTCTCGTGCACTAGCCGTAGCAACCTTGGCTAACTGCCCAAGAACCCCGTATCCCACATCGGAATCCCGTTCTCTGGACGCCGGTTCGTAAGGGGAGGAATGGTGGTGGACGCAGTGAAACGCGAACCGGTCTCTGTATGCGGTTCCCTGTTTGCAGGAAAAATACAGGGTAATCTTCCGTACCACTGGTCCGCGTAGGCATTTGGTCTTTCAAAAACTCGCAAGATTCCAGATTTGCAGCTGTGATTCCCAACTGAAAAGAACAGGGAACTGGAACTCCCAATCAGGGACTTTGAATCGTGGATCAACGAACCCCGTTCTCAAATAAAATTCCTCTGAAATCCCCACGCTTTACTCGGACCGCTTTTATCATCTCGCGGCTGGTTAGGAGAACGACTGCAGGCATTGTCACGTAGCGGACATGGCCATTTCAATCTTGAACGCTATCTGACCGAGTACCAGACATCGAAAACTCGCTGGTTTACAGCGCTTGCCGACTGGAGATTGTTAGTTGCCTAGGACTCAACTTGTGAAGTTGGTTTAGTGTCCTGCCAACTTCTCTGACAGGCCCCCGTCTTACCATTCCACCTCGATCATTGCGTTGGAGAATGAAGCGAGGTGAAACTTTCTGGTTTGGTTTGGCCAGATGTAATGCGCGGTTCGCTCTACGGGATCGTAAACTGCGGTATAGAGCGTACCGAAACCTTGGTCGTAAGCATTTGTAAACAAGGGTGGTTTGGCAAATAGGTCGATCAAGCCCTGATCCGTCAGTCCGTCGTCACGCAGCCTGAACTTTAGGAACTGCTCGCGCTCCAGCGTCGCCGTGGCGCGCGCATGGTCATGCCATTCGACCTGTCCTTGGTGATTGGTTGCGTAGGCAACTGACTTTATCACCGGCTTTCGATCAGGAGAGACGAATGCAGTTGCGAACCGGCCCCGAGCATCAACGGCCGTGACGTTGTAGGCCATATGTGTCGGCACTGTACGCAGCACCGCCATCGCTTCCTCCGTCGTTTCGCAAAATTCAAGGATGTTGCGTAAGATAATCGGAATGCCAAAGCCATCCCCCACGGCCCGCCGACCGCCAAAGGTAAGGCTAATCGCCAAACCTGCGCCGTTGATACCGTCCAGCACCCCCCAAAGGCAGTCCGTCATGGCCAGGACGGAAAGGCCATTCCATTCGGATCGCAGGATAACGCCGTCAATCAACCGCGGATCATAATCGTAGTTTCGAACCAGCAGCGGACGCTCCCCCTGCCAAACGACCTGACTGCAGCCCGAGATATAGGCAGGCGGTCGCCATAGGCTAAGGAGACGTGCGGCAAGATCGCCGCCCCCGGCCAACTCACACAGACGCTCGTAAGTCGGCATCAATTTCGGCATGAAGTGCTTAAGCTTATCCCTACACACGGTGTAGGTCGCGCGTTGTTCAAGCCCGTCAGATAAAAACCAAGCTTTGTAAGCGGGCCAATTTTCCGCGAAAAGAGACGCCCAGACCTCTCCGGGCGTCTCTTCCGCGACGGCGCGAAATGTCAGCGACATGAAACGACTTCTTACTGTTCAGAGGATTTTGTAAGCTCCTGCCTGCGGCGTTGGGGCGAGGCTCCGCCCGCGGAACTTCCCTCTCATCCCATCGATCCACTGTTTGGCGCGACCATTGAGCTTGAAATTGTTCGTCATAAGCCGCCCGCGCGTCACAAGGATGCCGAGATCCGCCCCCTCGTAGCGATAATCGCCCGGGCCGGAGATGCGCAGGAAAAAGGCCTCGTTCTCACTGGCAACCGCTCGACGGTGATAATCGAACCGGTCGTACACAATCGACCCGTCCGGATTCATCCGATAGATTCCCGACTCAGGTGCGGCAGTGATGATATCGACTGAATCCTCCGTGTGCTTCATGACAAATTGGGACCAGCTGTCGATATTGTCCGCATCCGCCCATCGGGCATTCAGTGCATCCACATCCAAATCGAACGGCACATCTGAAAATTCCAAGAGATGGAACAGGAACAGCGGCGCGTCGGCATGGGCGAAGGCCGCGTGGTTCGTCATGGAACTGGCGCCAGTGATCCGCGGGTTTAGTTCGCCCAAATACATATCGCCCGAATCCGTGTCGATCAGGAAATCGAGTTCGAAGTAGCCGCGATAGCCTTCCTTACGAAGCTGTTCCCCAAACTGGAAGGTATAGTTGCGGGCCTTTTCGCGAATAGCCGGGGTGAAACTGGTGTCGAAAATCTCGTTCCCGCACCAGCCACCTTTGTAGGGCGTCAATTCTTTGAACCCAACCAGCTCCGTCATCAGAGGACCGACGATAGTGCCGGCCTTTGTCGTGCATGCCTCGATCGCGGAACCACGACAGTTGATCCGTTTCATCACCTTGATCTCGCCTTGGCCGATGATCTCCGACTGGTGGCGCTTGAAATCCTTCTCGGAAGAGATGAAGAAGGTGGTATGGCCGGAATCTCCAAAGGCCGATTGCAACACCAAGTCCTGGCCCAGGTCCTTAGAGACCTTCCGCAGGTGATCGTAGCTGTCAATCTCGGCCAGCACATTCGGTACGCTGGGGACGCCTGCCTTGTTCCCTATACGCACGGTTTCAATCTTGTTATCGACGTTGGTGCGAAGTTTGGCCTTAGGGAACCAAACGTCGATGCCCGCCTTCTTGGCAAGCTTCTCCGTCTCACCATCGAACATCAAGAACACGCCTTTTGGCTTCTTGCCTAGCCCGTGCACATAGTCGAGGACCTCTTTGTGCTGGAGGAGGTAGTTGTTGATATCCTCAATCGACTGGAACTCTGCGTGCGGCGCCTCCGACGGAACGAAGGTATTCGGGTGGCGCCCGTCATAACAGTCCAGATAATTTATGTATTTGAAGTTTCGTACCCACTCGTCCATGCCGAGAAGGTTGAAGTTCGTCGCGCTGATGAAGACGATCGGCGTCTCATTGCGATGAAAGAAGCGCCGAATATCGGACAGGCCATTCAATTTTTTTTGCTTCTTCTTCGCGACAGATCGCGTCGCCACCTTCTTCGCTGTCGCTGCTTTTGCTGTTGGCGCTTTTACGGCAGCCTTATTGGCGGAAGCTTTCTTCGCAGTTGCCTTCTTCCTAGGCGCTTTCTTGGCGGTCTTCTTCGCTGCGCTCGCTTTGCGGGCCATGGCAATCTCCTCCCTTTTTTATTCCCGGTTCAACAATGGTACCTTAGCTCGACTTCTTCTTTTTCTTTGGTTTTGGTGCGGCGTCTCCCGGTGCGCCAGGCATTTGGGCTGCCAAGGCCGCCTCCGTAAAGACACGAAGCCCAAGCTCTGGACGAAATCCATGGATTTCCTTCACATCGAGCGCCCTCATGAACTTTAAGATTTCCGCGCTGAGGATTTGGCCCGGAACCAGAATGGGAAAGCCGGGGGGATAGGGGATGACGAAAGACGACGACACGATCTCGCGTCCTTTTGCAATTTCGGCATCCAGGCTTCCGTCTTCCAGGCTTAGGTATTCGCAGGCCTCGGAGTCATACGAGAGGAAATAGGCCGCCCGAATATTCCCTTCCGGCGTGTTGGTGTCCTGCCCAGGATTAAAGGCGGGATGGAACCGACTGAAGTCGGGCAGCGGCGGCAGCTCTTCGACCAGAGACTTAACGTTTCTTTCATGCAGCTTGAGTTCATGCGGCGAGGCATCGTCCAACTGCTCTTCGATCTCACCGGCGATCTTGACGAGGACCTCAATAAGGTAGGCGAGCGAAGATCGGGTTGTCCCGATATTCGTCATAAACAACACCGTGTTGCGTGAGGTCTTATTGATTTGGATGCCGTAGCGATCCATCAGCTCACGGTTCTTGAACGTGTCGCCGTCAACGCCCAACGCACCGATCATGAGAGTCACCCGCGTGGCATCAAGCGCGAACTCGTCGTTGGCCCATGCATCCCAAATATCGGTCCAGCCATGCTCCGGCTCAAAATAGGCCTTAATCCCTGAGGCCCGATACTCTTCCGGGATCATGTCCTTCGCGGTTAGAACCTTGAACCATTTCTTCAGCAGCGGATGAGTGTGAATCTTCTCTCGCAGCACCATCGCAAGCTCAACTTGCTTCTGAACCATCTCGAAGCCTTCAAGCTCAACCTGGCGACGTCCCACATCAAGAGATGCGATTATCTGATAGTTCGGCGACGTCGATGTGTGGGTCATAAAGGCCTCATGGAACGGCTCTTCGACCTTTGATTTGAAGTCCTGATCATGAACATGGATCATCGACCCCTGCCGCAAGGACGTCAGCGTCTTATGGGTGCTTTGTGTCGCATAAGCTCGAACGCGGACTTTGTCCGGATCGGGCATCAAGCGCTCTTCCAGCCATGTATCCTCGCGACTCTGGTCCTTCTTATCAAAATCCGCTTTCCAAGCGGAATAGGCTTGCCTGTATTCTCCGGTCTTGAACCGGTCACGCAGTCGCTCGGCTGTGTACATCGCCGTACGTTGGCGATAGGTCGGACCGAACCGGGCAAACCCAAACCAGGCTTCATCCCATAGGAAGACAAGGTCGGGCTTAATCGCCAGACACTCCTCCATCACCCGTTCTACATTGTAGACAACGCCGTCGAACGTGCAGTTCGTCAGCAGCAACATGCGGACGCGATCAAGCTTGCCTGCATCCTTGAGCTTTAGCAGTTGGTGTTTGATTTCACGCAACGGCACGGCGCCATACATGGAAAATTCGTTCAACGGATAGCTATCGAGATAAACGACATGAGCGCCAGCCAAAACCATTCCATAATGATGGGATTTGTGGCAGTCCCGATCGACCAGAACAATGTCATCTGGCCGCACGAGGGCTTGAACCACAATCTTATTGCAGGTCGACGTACCGTTCGTCGCAAAGAAAGTCTGACGCGCACCGAACGCGCGTGCTGCCAGTTCTTGTGCCTCTTTGATCGGCCCATGAGGATCCAAGAGTGAGTCGAGACCGCCGGATGTCGCCGACGTTTCCGCAAGGAAAATATTCATGCCGTAGAAATCGCCCATATCGCGAATCCAATGAGATTTCGCGATGGATTTGCCGCGGCTGATCGGCATAGCGTGAAACACGCCAGTCGGCTGGCGAGAATATTCCTTCAGCGCCGTAAAAAACGGTGTTTGAAAACGCGCCCGAACGCCCCTGAGAATGTTCAGGTGCAGTTCCATATAATCTTCCTGATTATAGAATATGCGCCGACAATTATCGCAGACCTTGCCCGCGATCTCTTCGACGAGCTGGTCTGTTACCAGGAAAACGTCGAGCTCAGGCCGAACCCGTCCGATCGCATGCGCCAATGCGATGCCCAGGTCTTCTGGCGGCAAGTCCGTGTAATCAAGCTCACCAAGTCTATTCAAGAGACGGGTTAGCATGGGCATCGCATGACGCGAGCTGTAAGGGAACCCGTATCGAATCACTACGGCCTGGATATTATGGTTGAACAGGCAACCAATCATAGCATCTTCGAACGACCCAACGACGAGGCTCTCATAAACAAAGGGGTCCTCGGGACGGCGCTTTTCACGGAGCGCGTGTTTGGTGGATAGCTCTTGATGCGGAGTCAGATCATCGACGATCATGACTTCGAAGTATGGACGCGCGCGCGCACGCTCTTCAGCGGTCTGATCGACTTCTTCGTCATCGTCGTCGTCCTCACCCGGCAGCACGTGAAGATGTCGGCGGCGATAACTGTCACTCATGAGCGCGCGGGTGATCTTTGCCGAGGCATGGGCCATCTCGGCATATTCCTTCCGCTCGAACATTATGCGGAGCCTGTTGAATACCTGGGCTCCCGGAAAAGCCCAGTAGCTCTCAATAGGCTCTAGGAGTTCGAGAACCTCTTTTACACTCTGAATCGCCTTGTCGTGGCGTGGTCCCGTTGGGAACTCAAAAGCCCTGGCGGTGGCGTTGCGCAATCGACTCCAGGCGTCCTGGCGGACCTGAGAGGCACTATAAAAGCGCGTCAGATCATATTTTCCAGAGACCGAACCGGAGGCCGTTGCGCTGTCGTTCATCCGCTGTTTTCCTTTATGCTTCCGTCAATGACCCCGAAGCCGGCGCCGCTTGGCGGTTGGCCACGGACGTCCTGAACCGGTCGGCCGTGCCGGTCGAGTTCAAGCGAACCAGGACGACCGTCCAATCCAGCGCGCGATCCTCGCTCCGGCATTTTGAGCGGTCCCAGACTTTCCAGGTAGGGTGCTTCTCCCTGCGACCTGTCATACAGATCGAACTCGACATCGCGATCGCGAAAACTTTTCAAGGTTTGACCAAGGCCGCGCAGGCCCGTCTCCCGTTGGCGTCGGACCATGTCCAGATCGATTTCCATTGGAATGATCTCTTCTTGTCCCGCAGCCTGGTGCAAAACCATGCCGGCGGGATCAATGATGCAGGAGCGTCCGCACCCACCTGCGGCAAGGCCGTTCACGTCGATGACATAGCACTGGAACATGGCCGCGCTGGCTCGTGCGATGGAGAGTTCTACGTCTCTGTCGGTGGTTCCTGTCAGGACTGGATGCAGCAAAACCTCGACGCCGTTGGACGTCAGCGTGCGCGTCGTTTCAGGGAACCAAATGTCGTAACAAATCGACACGCCGAACCGCCCAACCTCGGGTACGTCGAAGACCATGAATTCCGTCCCGGCGCGCACATCGTTTTCATACGGGCGAAACGGGAACATTTTTCGGTAACGCCCAACGAGCGTACCCTTGGGGTCGATGACACAGGCTGTGTTGTAGATGTCGTCGCCGGAGCGCTCAAAAACGGATCCGGGCAAGAGCCAAACATTGTGTTGGGCCGCCATTTCCTGAAAGACGGATTCTATGCTGGCCAAATCGTCCGTCGCGTGACTGGTCAAAGGACCGAACGGCGCGAGCTCCGAAAAGACGACCATTTGCACCCAGGGAAACCGTGCCATTGCTAGGTCGAGACGATGGCGCATCGCCGAAATATTTTCCTGCAACGCACCCACATGCATCTGAACGGCGGCTATGGCAAACGGGGTCATCTGGGTTACACGGCTCCTGGCTAGCTTCGAACGGGCAAAATAATTTCCCGTCCAATAGTTCGTAAACTTAAGTATAGGACGCTGTTCTATAAAAAGAAAATCCCGTGTCGGAACCCGATTGGGCTCCGACACGGAACTGACTTTGATTATGCAGCGGGCTCTTCCCGAACATCTTCCGAAGGCTCAAGAACGGCGAAAGCCTCTACCGTTTCCTCAGTTTCCACGGTGTCGATGACGCGAGCTTCCTTGGCTGGTTTCTCAGACTGTTTCTCGGTTGGTTTCTCGGCGGCTGCCTCAACCTTCCGGGCAATCGACTTCGGCGCGTTTTCGTTCGACGGCAGCGCGATTCGCATTGCGAGCGTCCATACATGGCCGAACGGGTCGACAATCTTACCGAAACGCTCGCCGACGACAGTGTCATGCATCGGCACAAGAACTTGGCCGCCCGCGTTCACCGCTGCAGCCATGGCCGCATCCGGGTCCGACAGATAGACATGCATGGCAACCGCGGTTCCACCAAGCGCGGTCGGGGAGAGAATCCCGTATTCTGGCACCTCGTCACAAAGCAGGACAATGGCGGAACCAATTTTCAACTCGGCATGCATCACATGCGCTCCCGCTTCATCAGCGTGACGCGAGACGATCGTCGCGTCGAAGGCGGCCTGGTAATAGGCAAGAGCCTCGTCCGCCGCGCGCACGACCAGATAAGGGGTGACGGTGCGATAGCCCGTCGGAACAGGTTTTACTTTCCTAGGCATCGATTACTCCTATTTGAAACGTCGATCGACCGACACGGCGATCGCATACATCATGGCTCATAATGTATTTGTATCTCACCGTCAACATCATGACCAATGGTGTAGACGGTCCTGAAAATAGGAATTAGACTTATGGATATGGGCGGTCTCGGCGGAAATATTGATCAAGATACAGCGCTTGGCGTTCAGATGACGCTTACCCAGGCGGAGCTGGCCGGTTACCGGGAAGAAGCGCGCCTTGGCGAATATGCCGTCGTCTTCCGAGCACACCGCAGTCTTCAAGGTGGTGGATACGGGGATCAGGAAAAACGGCCATACGCTTGGGGTGTTATCGTCTATGTCGATGGCATGGTGGCCCGACTCTACAGTGCCCGCGGCCACCCACGGGAATGGACCAGCATTGAGCGCCTTGAGAAATGGCTTCGTTCCCAAGGCTTCTGGTACTGGTGGATGAGAAACGACCTAGAGCCTCTATACGAAGGAGAAGCAGGCCTGTCAGACGGAGATGTTTGAGCCCAGACTTGGGTACACCCGAGAGGTCAATTTTCCTGCACTGGATCAGTGATTTCCATACTGCACGTCATGAAGAACTTAGCAGACGGTTATCTGGACGTCAGTTCGCGTAGGGAGGAATGGTGGGCCATGTAGGATTCGAACCTACGACCTGCCGATTAAGAGTCGGATGCTCTACCAACTGAGCTAATGGCCCATACCAGACTTTGACGTGCCCGAAAGGATCGTGGCGAAGTGT
>Ga0207422_1003185_pt1 | contig 17458 bp, 9 predicted proteins | sample MarCyaLeptolynsp_FD_187757 | JGI IMG/M metagenome (GOLD analysis project Ga0207422, IMG submission 187757) | Marine cyanobacterial communities from Panama - species 1 Leptolyngbya sp. (SPAdes) | ecosystem: Environmental > Aquatic > Marine > Unclassified | place: Panama: Panama City | collected...
CGATCATGCCAACACGGCCATTAAACCAGTCCTTTGTCTCAAACCAGTTTAAGGTATCTTCTGCATCATTAATGTCCCCATAACCAATGGTGTAATCCCCTTCTGATTCATGTTTCCCCCGGCGATCCTGCACAGCAAACACATACCCATGGCTGGCATAATAATAGGCCTTGGAATAATGCGAGATGGGTTGCTCTTGGTCCACCAAGCGAAACCTGGCCTTATTATAAGGGGTCCGTTCCATAATAATGGGCAACTTGCCTTCAAAACCTTCCGGAAAATACAGATCCGTTGAAAGTCTTACGCCATCACGCATTTCAATGAAGTGACTGCGTTCTACGCGAACTTTGTAAGGACCTTTTTCAAAAGGAATGCTTTGGGGCATTTCTGCAACAGCTTCTTCACCACCTGCTTTAACAATACCTGAATACAGACCGGATAACAGAATTGCCAAACCAATAAATTTTGCGGATTTTTTCATGATTACTCCTGGAAAAGGCATCGCATATTGTACAACACCTGAAATAAAAAAATGAGAATAAAATCAAAAGGCCGGACTAACAAAGTACATCAATGTTAATCCGGCCGGATTATTATTAGAATCTTGTCTCTAATTCAATGCCGATCACACGGGGATAATCCTGTGTGATCAGGGCGACACCGTTCGCCGGAATTTGTGAATAGATTTGACCGGATTCATTCAGGAGGTTGTTGGCATAGATATACAGGCCCAATGCCTCGGTATTAACGCCAACACGCATTCTCATCAAATCACGGCTGTCGCCTTTCTGGGCAAGGGTTCCAAACTGACCAAATTGGCCGTCCTTATGACTGTAACTGATGTTAATCAGACCGTTCAGTTGATCTGAAATACTCCAGACGTAATTCGCCATCATGGAGAATGACCATTCCGGCACAAAGTTAATCCGTTGACCTTCCAGGGCACTGGCATCCCCCAGATCCAAAACATTCCTGAATTCCGTGCTGTTCCAATTTGCCGTACCCGTAAAGGTCAAGCCCGGAATAGATTGGGGCGCATACATTAGCCCCAAGTCAATACCGTAACTTTCCACATCACCAACACCATATGCGGCGAATAGCCCCATAAAGGCCGCAGAGAAACGAGCATCATTCCAATCCTGATAATAAAGCGCCACATCAAGTAGCAGACTGTCATCACTCAAAGAAAACTTACCCCCCACTTCGTAACTGGTCAGCGTATCAGAATCCAAAACATCTTCACAAGGCAGTCCGCCACTGCGGTGTAATGCGCAGTTATTAAGGCTGTTGAATGAACCTGAACGGAAACCCTGGGCAATATTCAGATAATAACTCGTGTCCTCATCCGGTTGATAAGAAAGGTTAAACCGGAAGGTTGTTTTATCAAATTTCGCCCCATCCAGTTCACCGGCTCCCTCTGCGGCGCTGCCGCCCAGTTCTTCTTCAAAATACCGAATACCAATCAAAGGAATAAGTTTTCCGTCCATCAACTCATAAGACGCTTCCCCAAAAAACGAAATTGATTCTTGTGTGCTGGTAAATTCTGTAGAGGTATTCAAAAAGAAAGGCGGTATTTCCGGCGTCCAGATATTCTCTGTGAATGAATCCGCATCTGTTGATGAATAAAAAACACCCACCAACCATTTGAACGCTGAATCACTATTCGAAGACAATCGTGTCTCGTTGGACCAGGTCTCCTGAACAGAAGTAGATGACGATGCAACGGATGTAAAAGGCAGTACAAGGCTAATAAGACCGTCTGTATCCGCTTCAGAATAAGCCGTGTTGGATGATAAAGAAACACCCACAAAATCATATTTCAAGGTCAAAGAGAACAGATCAATCGCAACATTGCTGAAATCGCCCGGTGAACTAGAAGAAACCAGATTAGTTGGATCATTAAAGGAAATAAGCGTTCCGGCCAGCTGATCGGCCTTATTATGATTGTACATCAAATCAATTGACAGGTCTTCCGTCGGCTGGAACAGAACATTCACCCGGTAAGAGGAAAGTTCCGCATCATTGACATTCTCATTGCCGAGGGAATCTTCAAGATACCCGCCAATTTCCTCATAACTGCCGACCGCTCTGATGGCCAATTTATCTTCGACCAGGGGGATGCTGACAAAACCGTCAATATAATATCCATCCTCACCACCATCAGCAAAGGAATATGATCCACGGACAGCCCCCTCAAACTCAGTCAGGTTCGGCGCGTTTGGTATGTATCTGATAACGCCGCCCATCGCACCGTTGCCATACAGTGTGCCTTGTGGGCCACGCAACACTTCAACACGTTGCATGTCATAAACCCGGCCCACAGGTGCGTTGCCACCAGTGCCTAAATAAGCAGCCTCGCCAATATAATACCCAACAGTTGGTCCTGCTGCACCTTGTGCGATACCGCGAATTTGGAAACGCCGCTGTCCGACGGTTGTACTGATATCTTCACCGGACCCCGGTACAAATTCCAACACCTGTTGCACATCGCGAATATTCGCGGTTGTCAATTGGGTTTCGCCAAGGGCCTGAATGGAAACAGGCACATCAATAATAGATTGTTCACGCTTGCTCGCTGTTACCACGATTTCTTCAAAAGACGGCATTTCTTTTGTTTCAGTTGCGTCAGATGTTGTGTCGGCATCTGCCGCAGCAGAAAAACCGAATAAACCAGCAAATAATGCTGAGACACCGGATAATAAATTGGATTTTCTTTTCTTTTGAGTCACTGAGGCCTCCCTTTCCTGCGCTGGCGCGCTTTCTTTCTGTTTGATCACAATTACACCACTTTCCGTGAGGCCTCCGGATAGTGACGTTCCCTCAAACATAAGACTCAAAGCCTTTTGCAGAGAATACCGCCCTGCAATTGCATTGGTGCGTACACTGGTCACAGTATCTGTGCGGAAAAGAACCGATCTGTTGGTCTGGGAGGCTATTTTTTTAACAGCCTCTGCAGCAGGAAGCGATGGCACATCAAAATTAGGCAAAACTTCCCTGTCTTGCGCCGAAGCTATTCCAGCGCAAGTTAAATACAAACAGATCACAGCAAAGACGCTTCGTAGCGCTTGCATATCTTTTCCCTCCGGTGTAACGTCACCACAGGCAATTGCTTCTCCGGCAACCTGCATATGAGTGATTGGGATAGAAAGAATCCTCTAGTTTTAGGATAATTTTTTTATTTTCCCAAGGATAGCCCTCTATGCATTGATACGTAAAAGCCTTGGAGAAGGTCCAAAATGGATAAAAAAAACAAGAATGATTCAAATGAGTCATTCACCTCAATCCTTCAGAAAAATATGCCGCTATTTGCAAAAATCTTGCGGCGATTTTCCATGTCGACTACCGACATTGAAGATGTCACTCAGGAAACGCTGCTGAGAGCACTTGAGGCGCGTAAAAAGAAAAATATCCATAACCCAAAACAATTCATGCTTTCCATCGCAAAGAATGTTGCCAGAGAAGAATTTCGCCGCAGAGCCCGTGTTTCCTATGAATTACTAGAGGATTCTGGTCTTGAAAATCACCCATCAGAAGAGCCTGGTGTTGAACAGGTTGTTGATGGGCGCGAAAAAATGCGTAGCCTGACGGAAACCGTTGCAGCAATGCCACGGCAACGCAAGGCTGTTTTTGTGCTAAAACATATATATGGGGCAAGTCACAAGGAGATTTCTGCAAAACTGGGTATTTCTGTGAGTACTGTGGAAAAACATGTTGCGGCAGGTTTGAAATCCTGCCAACAAAAAATGCTGCAGGATGGGACAAATGAGAAAACCAAAGACACAGTACAATATCTTTTTAGATCCAGAGACTGAGGTTGTGAGAAGATCATGAGCAAGACTGTAGACATAGAAAATAGAGAATTGATTTCTGCCGAGGCACGCGCTTGGCTGGCTCAGATCGAGACCGGCGAGCTGTCCGCAGAAGATCGCAAAGCTTTTCGGACCTGGATCAATACCAGCCCGGTACATTTAGAGGAATTCAGACTGTTTTCTGATCTATCAGCACAATTGAATGATCTGCATTCGTTGATTGAACCCTTGGAAGCCAGAGAAAAACCCAAACATCAATATGTACCCCGCTTTGTTGCCGTGGCAGCAACGATCATGCTCCTGCTTTTTGGGACTGTGATAATGTTCCAATCCTATACCGTTTCGCCGGATACAGTGACGGCTTATACAACCGAAATTGGCGAATATCGAAGCATCACATTGGAAGACGGAAGTGTCATTCAGCTGAACACCGGCAGTTCTGTGAATGTGACCTTCACCGATCAGACCCGTGAGGTTCTTCTGGATAAGGGGGAAGCGTTTTTCACAGTCGCCAAAGACCCTTCCCGGCCCTTTACCGTGTTTGCCGGGGAAAACGCCATTCGGGCGATTGGTACGGCTTTTTCTGTGCGTTTAGTAGATTCAAAAAACACCAGCTTGATTGTCACCGAGGGCATTGTCGAATTCTCCAACACCCTCAAAACAGTACCTGATAATGCCATTTCCAGCGAAACACCGGAAATGCCCGTAGAACCTGACCTTCCTGTTAGAGTAGCCGCCGGACATGGGTATTCGACAACAGCCGCGCTGCACAAAGAACCGGTCCAGGTCCTGGACGAAACCGTGCGACAATCAAAAATTGCCTGGACGGAAGGTATCTTTGATTTTTCAGGAACCCCTCTGATGGACGTAATCGGCGAAGTCAGCCGACATACAGAACTCAATATTATCGTAGATGATCCTCAAGTGGAAAACATCATGTTTGGGGGCATTTTCCCATTGGGTGATATAGACGCACTGCTTGAAACGCTGCCACATTTTGGCGTGGATGTTAAATATGTTGGCTCGAAAGAAATTCACATTAGTCTGGCCGAGAATATTGAATAAATTACTGGCTTCAAATTAAGAACTGCTTCCGATTAAAAAAAAGCCCTGCTGCAAAAGCAACAGGGCTTTAAAAGGCTATGGTAATTCTGGAACTATTAGAATCGGAAACGAGCCTGTACAGCAAAGGTTCTTGTTCTATCCAGGATACAGGTATGTGTCCCTTCCGCAACGCCCGTCACCGGGTCGGTCACAAAGGCACTGGCAGGGACGTCACCTCTGAAGGAACAGACCAATTCATCCGTCAGGTTACGGCCGATAAAGGCCACCTGCCATGCTTCATCAATGGCACCCAACGCAAGGCGGAAGTCAATGGTGGTGTAAGCTTCCTGTAAACTTGCCGGGTCCAGATCGGGTGCAGTGAAGAAATTATCAACTGTGAAAATTTCCAGACGAGTGTCGATTTCCAGGTCTTCTGTAATCGGACGATTATAGTTCAATGAGAACTGACCTGTGAAATCAGGGGCATATGCCAATGGCTGTCCCGCGAGATTTTGCAAACGACCATTGTCTGAAGACAAATCACATTCCGGGAAACCTGTACTCGGTCCGGCACCCACCGCACATGGTGCGCCAGGATAATCATCATATTCAGAGTTTAAATAAATCGCGGTTGCATTAAATGTCAGCCCTTCAGTGATGGCCCAGGACAATTCTGCTTCAACACCCTGACTAATGGATGAAGCCGCATTATTGGTGTTGCTCAGGTCTGTGACCGGATTAAAGGCGGTCACCTGAAGGTCATCATATTTACCTCTGAAATAGGTCAGGTTAAAAGTGGCCGCATTATCAAACAATGTCGATTTCATACCCACTTCCCAGGCACTGACTTCTTCCTGGTCAAAGCCCAACAGATCAGGTGTTACATTTGGCTCGGCCCCAAAATCAAAACCACCGGCTTTGAAACCCTGTTTCCAGGAAACAAATAACAGAATATCTTCTGTCGGGAACCAGTTCAATGTCACAGACGGCTGGAATTTTTCAAAAGAGGCACTGGAGGATGTCTGACTGAACGGAATCCGTGCACCAGGACCAGGTGCCGCACAATTCACGACTGTCTCGCCTTCGGCCAGCTCCTGACCACGACAGCCCTGAACATCGATATTTTTGTCAACTTTGGTGTAACGACCAGCAAGGATCAATTCCAGCTCTTCTGTAAAGCTGTAGCCCACTTCGGCAAATACGGCCCAAGATTTGGCTTCTTCCTCAAAATCCCTGACCAGGGTATTACCCATACCCATGTTGATCACCGGGTTTACATTCAGAAATCCAACATCATTGTTGTCATAATAGGCACCCACCATCCAGTTCAGGCTGTCTTCAGAATTTGACTGAATTCTGATTTCCTGACTGAATTGGTTGAAATACTCATTAAAACCAGGACCCGCCAGTAAAGTGGCTGTCTGGTCAGCATCCGCATAGAACTGGTTATCAAACTCATAATATGATGTTTGTGAGAAGAAGCTAATACCGTCACCGATTTCAGCTTCAACACGACCATAAGCACCATACAGTTCCAGCAAACCATAACCCGCGGGGTCCGCATTCAGAGAAGAGTTATCCGGCAATGAAACCAAAGAACCTGGAGTGCCATCTGTTAAATATCCTGTCACAGGGCGGATCGGATCATTAACCGCAGAGCGAATACCATTCACAACACAATCATCTGTAGGGTTCATATTACGGGCAATAAACCCTGGATTAGAGGAACAAACAGACAGTTCCTGGTTACGACCCAGTTCTTCATCGCGGGAATACCAGCCTGCAACGGTGACTAAGACATCATCCGTCGCATCAAATTCAAAGATCGCACGGCCGGTGAAATTTTCACTACGGGGTTCAGATTGCTCCGTTGCAATATTTTGCACCCAGCCTTCGCTTAAATCACGGTAGCGAACGGCCACTCTGGCCCGCAAACCATCTGTGATCGGACCGGAAAGAACACCTGTTGTCGACCATTCGTTATGGTTGAATTCATAAAGGGCATCCACATAACCTTCAAATTCTTCGGTTGGTTTTGCCCAGTTTAACAGAACCGCACCGGCGATGGCGTTTTTACCGGCATATGTCGGTTGAGGGCCCTTCAGAACTTCCACACGTTCCAGGTCCACAAACCCGGCCCGTGTGCCTCTTGAACGGCCAAAATAAACACCATCCATGAAAATTGGCACAGATTGTTCAAAACCAAGGTTTGGTCCGGAACCTACACCGCGGATAAAGATTTGATCACCCATACCCCCGCGCGGTGCCTGGAAACCCGGCACTTCAATATCTTCAAAGTTTGTCATGTTAAATTCGGTGATTTTCTCACCGGAAACAACTGAGATCACAACAGGCACAGATTGCAGTGATGCTTCACGCTTTGTGGCCGTCACGGTGATTGTCTCAAGTTCAACAGTCGTATCTCTGACAACTTCCACATCTTCGGCTTGCGCAAAAGTCACACAGGAAAGTGCACATAATGAGGCAATAGACTGTCTGAGAATATTCCGTTTGGACATCTCTTCCTCCCTAATTCAAATAATATCATAAGCCCCTTTTTTGGAGATAAATTTTCTGCCAAAAAAGAGCCTTTCCCAAGGATTTCAGAATAAACTCCGGCCCATTTCTTTCCTAAACAAATGAACTTATCGCTTTGATAAGAGATTTTATATTACTCAATAAAGTTGTTTATATTCAATACTTTATAAAAAAATCAGAAAACCCTTTCGGCCTCAGGTGAAAGTTTTTTCTGGATGGTGCAGAAAAAGTAAACCCTCTATAAAACCTATTCGCAGAGTTATGATTTTTTGATTTGGGAAATCTGTTCTTCCAGACGAAGAAAATGATCTTTGACCTCATCCGCACGCACTTTATCTGTTTGGGCAAAGTCACTTGCCAGCAAGCGTTTAAATCCGGCGACACGCCGGGACATCAGATCCAGTGCGCGCTGGTTCAGATTTAAAGTACCCGCTTCATAGCGTGCTAAATTTTCTTCTAATTGCCTTGCGATATGAGAAGTGGTTTCTGTGAACATTTTCACATCCTGCATACGTGCTGCAGCGGTTGCCCGCAACACCAGTAAATCCAGTTGTCGCGAGATCATCAAAGCTGCATCCAGGCTTTCAACCGCATCCATGTTCAGGGCTTTAGTCTGATCACCAGCATCAACCTTAGTCCGCCATTCGGCTTTTAATTTAGCGACTTCCGGGAACCAGATATCTGTGGGTTGAACGCCCCCAAATTCCGTGTCCAGTTTGGCCAATTCGATCCAGTCCTGCTGCATACCTAATTTCCAGCCTTTGATCACGGCGGCTGGTACACCAGTCATTGACTCTGCCAGTTTCTGTACTTCTGCCGGGGCTTTTCCTGTGGCCAAGGCCGGTAAAAATTCACGCACAATGGCGTAGGCGGCCTGTTGGTTTTGCGGGTCCTGTTGCAAAGACCGTGTAAAGGCCCCTAATGCATAATCCCGCCGTCCCTGATATCTGAGCCCGATGCCCTGAACAAGATACCCTTCTGCGGTGCCATCCATGTGTTTCGCAAGGTCTATGGCTCGGTTATTATTGCCAATGGCGATGACTTTGCGGGTCAGATAATCGTAATTGATCGTTTGAAGGGTCTCGCCCAGTGCCCCCTTTATCAACGGATCAAGAGGTGCGAATAACTGATAGAGACTTTTGGTAGTCAGACCATCTCCGCGGGGACGGCTGGCAAAAGCCATACGGTTATCATCATCGGTATTGGGGACACCCCCTAACGCCAATCGATTAAGGCCGTCATTTGTGGCCACCAATGCCGCGATTAAATCTTCCACAGCAAAAATACCCAAACCAGAAAAATGTTCAGGATGATCGTTTAAAGGGCGCCCTGTTTTCACCAGCTCTGTTTCAATCTCCAAAGCACTTTGTGAGGCCAGGAAATGCAAAACGCTGGGGGATGGTTGATACAAACGGACATATTTAAATTGCCGTTTTAATGTCACCGCAATCGAACGTAACAGTTTCTCATCCACAAAACCCGCGTTGATCCATTGTACAAAAACACCGTCCGGCGTCATGACCTGTCGCGCCAATTGCACAAATTCAGCGGTATATAAATGGGATGCACCTGCCGTCCAGGGATGCGACGGTTGCGACACAACGATGTCATATTTTTGTTGCGTCAATGACATGGCATTGCGGGCATCATTATGAACAATACGCACGCGGGGATCACTTAACGGATCAAAACGACGCTCGGCCGAGATTTGTTGATTGGCCCGGGTGACCTGTGATTCAATTTCAATCACATCAATCTGTTTCAGGTTCGGCGGTGCCCCTTCGATGGCAACCCCTCCACCTAAGCCAACAATCAACATATTTTGCGCATCAGGTCGGGCAATTGCCGGTAAAGCCGTCAGCCATTTTTGATCATGTAAGGCCGGTGGCTCCCCCTTCGGTTCGATGGTTGCTTCGGGTAAACCGTTGGTACGTAAATAATAGGATCCATCCCGTTTCTTTAACAGAACGGTTGCCGCCCGCCCAACGGCATAATATTCAATATCACCGCCCCGTTCATTATCCACCAGCGAGGTATCAATAAAGGAATAGGGAATACCCGGATTATAAAACAGGGCTAATAAGGAGATACCGGCCGTGATCAGAATTGCCCGGTATTTTTGGGCCAGAAAATAACAGGCCGCCGCCGCTAAAAGACCATTCAACCAGATATTCAAACGCAGATCTCCGGAAAAACCCAATTCAGGGATCAGGAAAAATCCGGCCAGAACAGAGCCAATGATCGCGCCCACCGTGTTCCAGGCATATACCTTGGCGGTTGAATGACTGGCCTGAAGGGCATCATGGGTCAGAATACGTACCGCCAGAGGAAAGGTCGCGCCAATGAAAAGCGTCGAGGGGGTCATGACAAAAAATGCCAACAGGACATTTTCTTTCAGTCCCGCTTCAATCGGCCGGTAAGAGGTAATCCACACATATGCTGCCAAAGATGTCAGGGCAATACCAACCTGGCAGATTGTGAAGACAAAGCTGGCTTGTTGGCGGTTTTTACAGAATTTTCCGGCTATGGCCCCACCCAGCGCAATGCCTGTCAAAAAACTGGCCAGCATGGTGGCAAAGGCAAAAACGGTGCCGCCTAAAACATGGCTCAGTAATCTGGTCCAAAGCACTTCATACGAAAAGGTCACCACCCCGGATATGGCAATCACGGGCAATATCCAGGCACCTGTTTTGTGCCAATCGGCAAAATTGCCGAGCATTGGTTTAGCCGCATTATTTTGTTTTGCATCCTCTGGTGCGATAGCAAAACTATATCCCTCGCCATAGACACGTTTCGTATGTTGCGTGATTAAATAGGCCAGAACAAAAACAAGACCATTGAGTAAGGCACCCGCAAGCACGGTTTTGTTCAATCCCAAGGCTGGTAAAATTACAAAACCTGCCGCCAGTGTTCCAAACACGGCCCCCAGGGTATTAATGGCATATAACCAGGAAATACGTGATCCGATATGGGTATTCAGGCGCACGGCCTGCCTGATTAACAAAGGTAAAGTCGCGCCCATCAGTCCGGTCGGGATCACCAACAGAACAAAGGTCGCCAGAATATAAAATAACAATTGCAGAAAACCGCCGCTGTCCGGCAGACCCGGTTGTCCCCCCAACATGGCAATATAAATCTTAAACACGCCATACATGCCCAGAGGCACCAGCAAGGCGGCAATGGCAATCCCGGCTTCCAGAACACCATAAACCAATACCGGCCGCTTCAATCGGTCAATATATCTTTGGATTACGATGGCCCCCAACGCCAAACCGGACATATAAGACGCCAACACAGTGGCAACTGCATATTCTGATGTCCCGAACAAAATGGAAAATTGTCTGAGCCAGGCCGTTTGATAAATCAGAGCCGCCATACCCGACAATAAAAAACACAGGCTGACCAGTGCATAGATAAGTTTAGAGTCAGTTTGCCCCGCCCTGATATCTGGCTTTGTTTTTTTCCCATCGGTTTGACGGTGCCGTCGTTTTGAAGCCATGCCCTGTACCTTAATGATATTCCGGAGGTACTATATTACTGATTATAAAATAAAAATAGCCCTCTACATACTTTGCCTCAAAAGATTTTCATAATCTGCCACGTCCGCTTTGCGGGGATTTGTCGCACTTAAATGATCTTTAGAGGCTTTTTCAGCTATTTCCGGGATCAGAGTTTCGTCGAAACCAAGTGCGCCTAATCCATTTGGCAAACCGATATCAGCAACCAGATCACCGAGCCAGTCATGCAGGGCTTTATCTGTTTTCACAACAGACCTGAGAACATCAATACGCTCCGGTGCGGCCTGTTTGTTAAAGTCCAGAACAGGGGGCAGAAGAATGCCAATTAATGTGCCATGATGGTAATGCAATTCACCCAACGGATTGGCCATGGCATGGGCAGACCCCAGACCTTTTTGCAAAACCATACCCCCTTCAATCGACGCCATCATCATTTCCCAGCGGGCCTGACGATTATGGCCCTCATGAACGGCTTTGGAAAGCCAGGCGGCTGCCCTTGTCACCCCATCAAGGGCAATGGCATCCGCCGGAGGATTAATACTGCTGCTGAGGTAAGTTTCTATCCCATGGGACAAGGCATCAATCCCCGTAGCCGCCGTCAAACGGGGCGGAAGGGATAAGGTCAATTCAGGATCGGCAATCACCGTATTGGCAACCATTTTCAGATTAACGGCCACACACTTAAGGCCATTATTCAGCGTCATGACCGATGCACGGCCAATTTCTGCCCCTGTACCGGCCGCCGTCGGAATGGCAATCTGAGGCGCCACCGTTCCTATCTTTGCAGAGCCGCCAATCTTGACATCATAATCAGCAAATTTGCCGCCATGCGTTGAGACCAGCGCAACAGCCTTACCCAAATCAATTGGCGATCCCCCACCCAGGACAATCACCCCATCACAGCCATGTTCTTCCCACAATGCCAGGCATTCTTCCAGATTGGCTTCGGAAGGATTTTCTGACGTTCCGGTATAAAGCACAGGCTTATGAGGCTTTGCCGCATCCAGAACCCGTTCAAGAATGCCAGATTGTTCAATGCCCTTGTCCGTAATCAACAGAGGTTTCTTTAACCCCAAGGCATCGATTTCACTGGCAAGAAGCGAAATCGCGCCAAAATCAAAATGGATTTTTGACAGATATTGAATCAGGCTCACGATCCGGCTTCCAAATAGATATGTTTTGTTTCCAGGAAATCATGCATGGCTTCAACTCCGTGCAGACGACCAACACCACTTTCACGGAAACCACCGGTTTCCACTTCGGCCATCTGACGGTTGTGGCAATTCAGCCAGACACTGCCCATACGGATTTCACGGCTCATACGCATCGCGCGATTTAGATCTTGAGTATAAAGGCTAGCGGCCAATCCAAAACGGGTCGCGTTGGCCATTTCCACCGCCTGTTCTTCATCCGAGAATGTCTCGATGGAAACCATCGGGGCAAAATGTTCTTCCTGAACCAGCGGACTGGCCACATCATCAACCTTGAACAGGGTTGGTGAAATGAAAGATCCATTGGCCAATTCGCCATCGCCCGGTGCGCCCTGCAGCAACATTTCGGCATCTGCATTAATGCGGTCAATCACACCTAAAACACGTTTCTGGTTATCATGATCGATCAAAGGTCCCAGATCTGTGCCCGCATCCAGCCCGTGCCCCAGTTGAACATTCTGATAGGCGTTGAGGAGTTTATCTGTAAATTCATCGGCGATTTTTTCATCAATCACAGCACGACTGATGGCCGTACACATTTGACCATTTAACACGATGGAACAACGCACCACCTCGGAGACGGCCTGATCAATATCCGCATCGGCACAGACCACCGCCGGGGATTTACCGCCCAACTCCAAAGACAAACGCTTAATCGTTGGTGCGGCCTTTTCCATAATGATTGCACCTGTTCGGGAAGACCCGGTGAAGGTAATCACATCAATTTCCGGATGGGCGGCCAGAACGGTGCCCACTTCAATACCATTTTCATTAACGGAATTGATCACCCCGCGTGGCAATTCTTCGATTTCATCAAGACAGGCCAATACCGCCGCATTGATCAACGGTGTTTGCGGTGCCGGTTTAATGATCGTTGTACAACCTGCTGCCAAAGCCGGTGCCAGAGAGCGGACCAGCAAAGTCACAGGTGCGTTCCAGGGTACAATCACCGAGACAACACCGGCCGGTTCACGGGTAATGAGAGAAAATTTATGAGGTTCACTTTCTAATGTACGACCGAAAATATTCCGGGCCAGACCGGCGTAATAACGGGCCTCATTAATGGCGGCAACAACTTCATGATGAGCCTGCCCCCGCACTTTACCATTTTCCTGAACCAACAAGTCCGTCAGTTCTTCCTTTTTTCGTTCCAGAGCATCGGCAAACTGCATCAGCACCCGGTATCTCAGGCGCATATCACCAGTCCAGGTGGATGTTTCAAATGTTTCACGGGCCACTTCAATGGCCTTTTCGGCGATGGCTGTACTGCCTAATTGTGCCTGTCCCAACACTTTCCCATTGGCGGGATCAACACTTTCAATTTGATCTGTTTGTCCGTCTAACAACCATTCACCGGCGATATAATTTTGTGCTTTGTACACCTGACAATCCTTCTTTTCTGAGCTGAACGAAATTAAATGCATCTTAGCCCTGCGGAACCTTCCCATAAAAAGGCGCTTTCTTGCATTGGCTATGAATTTTTTTTCTGACAGGTGATTAAAGTGAAATAATTATCGTCATTATTCTCTACGCAGAGTCGTTTCTACGTAGTCTTCTATTTCCTTCAGGCAGGCATTCGCGCCAGGCGATAACATGTTGCCATCGCGCAGAATAATGCCGATTGGCCAGTCGCTGTCCGGTACGTGAATATCAACTTCTTTCATCAAACCTTCTCGGCGGTCAAAAAGTGTTTGTTTACGGGGCATTATCGACAGAAAACCACTTTCCAAAATCAATCTTTTCGCGGCAAAATAAGAGGCCGTTCCAATGGTATTTATATCCGTGCTGATACCCATATCCTGTAATACGCCATTCAACACGCGGCCGGCTGGCTGGCTGGGGGGTAACAACACCCATTTTTGGGCAGACAAATCATCAACCGTGATATTCGTTTTTCTGAACAATGGATGATCATGACTGCCGACAATGCGCAGATTATCGGTAAAAAGTTCCTGGATTTTATATTCACTGGAATCAAACCGCCTTTTGCTGAAGGCGTCGGATAAAGTCCGCAGACCGGTCAAAATAAAATCCACTTCACCACAGGCCAACGCATCCAGAAGAACGTTGATATTCCCTTCACGGGTTTCCAGATGAAGGTCCGGGTATTGTTCATTTGCCCTTTGCAGAACATAGGGCGAAATCAGGGTTGTCGTGGATGGGAAATGGCCAATATTGACATTACCGACAATTTGCCCTTGTGAAGACTTCAGATCCTCCAGCGCAAATTTCAATTCCCGCACAAACAACTGCATATTGCCCCCGAGATATTTGCCAAATTCAGTGGGCATCAGCTGACCATCAGGCCAGCGTTCAAATAAGGAAACGGAAAATTGGGATTCCAGCTCCTGGATAAAGGCATAAATGGCCCGCGGTGTGATATCCAGAGATTTAGCCGTTGCCGAGACGCTGTGATATTCGAACAGACGCACCAGCATATGAAGGCGGTTCTGACCGGTATCCATGGTCAACAAAGGGATATGATTAATCGGCGCAGGATCATGATGATATTCACAATAACGCACATAGATTTTCGTCAGGATATCCCGCATGAATATTAATCTCTGACAGAATGTTTCACCCGCAGATGTGGGGGTTGTCCCGGCAGAAGAACGCCTGAATAATTGTTGATTAAGGATCGCTTCCAATTGTGCCGTTGATTTTGTAATGGCCGATTGTGAACGGGAAAGTGACTTGGCAGCTTTTGTAACTGTTTTATGTTCATATACCGCCAAAACGGCTTTCAACTGGCGTGGACTGAGGACCGCCGTTTTTTCGTCTTCTGTACCCGGTTCTGATTGTTCCATTATCTCAGCCCCACCTTTTTATCATTTATCGATAACATAATTTTACTGAATTCATCAGTCCGCCGCAAACCCCATGAGCGACTTTTCATGTAAATTCATGTTATCTGTAGAAAAGGTGATTGGATCAGGCACAATAATCATGCCGATAATGCAGTTTAAGAAATAATACAGAACATATTGGCCGCTTATTTCCCAGTATGTCTGTATAAAAGGAGTTTATATCGTATGAGCGAAAAGCCGAATATACTGTTCATCATGGCGGATCAGCTTCGGTATGATTATCTTTCCTGTTATGGACATCCCCACTTAAAAACCCCCAATATTGACCGCTTGGCAAAAAACGGGGTTCGCTTTACGCGGGCCTATGCCCAATCGCCGGTTTGTGGCCCTTCGCGCATGTCTTTTTATACCGGGCGTTATGTGCGCAACCACGGATCGACCTTCAACAATGTGCCCCTCCGGGCCGGGGAAATGACTATGGGGGATCATTTGCGCGAGGCGGGTATGAATGCCTATTTGCTGGGAAAAACCCATATGACCGCAGATCAGAAGGGTTTTGACAGACTGGACCTGTCGCGATCCACCACCACAGGTGAGCGTATTGCCCAATGTGGTTTTGATGTCATTGAACGGGAAGAAGGCGTTTATCCGGAACCCCAGGACAAGGAAATTCATTATACATCCGCTTATAACGAATATCTCAGAGCAAATGGCTATGATGGCCCTAATCCCTGGCATGACTGGGTTAATTCCGTCGAAATCGACAATGAGGTTATTTCAGGCTGGTATCTGGATTATGTCGACCAACCGGCCCGGGCAAAAGAAGAACATACGGAAACGCCTTACCTGACACAAAAGGCCATCGAGGCCATTGATCATTTTGAAGAAGATGGTTGGTGTTTACATCTGTCCTACATCAAACCTCACTGGCCTTATCTGGCCCCGGCCCCGTATCATAATCTCTATTCCGAAGAGCATATTCAGGCGCCCATCAGAAACGATGAAGAACGCACCAATGCCCATCCGGTATATCACGCATATCAGCAATTGCGTGTCTCCCAATCTTTCAGCGATGATGACATCCGTAAAAAAGTTATCCCTGCCTATATGGGATTGATCAAACAACTGGATGATCAATTGGGTATTTTGTTTGATGCCCTGGAAGAACGTAATCTGCTGGATAACACCATCATTGTTTTCACATCGGATCATGGCGATTACATGGGCGATCACTGGTTGGGTGAAAAGGACTTTGCCCATGAACAGGCCGTGCGTATCCCTTTGATCATTTCTGATCCACGGGAAATTGCCGACAAAACCCGGGGCAGCACATGTGATCTTCTGGTGGAATCCATTGATCTGGCTTCAACCTTTGTGGATATCGCCGAGGGTGATACCGAAAGTCCCTGGCTGCAGGGCAAGAGTTTAATGCCGGTTTTATCGGGACAAAAAATTGATGATTGGCGGAATGTGGTCTTTAGTGAATATGATTATTCCACCCAGGCGGTCAGAGAAAATGTCGGCGCAGATATCGATGAAGCCTTTTATATCACGGTAATCTCCGAGCAACATAAGCTGGTTTATTTCCCCAACTTCAGACCGATTTTATTTGACCTTAACAAAGATCCCCATGAACTAGAGGATGTATCGCAGGTCGCGGATTATAAAGACATACTGGATGATTTGATGCGTAAAATGACACGCTGGTTATCCTTGCCGAACCGGGTTACTGAAAGTCGTCAAAGTCGGTATAAACGCACCAACACCCAGGTTCAGCGTGGTCTGTGGGTAGGGGTTAAAAATGCTCAGGATCATCAGTCTGCCCTGGAAGCGGAAACCCGCTAAAAAGCAAACCCGATCACAAAAAAAGGGCGGTCTTTTCAGATCGCCCTTTTCTATTATTTATTCTCGGGATTATTTCAGATCGAACACAACCTTGTCTATGTCATGAGTATATTCGAAAGGCGGGGCATATTCAGGTGTCACGGAGGAGCCTTCATCCCGGCCAATATCAAAACCTTCATCCAATGAGTACATATTGGGTATTGTTTTGGGAATTTCTGCCGCGCCAACTTCTTTGCCATTCACAAAGATACGCCCGATACCACCGTTGTTATCAGCATTCTTTTCAAAATCAAACCTGACTTCCACATCACCTTGTGGGAGAACTTTGTCCCCACGCACATAATAATGTTCATCATTATAAAGATTATGCACAAAAACAGGTTTGCCTTTGTGAACATATAATGCATATCCGCCAGTCATCCCCCCCGAAGTGGCAATCACACCTTGCGTATCCTGATTGCCGCTGGCTGTCAGTTGGGCGGTGATTGTAAAGCTGCGATTCTTCACCGGTGGTGACAGGGATTCATTAATGCGCTGCGCCCCCAAGCGTTCATAGGTAATTTGTGGTTCTTTACGCCCCAGTTTATTGATGCGGGTTACATTTCGGGTGCGCCGATCCGGGTCTATGGGATAAACACCGTATTTTTCGGCTTCGATTTCCCAGGCATCCTGTAATTCCTTCAACT
>Ga0207422_1003186_pt1 | contig 17452 bp, 8 predicted proteins | sample MarCyaLeptolynsp_FD_187757 | JGI IMG/M metagenome (GOLD analysis project Ga0207422, IMG submission 187757) | Marine cyanobacterial communities from Panama - species 1 Leptolyngbya sp. (SPAdes) | ecosystem: Environmental > Aquatic > Marine > Unclassified | place: Panama: Panama City | collected...
GCGGCATACATCAGCGTCTTCATGTTTCGAGTCTCCTTGGTTTTCGGATTTCGGCTGGCTTAGCTCGATAGATTTGCGTTTCCTCTTGTTTGTACGTTCCCTTATTCGTTGGGTGGGCCGAGCGGACCGATGAAGTCGCCGGCTACCGTTAAAGTGCCATCTGCAATTTTGAGCGGCAGAATGGCCAGTCGCCGGGTTGCCGGTCCGACAACCACCTTTCCGCGATTGCCCGCATCAAACTCCGACCGATGGCAGTCGCAAATGAGATCACGTTCTTCGGTGAGGCGAGACACGATGCAGCCTTCATGCGTACAGATGGCGGAGTAGGCCACGACGCCATCTGCGGAAAGCGGAAGTGTGTCTTCTTGGATTTTGTCCGGCTCAAGCCGCGTCGCTACAAGGACGTTCAATCGAGACTTGCGGATAACCCCGCTCACCGGATCCTTTGGATACGCAAGTACCGGCCCTTCCCCGACACGCAGTTCATCAAGCGTGATTGTCTCATCCATCCGATCCCCGGTCAGGTTCACCAGAAGATCGCCTGGCTGTGGCGGGACGTTGCGTGGATTGGTAGCGGCTGAGGCGACGCTGGTGGCAAGTGGAAGCGCCGCCGCTGCCATCGTGCCGGCTATAACGGTGCGTCGGCAGCACTCTGTTTGTTGAGATTGTGAGCGACTGCGCCGGCTTCGGTTCTGTTGGACCAAGATCTATTCCTCCCAGTTTTTTGTCGGTTTGTCCGCCGCGCCTATCAGGAATGGGCGCAAAGCCTATGGGCACGCCGAGGGCGACCAGCGGCGCGGACAACCGTTCGTTTAACCTTGATTTGCAAATCGCATGCCATGCGTTCCAGTCACAGTATGGAAGCCCGGTGACCTTGGAAACTCGATGCAATCAAAGGGATATGAGAGATGATGTGACCAGGCAAGCCAGCCGGCGCACCACCCTCTGTCACCCAAAGTGTCCGTGTGACTCCTGGTGTCACAACAGGCCTGCATAGCGGAAAGGAACGCGCCCAGAGATCGGCAAGCCCCTGGACGCTTTCTTTGTGGCAACCCAAGATCGCCAAGGCCAGGCTCGGCCTGCTCCTGAGACCGAGCCTCACATGACGCGTAGGCGCGCAGTCTTGCAAACTACTGAAGCCGGTAGGCGGTGACCTTGCCGTCGAGCATCATCGGGATGATCGCCACGCTGCCGTCCTCCAAGACCAGGTGATCGGCACTGCCCTTGTCGAGGTCCATCACCAACTCGGCCTTCCCACCCGGCGCAACGCGATAGAGACCGCCGTTGATCCAGTCGGTGATGAGGTAACCGCCCTTCCCGTCGGCCTCAAGGCCGTCCAGGTTTCCAAACGGTTCGTCGACGAGCGTCTCGACCTTCTTCGACCCATAGTCGACCGACTTCAGAGTGCCTGGCGTTTCGGTGGTGAAGTCGTCCTTGATGGGACTTCCCCACGTGGCGATGAGCAGCCGGTCATCCTCGGCTAGGACTCCGTTCGGATGATCTAACTCCTCGCCCTCAAGCCAAAGAGAGAGCTTGCCGCTCTCAAGCAGCCAAATGTGGTTCTCCAGCATGTCGGAGATGAACACGCGACCGTCCTTGTGGACCCTGACATCGTTCAGGAAGGACGACCCCGGCGCCTCATGAGTCTCAACGATCTTGCCGTCCTTCACGTCGATTACCGCCACCTTGTCGATGTCGGCGACATAGAGTTTGCCGTCGTGGAGCGCGAGCCCCTTGGGCGCATCGAGGCCGGTCACCCACTTCTTCTCCACGATCTCCCCGTCGGGCGACAGCTTGGAGATATAGCCCTTGCCATTGTGGTCTGTGGAACCGCCATTGACATTGGAAAGGTAGAGCACGTTCGCGTCCGCATCCTTGACGATGGACTCAGGACCTTCGAAGCCCTCCTGCTCCCAAATCACTTTCGGTTCGGCATTTGCGCCATGGGGCGCCAACGTGAAGGCAAGGAGAAAAATACTGGCCGCGATCCACGCTGAAACCGGTTGCCGCCGGCTTCTTCTTGAAACCGTCTGCTCACAGATGTTTCGACCTGACTCTCGTTCGCCTGAGAATGTGATACGGAATCGTGGCTCGCGGGTGTCTAGGACATTCATAGCTGTTTCTCCGGTTTGGGTTTGCGAAGCGCGTGTTCTCGACCTTGTCGGAAGTCGCTGAGATCGGAAAGCTGTGACGGGAGTTGAACGAGCAAGGCTTATGCCAAGGCCGATACATGGGAGTTCCTTAGTGTCACGCCGGCACGTAGTCGGCTGTTTCTCTTGCTCTTCCTTTGACTTTCGAGGTCCGGCGTGGCGGCTCCTGGATGCTCCTAAGTTGTTGTTCCACAGCCGCGTAACGTCGCGGAGGTGCGCTACACGCTCAACATACGCCGACTTGAAATGAGTCGGCGTCAGTAAAGAGTCAATCGGTTCCAGCACTCAAGCGCGATACGATCACGCTCTGCGATGTGTTGCATGTTACGTAACCTGTAACGCCCGTAAGGAGGCTGCAACACGGCGCACATTCCAGGGACCGGAGAGACACCATCTTGAGAGCAGTGTCGCCGAAGAGCTGGATCCGCTTGAATAGTGACTGCAGCCGAACCGCTCTTGGTCTTTAGGCCGTTGAACGGCAACGCCTCGATGCTCTGGCATCGCGCTTGCTAGGGTGAATGCGTAGCGCTCCTCCAAGAGCTACGCTCCCTTCCTGGGACCAGCGGTTCAGTGGCTATCCCTGGACCGCTGGTTTTTTCGTGACACACACGATCGAATAGGTAGCGGTGGCGGGACGAGCGCGTACAGACACGGCATCTCTGGAGGAGCTAAATGTCGCTGGAAAGTTGTCACAACTTTCAGGATTTCCGTAAACTTGCCAAGCGGCGCCTACCGGGCCCCATCTTTCACTACATAGACGGAGGGGCAGACGATGAGATCACCTATCGCCGCAACACGTCGGCGTTTGATGACGTAGATCTTGTCCCGAACGTTCTCGCTGGTATCGAAGATGTTGATTTGAGCGTTCAGGTCATGGGTCAAAGGCTCGAAATGCCCTTCTACTGCGCGCCGACGGCCCTACAGAGGCTCTTTCATCATGAAGGTGAACGCGCGGTAGCTCAGGCAGCCACAACTCTCGGAACCATGTTCGGCGTGTCCTCCTTGGCGTCTGTGTCGGTCGAGGAGATCGAGAAATTGGCGCCTGGACCAAAGATGTTTCAATTCTACTTTCATAAAGACCGCAGGCTGAACGACGTGCTGCTGGAAAGGGCACGAGCTGCCAATTTTCAGGTTTTGGCGTTGACCGTGGACACTGTTACCGGCGGCAATCGGGAACGCGATCTTCGCACTGGCTTTACGTCACCGCCGCAACTCACGTTTGGATCGCTGATGAGCTTCGCCACTCATCCGATGTGGACCTGGAACCTCTATACCAAGGAGAGGTTCAAACTGCCCCACCTCTCCGACTATGTGAGCCAGGGATCCGATCTCGCGGTTTCGATCGGCGAATATTTCTCGACGATGCTCGACCAATCAATCAATTGGAAGGATGCAGAGGAACTCTGCAAGAAATGGAGTGGCCAGTTTGCCCTGAAAGGCATTATGAGTGCCGAGGATGCGAAGCGCGCAGTGGACATCGGCTGCACTGGTATCATGGTCTCGAACCATGGCGGGCGGCAACTCGACGGAAGCCGTGCTCCCTTTGATCAGTTGGCTGAGATTTGCGATGCGGTGGGCGACAAGGTCGACGTGATCTGTGAAGGCGGCATCCAGCGCGGTACGCATGTGCTTAAGGCATTGTCGGTGGGAGCCAAGGCCTGCTCAGGCGGCCGCCTCTATCTGTACGGGCTGGCAGCGGCTGGTCAGGCAGGAGTGGAGAGGGCTCTTGGCAATTTGCGTGCAGAGATTGAGCGTGACATGAAACTGATGGGTATCACGAGACCTAACCAGCTTTCGCGCCACAATTTGCGGTACCGGCACAACAATCGTGTCTAGGAGTTCCCAACTGGCTGAGAGCATCGAATTCGAAATCCGACTACACATCATGAGACTAGCAATTGCTCTAGTTTGAGCTCCAGCGAGCGCTGGTGTAGGACGACGCTGCCATGCGGCTGTCTCGGAGTCTGGTTTGCACCGGCAAGCGGTGTGATGGCGCAGGGCTAACCGTCGCGGAAGGTTCGCATGACCTGGTCTGTTAAGGGTTTGAAAAGATAGGATAAAACCGTTCTATCCTTGGTGCGGATGAAGGCCTCCACGGGCATGCCGGGCACGATCTCAAGGCCGCCGAGACGTGCGATCTCGCCTTCGGATACATCGACACGAACCGTGTAATAGCGCTCACCCGTCCGCTCGTCCTCGGTGAGGTCCGCTGAAATCCCGCGCAATGTCCCGTTGAGTTGGGGGGTTGTCTGTTGATTAAAGGCGGAGAAACGCAGGAAGACGTTTTGGCCGACGACCAGTTGATCGATGTCTGCCGGCGACACCTTAGCTTCGATAATAAGTGCATCGTTCTCCGGAACGATGAGCATCAGCGTCTCGCCCGCGCCGACAACACCCCCAATCGTATGCACTGAAAGCTGATGAACGAAGCCCGACTGCGGCGCACGGACGTCGATGCGGTTCAGCAGGTCCTCGGCGGCAATCCTGCGTTCGCTGAGCTCGGCGATCTTTCCGCGGACGTCGGCGAGTTCCTCGGCGACCTCGCTGCGGGCATCCTCGTCGATCTGAATGATCTGGAGCTCGACTTCTGAGATTTTGCCGCGCGTCGAGGCCCGAGACGCAACCAACTGGCCGCGTTCGCCTTCCAACCGCGCTGCGTCACGCTTGAGAGCTGTTACACGCGTGAATGGGATGAGCTTCTTCTCCCATAGTCCGAGCACTCCCTCTAGCTCTTCTTGGATGAGCGCGATCTCTTCTCCCTTGGCGTCGATCTGCTCGGAAAGGCCACGGATTTCCTCATTGAGCTGCGATACACGTTCGCGCAGCTGCGCCTTCCGCCCCTTGCGCGCCTCTAGCCGCAGCAGAAACAGCTTTCGCTCCCCTTCAACGAGGTGCTCTACGTCAAGATTTCCTTCCGCGCGAGACATCAGGTCGTTCGGAAAGGTGACGACTTCCGCCCCTTCCTTTTCGGAATCAAGCCGTCCACGGCGCGCGTAGAGCTCATCGAGGCTCTTGGTGATGACACCGAGATCGGCCTTGGTTTGCGTTGCATCGAGACGCAAGACCACCTGACCCTCCTGAACACGCGAACCGCCGCGCACACGCAGCTCGCCGACGATACCGCCTTCCGGGTGCTGCACCTTCTTGACCTCAGACTCCACAACGACGAAGCCGTTGGCGATCACGGCGCCGGCAAGTCGGGTACCCCCAGCCCATCCGGCGACGGCGATCACCAGGACACCTGTCGCAATAAGCCCGACGAGAATGTGCCGTCTTGTCGAGGCCCGGGTGTGCGTTAGGCGCGCGTCCGTCATTCGGTTTGGCCCACAACGGAAAGAGGCACCGCCGGCGTCCGCGTAACACCGCGTAGGACCTCCTCCTTCGGCCCAAGGGTCCGCTGCCGGCCTTGCTGGATGACGAGCACTTGATCAAGCGCGGCAAGAGCGCTGGGGCGGTGCGCGATCACGACGGCAATGCCGCCACGCTGCCGCACACCCCGAATGGCGCCCGTCAGCGCCTCTTCTCCTTCGTTGTCGAGATTGGAGTTGGGTTCGTCGAGAACGACGAGAAAGGGATCGCGATAAAGGGCCCTCGCCAACGCGATCCGCTGACGCTGACCGGCCGAGAGGCTCGCGCCGGCCTCGCCGATCCGCGTCTCGTAGCCCTCTGACAATGAGGTGATCAGATCGTGTGCGCCCGCGACCCTCGCAGCGGCAATGATGGTCTCAGGGTCGGGGTCCGCCTCGAAGCGGCTGATGTTCTCAGCAACCGTCCCGTCAAAGAGCTCCACATCTTGCGGCAGATAGCCGATGTGCTCTCCCAACGTCTCCGGCGCCCACTGGTCCAGCGCCGCACCATCCAAGCGGATCTTGCCTCCGGCCGGTGTCCACACGCCAACAAGCAGTCGCGCAAGAGTCGACTTGCCAGAGCCGCTGGGACCGATGATGCCAAGGCCGTCTCCGCTCTTGAGCCCGAATGTTATGTCCTGGAGGGTCCTTCTCGGACTGCCAGGAGGCATTGCACTGACGCCGCAAACGGTCAGCGATTCGGTGGGGTTGGGCAATGGCAGCGGGGCGTCAGGGTCCGGAAGCGCAGCCAGTATTCGATCCAACCGCTTGCGTGACTCTCGTGCCGACACGAAGCCCTTCCAGTTCGCGATGGCAAGGTCAACCGGTGCCAGCGCACGCGATGTGAGAATCGAGCTTGCGATAATGACGCCGGCACTCACCTCCTGGATAATGAACAGATAGGCCCCCAGCCCCAGCACCAGGGACTGCAGAAAGAACCGGACGACCCGGGATCCGGCAGAAAACGAGGCCGTACGGTCGGCCGTCTTTCCTTGAGTGCTAAGGTACTCTCGGTTCACGTCCGCGAACCGCGCCGCCATCTTTGGTGCCATTCCCATGGCCTGAAGGGCTTCTGCGTTGCGCCGGCTCGCTTCCAGCAGACTATGCCGCGATGCGGCGAGAGACGCGGCCACGCCCGCGTGCTCCCGAGTGGACAGCTCCGTGCAGAGCGTGAGGATCGTCAGGACGACAACCCCGGCAGCCGCCGCCAAACCGATCAGGGGATGAAACAAGAAGCACACGCCGACATAGAGCGGCATCCAGGGAAGATCAAAGAGCGCGCCAGGGCCCGGCCCGGACAGAAACGAGCGGATTTGATCCAGGTCTTGCATCGGCTGGAGACCGTGCCCGCCTCCTCGTGTTTTCAGCGGCAGGCGAACGATCGCGTCATAAGCACGGAGCGAGAGGTCCTCATCAATCGACGTTCCGATGCGCCGCAGTACGCGGGCGCGAATGGCGTCCAATAGACCCTGAAACGCGTAGAGACACACGGTGAGAACCGCGAGCCCGACAAGAGTGGGAAGGCTCCCGCTCGGCAACACGCGGTCGTAGACCTGCAGCATGAACAACGGCCCGGTCAGCATCAGGAGGTTGATCACGCCGCTGAAGAGACCGATGGAAGCGAAGGCCCGACCGCTCTTCCGTAGGGCCCCCGTCAGTTCCGAGCGCGCCGCCGATGCTCCTATCGCGACTGGTTGCCCCAAGGGTCCTCCCGCCCCGTCAATCCAAACCGGATGGGCTAGACGAAGCGGAAGTCATCGGCGTGCAGACTACTGAGAGCTACGCTCTCGAGCACAATCGTGTCGTTGGCGTTGAACTCAAGCCAGGTGTTGCCGCCATACTCCGCCGCGACCCCCATCACATCCGCAAATGTCGTGAAGCCGCTCATCCCCTGCAGCTCGATGACATCGTCAGTGCCCTGGCCAGACACAAAGTCGTCGACCCAGTCGAAGCCGTCGCCAGTGGTGAAGACAAAGCTGTCGTTGCCGTTGCCGCTCACGAAGTAGTCGTCACCGGCTCCACCGATCAGCGTATCGTCACCATCGTAGCCGTAGAGCGAGTCGTCGCCTGCTCCACCATCAATGATGTCGTTGCCCAGAAAGCCATCGATGGTGTCGTTGCCGCTGGTCTTCTGATCTGCCAGGTAGAGCGTCTTGATCGAATCCGCTGTCCAGACGGTTTGATCGTCAAAGTGGAACTCTTCCACCGTCTCCCAGCCATCCTCAAACTGGTCGACGACGCGGATTTGGTCCCCATTGGTTCCGATCGTCAGTTCGAGGTCGAAGAAGGTCCCGGGCGCCCGATCGACGGTTACGTCGTTTGTGGTGATGCCCGCCCCGAAGACAATCTTATCGGCGCCTGCAGCAGGGTCCGTCCACTCCTGGATCCGATCGGAGCCATCGCCTAAGTTAAACACATACGTATCGGCGCCGTGCAAACCTTCGAGATAGTCGTCCCCGGCGCCACCCGTGATCGTGTCGTTGCCATCGTAGGCATAGACCGTGTCATTGCCGGCACCAGCGTCGATCACATCGTCGACGAAGAAGCCATTGATTGTGTCGTTCCCCGACGTGCTGTGCTGGCTCAGATACTCGAGGCGAAGATCCTGCTCAGTCCAAATCGGGCCCCCGTCGAACTGAACCTCTTCGATGAATTGGAGATTATTGCCAAAGTGGCCTTCGACCGTGATCTGATCCCCACCACCGAAAACAAGAACCATATCCCAAATGGACACGCTGCCGCGCTGCACCTGGACATTTGCGGCAGTCAGGCCGGGGCCTAGTTGTAGGACATCTGTCTCCGCGGGGTTACCCCAATCGTTGATCCAGTCGGCGCCGTCTCCTTGCGCGTAAATGTAGGTATCGCTGCCGGACCCTCCTTCAAGGTTGTCATCGCCCGTACCGCCAATGAGCGTGTCGTCACCGGCATCGCCAGCCAGCGTGTCGGCCCCTGAATAGCCATAGATCGTGTCGTTTCCAGCTCCACCACTGGTAGTGTCGTCGCGGTTATCGAATCCGTAGATGAAGTCGTCACCAGGCGTTTCAGCCCGAGCCAAGTAGAGAGCCTCGAAGTTCGACGACAACCATTCAGTGCCGTCATCGAAGGCGATTCTCTCGATCCCCTCTTCCAAAATCTGCTCGATACTGTTCTTGAGCAGGATCGACCCCCCATCTCCTGCGCCGGGTGAGGACTCAGCAATCAGAATTGTGAGGTCTTTACCGACCCGCGCCATGGCGACATCGGCAGGCGATATCCCTTGAAGCGTGAGCCTGTCGTCACTGCCATCGAATTGGTTCTCCGTTATCGTGTCATGGCCATCGCCGCGGGTGTAGACGTAGTTGTCATTACCGTCCTGGCCGTTGATAGAATCGTTTCCTGTGCCGCCGGTAATTGTGTCGTCGGCGTCAAAACCTACAATCGTGTCGTCGCCAGGAGTGGATGCTACCGCCAACAGCATGGCGCGCAGGTCCGAGCGGGTCCAGGTCGTGCCGTCGTCAAAAACTACCTGATCGATTCCTCGATCGAACCACTCATCTAGGCTGTCCTTCAACAAGATAGATCCGCCATCGCCAGCACCAGGCGATGTCTCAGCGATCACAAGCGTTACATCACTTCCATTTCGTGCCAAGGTGATGCTTGCAGTGTCCACACCGTGAAGGACGAGCTTGTCGGCGCTCCCCGCGAACTGATTCTCTGTGATAGCATCGTTGCCATCACCACGGGTATATACATAGGTGTCATTGCCCTTGCCGCCCGCAAGCGTATCGTCTCCCATACCGGCCGTGATCGTATCATCGGCGTTGAACCCCGTGATTGTGTCATTCCCTGAGGTCGACTCTTGAGCTAACCACAATGCCCTCAAGTCTGCTCTGGTCCATGTGGTTCCATCGTCGAAGACGACTTGCTCGATCCCCTCGTCAAAATAGTCTTCCATGCTGTTGTTGAGGAAAATGGAGCCGCCATCTCCTGCGCCTGGCGCGCTTTCCGCGATCACCAACGTCACATCATTGCTGTTACGCAGGAGCGTCACGCTTCCGGCGGAGACTCCGTGAACCAGAACTCTGTCACCGTCTCCGTCATTCGTATCTTCCGTGATAGTGTCGTTGCCATCGCCGCGGGTGTACACATACGTGTCGTTCCCCTTGCCGCCATCAAGGCTGTCATTGCCCGCACCACCCGAAAGTGTGTCGTTGGCGCCTGCGCCAGCCAGCGTGTCGTTTCCGCCAGCTCCAAACAGAAAATCGTCTCCATCTCCGCCGATTAGAGTGTCGGCGAGCCCACTACCCTCGAACGCTTCAATGTTCAAAAGGACGTCGCCCTGCGTATCGCTGCCAGAGAACACGCCAGTCGCGAGATTGATGGTAACCGCTTCGGAGGAGCCGAGGTAGCTAACGGTGTCGAAGCCCTCGCCACCGTCGATTTGATCAGCGCCACTACCACCCTCCAGCAAATCGTCGCCCGCGCCTCCCTCAAGTATGTCCGCACCGTCGCCGCCATAGATGAAGTCGTTTCCGGCTTGGCCCCGCAGAGTGTCGCTGCCGGCCTCGCCGTATAGAAAGTCATCTCCGGAAGACCCCTCCAGCACATTCGCTGCGCTAGAACCTCTTATGGTATCATTTTCGATGCTGCCCTTGATGTTCTCTAGCGCAACGTAGGTATCGCCTTCAGCATCGCCTCCGGTACCAGAGCCAAGACTCAGATCAACAGAGACCGCTTCTGAAGATCCGCTGTAGTCAGCCGTATCTGTCCCGGCACCGCCATCCATGACGTCAGCGCCATAACTTCCTACAAACGTATCGTCGCCTGCTTCTCCGTAAACCGTGTCGTTCCCGTATCCTGGATCGATATAGTCGTTCCCGTCGCCACCAAAAACTGTGTCGGCGCTAGCCAGGCCATAGAACGTGTCATCGCCCGCAGTACCATTGAACGTCGTAGTGAGATTGACGGTCAGATAAACGGTCGCATGGGAGACGCCAGCCTTGCCATCCGTGATGCTGTAGTCGAATGACGTAGTGCCAAGGAAGTCGGGATCTACCAGAAATTGGACGCCGTTCAGCGGCGTGAGAGTCACAGCACCATTGAGAGACAGAAAGACACCGCTCAATGAGAGTTGGTCGGCGTCTGGATCCGTCGCTCCTTGCAACAGGTCCGCTTCACTGAAATCAAAGTGGACATATTGGGTGAGTGTGTAGTTGTGATCGACCGCGGCCGGCGCCGCATTGGTGCCAAGATAGACAATTGTGTTAGCGAACTGGACAAATTCGATGTCGGTGAGCGTATCGTTGCCTTCGAGTCCGCTAACCGAATAAAATGTGCCGTTGTCTGTAATGACATAGTCGGCGTAGTTGCCCGTGTAGTAAGCGGTGTCGCTTCCGGAGCCACCTGCGAGCGTATCATCGCCACTTCCGCCGAACAGCTTGTCGTCACCGTCACCGGCGGTTAGCTGATCAGCACCGGCACCCCCGGAGAGCATGTCATTTCCGGCATTGCCGAAGAGTTGGTCGTCTCCATCCTCGCCACGAAGGGCGTTGTCACCTGCATCACCGGTTAGCGTGTCGGCAAATTGAGAGCCTGTTAGGTTCTCTATGTTGGTCAGGGTGTCACCCGCAGCATGACCCCCAGATGCGGTGCCCGCGTTGAGATCCACGCTAACTGCTGCGTCAGAACTCACGTATGCTGCGACGTCAGACCCAGCGCCGCCATTGAGTTCATCAGCCCCGAGGCCGCCTTCGAGCACGTCGTTGCCGCGACCTCCTATGAGAATATTGGCGGCGTCATTGCCGACAACGCTGTCATGACCATCTCCCAAAACGGCGTTCTCGATGGTCGTTCCGGCAGCTATTGTCAGAGTATTTCCGGCGAGCTGACTAACTTGGCCAGCTCGAAGATCCAACACGGAATCCGTGTAGATTGACGCGACATTGAGCTCATCGATACCGGAAGCGTCCGACAAAACTCGGCGATCAGCGTCGACGCCACTTGTGTACTCACCGAAATCCGGTGTGTAGATATAGACGTTGTTGTCCGTTGGCGTATCGCCGTAGAATGCAATGGACCAGCTGTTAAGCGTACCGGTCTCACCAGTCGCGAGATCGCGTACGGTAAGGGTCCAGTCGCCTTGGCTGTTCTCACCCCAGAAGTGGGTCGCATAGAAGGGCCAGACCACACTATTGGCCGCATTCAGGCCATCACCAGTAGAGCCACGGTCAAGTGGATCATCCGGCGCTTTGCCCATCCGATTCAACAGAACGCTGGTCGTCCCGTCAGGGGACGTAAGCTCAATCACCAGATCGCCCCTGAGCGTGTGGTCAATATCAACTGTAAGGACAACGTGATCGATCTCGATCGACTCCGCGACAGTTACAGTCTGGGAGACCGAGCCTTCGTCGAGGATGGCCACCGCTGGACCAGTCCATGCAGTCGTCGCTGAAACCTCGTTTAGGGAAGTGCTCGTCTTGTTCCAACTCTCCGCAAGGCGGACGGCCACAAAGGTGTCTAGTAGCCCGAAGCCATAGTCTCTGCTGACATGAAGGCCGCCTCCATTCCAGTTGGTGGCTGCGTTTGTCGTCCAACCGTCATGGGAAGGATCAGAGTTCCAAGCGGAATATGCGAGTATTTCCTGCACATCGCGCCACCCGAGATTGGGATTAGCCTCAAGCATCAGCGCAATAGCGCCAGAGACCAGAGGAGCGCTGGCCGATGTGCCAGACGCCATGAAATAGTTGGTGTCACTAAAACCACCCGAACCTGCGACATCAGTGCTTACAATCTGACTGCCAGGGCCGCTGACCAGGACCGACGCACCTGGGTTGCTGTAGTCTGCGACGGTTCCGTCCGACTCCACTGCTGCAACAGCGATTGCGTAGCGCGAATTGGGGCCGTCCGCGTCGTTCGAGCTTCCACCGTCCTGCCGCTCGTTGCTTGCAGAAAAAACAACGATTGTGCCGAGTTGACCTCGTCCGTTTTGGACAAGGTCCAGAATATTGTTGCTGATGAGAGTGTTGCTGCCAGAGGAGCTATAGACCGTATCGATGCCCTGCGCCCAACTGTTGTTGACCACGTCGAAGTTCACCAACTCGTCAAACGCAAACCCCCAATCGAAGAGGGTCGGCTGCGTATAGACGGCGAGGGTGGCATCGTAAGCGGCACCCACGATTCCATTTCCGTCACGGGCCGCCCCAACAAGCCCAGTAACGAACGTACCATGTGAGCCCACCCCAGGATTTTCGTCGATACTTGCGTCGTAATTGGGTGCGATATCCGGATGCGTCTGATCGACACCATTGTCGTGAATGGCGACCTTTACTCCTTGACCCGTGTAATCGTCCCAAACGCCGTATAAATTGAGCCAGCTCAGGCCCCACTGGGAGGAGAACAGACTATCATCGGGCAGCGCTCGGTAGATTTCGACGTCGGCAGTGGCAAAAGCCGTTCCGCCATGGCCATCGTCTACATAGTAGCCAAAGCTCGCATCCGCGGGATCGCCATTCAGGGCCGTGAAGAGAACGTCACCATTTGAAAGCAATGTGATGTTGGCATTCTGCGCTGCCGATACACCCGTGAGCTGCAGCCAATCGCTATCAAAGTCCCAATCGTTTTCGAGTAGCGAGTCAGCCGTGAGGGTCGCACCTTCAGTCGTGCTCCGAAAACGAAACAGTTCACCGTTGGCCACTGGGGTGTTATTCGATCCATCCAGATGAACTGTCGCATCGTCGAAAATGAGCCGTTCGATGTTCTGAAGCGTGTCCGTTCCATCATCGCCATCGGTAGCGAGCAGATCTGTCACAGTCGCGGACGTGGCATTCCCGGTAATCTGATAGTCAGCCGCATTTCCGGTGAGTACGGCGACGTCCAGGCCTGCACCTCCATCAAGAGTGTCATTGCCGGCGCCGCCGACCAGCTGATCGTCGCCGCTGCCGCCCGTTAAACTGTCTGCTCCTTGATCTCCGTGGAGCACCACCCGCTCTGTCGCGCCGACCGCCGTGAAGACATCGTTGCCTGCGCCACCGAATACCCACTCAATTGACGACGCATTGAGATCCAGCGACATGCCGACGTCATCCGTCACGAAAACCGCATCTCTTCCGCCGCCGCCGCTGATGGAAACGTCATCACTGTCTACCCAAAGAACATCGTCCCCTGCACCGCCACTAAGAGTGTCAATTCCGGCACCCCCAAAAAGGACATCGTTTCCTGCACCTCCGGTAAGTGTGTCGCTCCCCGCTCCGCCATTGATGTTCACATCTAGAGCTGTGCCGGCAGTGAGACTATCGTCACCGGTACCTCCAATGACCATTTCCAGCTGAGTGGCACCGAGATCTATGGATACGCCTACAGATGTGTCTGCTATTGCGGTGTCAAACCCGCCCCCGCCTGAAATGCCCGCTGTGAGATCATCAGCATCAAACACAATGATGTCGTCGCCCTCGCCCCCAGCAATGCTATCGGCACCAATACCACCGACAAGGACATCGTCTCCAGCGCCGCCGGTCAGCGAGTCGTTTCCGTCAGCACCGAACAAGGCTACATCGCGCCCATCGGACACTAGGAAGACATCATCGCCTCCGCTGCCAAACGCGCCGGAAAGTATGGTTCCGGTTAGGTCGAAGGTGTGCCCAATCGTGCCTTCAAATAGACGCCACGTATCGGAATCACCATTCTCGTGCTGGATGACGATATCATTGCCCGACCCGCCAATGCTGATTCCGGACGGATTGAAATCAAGACCCACCGCATAGGCCGTCAATGTGCCGGTAGAGGTAATAAAGGATGCAGTCTCGAATAGGATGCCGCCATCGATACGCTGCGCAACAATTGAGCCTGCCGGAGCGTTATTCGCGGAGTCGAAGAGCTCACTCGGCGCTACCAAGCCGTCACCGTTGGCATCATGCCAGTAGACGACGCCCTCGGCAGCCGGATCGACCGGTGTCGGCGTCAGGTCGATGGCCACGATATCGAGCTGCTGAAGAGTCGACAGCTCGCCGGGGTCGGTGACTCCGTCGGCATTGGCATCGACCCAGAGCAACAGCTCGTCGTAAATCGCATCGGCCTGATCGATAAGCCCGTCGCCGTTGTCGTCGTGATGCGCTAGTTTCTGTAAGTCTGTGACACCCTCACCAGTGAAGCTTATCTCACTGCCGTCATCAATAATGCCATTCTGGTTGATATCTCTCACAAGAATGGCATCGCTCGACGACCAAGCGACGCGTTCGAAGTATCCATCACTATCAATATCGAACGTGACGCCGGATGCTACCGTACTCAACTGCAGGCCATCCCCAGTTAGATCTAGGAATATGGGATCATCCTGGGGGTAGTTGTTGCGCACCCGGTCGGCGTAGGATTGGTGTACCTCGGACATGCGCGTGCCGTCGGGGGCCGTCGTTAGCAACCTTACTGTATCTACTGCTGGGCCTCCGAGGATCGTAACCCCCTGCCAAATCACTCGAATGGGGCCAGGCACAGCTCTTATCGGGAAATCAGTCGAAGCATCAAAAATGTCCAAAGCCTGATCAATCCTCCGATACTGGTCGGCTGCGGCCTCGTTGCTTTGAACTATCTGCTTTTTGTCCTTTGGCGGCTCATCTGGATGATTCTCCGGGTTGTCGTATTGAGGCACGTCGTCTGGGGGCTGCGGTGCTTCAGGGGGAAAGTTGTCGAGGCCGGGCGGTGTTCGGGGAGGAGGTGCCCAGGGCGAAGGGGGTGTCAGAAGAAGCTCCAGCAGTGCCGGCTCGACACCATTGTTGGTTTCAGGCGTCCATGGCCCTACCGCCCAAAAGTGCTGTTCCCAGAAGCTCCAATTCTCACTTGCGACATCAAGACTCTCTCGCCCATCTTCCAGACGTTCGTTTGACCGCTGGTGATAGTTCCACCGGGGCAGGTCCCAATCCCACAAATATTGCTCCGGTTCGATCCTGAAACGGTATCCCTGCCGCATCTCACACTCCTTGCCACGTTACTGGTTCGCGGACACCCTCTTGACTGCGTCACGTGTCCACTGGTCGTTGGGTTTAAGGTCAAGCGCATCGCGGTAGTCGGCGAGGGCCTCGCTCGTCCGTCCGAGCTTTTCGTTGACCCAACCCCGCTGGCGATACGCATAGTAATTCTTGGATCGCAACTTGATGGCTTCGCTGTAGTCCGATTGGGCGCGTTCGAATTCGCCCAGCTTGCGGCGTGCTTCCGCTCGTCCGATCCACGCGCCAAACGTCTCCGGCGCTAATTCAAGTGCTCTTGAGTAGTCGGCGACCGCGCGTCGGAGCTCACCGAGAGTGCTGTAGAGGTTCCCGCGATTGAGGTAGGGGCTCGCATAATCCGGGTCGAGTGAGATGGACTTTGTGTAGTCCTTCAGGGCATTCTCGTTGTCATCAACCTTCCGGTATGCGATGGCGCGATCGTAATGGTAAGAGGCACTGCCGGGCTCGAGGTCGATAGCCTTCGTGTACGATTTGATTGCTCCGTCAACATCATCGAGCTTAGCCTGCATCAGTCCCAAGCTATGCCATGCCGATGCGTTGTCTGGACGATTTTGAGCCGCCTTATCAAACGCCGCCGCGGCCAGTTCGTACTCTCCGAGATAGTAAAGAGCATTGCCGCGCCCGACATTGCCGTCCGAAGTGTTGGGACGCGCTTTGACGAATACGTCGAAGTCTCTCAGCGCGTCTCGATACCGCCGGAGTCCCAGAAAGGTGACGCCGCGATCGTAGTACTCAATGGGCGAATCATTCGGCTCCAGCGCGATCGCAGTGTTGTTGTCCCTGAGTGCCTCCTCCAGCCGCCCCAACTTGCGCAATGCGCTTGCCCGTAGGCCGTAAGCCTTGTGCGCCTTCGGATTCGATTGGCCATAGAGTTCAATGGCCTGACTGTAGAGTCGGACGGCCTCGGCCGCTTTTCCGGCCTTGGCTGCCTCAAGGCCCTTCAAGTAGGCGGCATAGGCTTCAGGGTTCGTGCCGTCGTCCCACTGCTCAGGCGAGTCGCCGGGGCGATCGATTCGGTCTGGGAGCCCAAACAAATGAACTTGAGCGTTGCCATGGTGCGGACTCGCCACCACGACAAAGGACAGAATTAGACCGAATGCGCTTGCCAGGCTATTCACTTATCGGCCTCCCCTCGCCAAGGCTGGCTTTGGGCGTCTTTGGATCAGCGCAATTTTGCACAACGTGAGGCCGAGCCCCCGGCCTCCGCAAATCGCTAAAAGTATCGGAAAAATATTAGATCAAGAGCCGTTTATACACGAAAATTCCGATCAATTGGCTCTTCTTCTATAATATTACTTCAGTTTAGGCCGGTATTCGGCGCCTTGCAAACAAAATTTGCATGACACGCTTATGCCCGTTTTGCGGGAATTCCTCTCGCGTGCGTTGCCAAGCGTCGGCAGTTTCCGGCCTCCGCGGTCAGCCGGTCTCGACGTCCCCCGCCTTGGCCGCAGCTTTCTCCTCCAAGCGGCTGGCCGCGACCTTGCTCATGGAGCTCAGTATGTTGGTGAGCGCCTTGGTAAGCTCGATGGCGCCCGCGGGCGACAGCGTCAGCCGCGTGGTGACGTGCACTTGGGGCTGACGCGGACCTTTCGGCTCGCGCTCGATCTGCTCCGGCACGAAGCGCGTGACGCCCATGGTTATGCTGAGCGCACCGCCATCGAACATCGTGCTGATCAGCTTGTTGGCGTAGAGCTCCTTGACAGTGGCGTCGTCGACGACCGTCAAGGCGTCTTGTTGCGGCGCCTCTTCGTTTCGTGACATTTACGCGAACCCCCCGTGGATACAACTTAGATACAAGTAATCAGCCGAAGATTGCGAAGGGAAGTGACGCATGCGCGCGGTGCGCATTTATCTGTGCACAACTCAAACGCCGCGGGGTCTTCGGAGACTCTCGAGATCCTGGGAGACAGAAGGCCGAGATCCTTCAATGGGCCTCGACGACGAAACGAGCGCGCAACGACAGCGCCCCCGCCGCAGCGTC
>Ga0207422_1003192_pt1 | contig 17425 bp, 15 predicted proteins | sample MarCyaLeptolynsp_FD_187757 | JGI IMG/M metagenome (GOLD analysis project Ga0207422, IMG submission 187757) | Marine cyanobacterial communities from Panama - species 1 Leptolyngbya sp. (SPAdes) | ecosystem: Environmental > Aquatic > Marine > Unclassified | place: Panama: Panama City | collected...
CGCCTGTCCCGCCTCGATCGATACCTCTCATTCCCCGATTTCCCGGAAGCCCGCAGGGCTATCCGGGACCCAGGGGCGGCGAAGGTGCGCTTGCCCCCTCACCGGCACGCTGGTAAGCACCCGACTCCACGGAATCCTTGACTGCGAGGGCCCTTATGGCTGGCTCCGACCGCGTCTACCTGTTCGACACCACGCTGCGCGACGGCCAGCAGACCCGCGGCGTCGACTTCACCGTCGCCGACAAGGCGGCGATCGCCCGCGCGCTCGACCAGCTTGGCATCGACTACGTGGAGGGCGGCTGGCCGGGCGCCAACCCGACCGACGACCGGTTCTTCGCCGAGCCGCCGGTCCTGGACTCCGCGCGCATCGTCGCCTTCGGGATGACCCGCCGCCCCGGCCGCAGCGTCGAGAACGATCCCGGCCTCGCCGGCATCTTCGAGGCCAGGGTCCCCGCCGTCTGCCTGGTCGGCAAGACCTGGGACTTCCATGTCGACGTGGCGCTTGAGATCGAGCGCGAGGAGAACGTCGCGATGATCCGCGACAGCGTCGCCCGCTCGGTCACCGTCGGGCGCGAGGCGATGTTCGACTGCGAGCACTTCTTCGACGGCTTCAAGGCCAACCCGGCCTATGCGCTCGACTGCGCCGAGGCGGCCCACGCGGCCGGCGCGCGCTGGGTCGTGCTGTGCGACACCAATGGCGGCACCCTGCCCCACGAGATCGAGGAGATCGTCGCCAAGGTCGCCGAGCGCGTGCCGGGCAGCCATCTCGGCATCCACTGCCACAACGATACCGGCAACGCGGTCGCCAACTCGCTGGCCGCCGTGCGCGCTGGCGCCCGCCAGGTCCAGGGCACGATCAACGGCCTCGGCGAGCGCTGCGGCAACGCCGACCTGATGGCGATCATCCCCAACCTGGTGCTCAAGATGGGCTACGAGACCGGGGTGGGACCCGACAGGATGCGGCACCTGACCTCGGTCTCGCGGATGCTGGACGAGCGGCTCAACCGGGCCGGCGACCCGCACCGCGCCTATGTCGGCGACGCCGCCTTCGCCCATAAGGGCGGTCTGCACGTCTCGGCGGTGCAGAAGGACCCCAAGACCTACGAGCACGTGGAGCCGTCCAGCATCGGCAACCAGCGCCACATCCTGGTGTCCGACCAGGCCGGCCGCTCCAACATCCTGGCCCGCTTCGCCGAGATCGGCGTCGAGATCGACCCCAAGCACCCCAAGGTGCAGCGCCTGGTCGAGGAGGTGAAGGAGAAGGAGTTTCTCGGCTACTCCTACGACAGCGCCGAGGCGAGCTTCGAGCTGCTGGCGCGGCGGCTGATCCAAAGCGTGCCGGAGTACTTCACCATCGAACGGTGGCGGGTGATGGACGAGCGGCGCTTCAACGCCCGCGGCCAGTTGGTGATCGAGTCCGAGGCGACCGCCACGCTCACCGTCGGCGGCACCGCCCATCACGAGGTCGCGGTCGGCAACGGCCCGGTCAACGCCCTGGACACCGCGATCCGCAAGGCGCTCACGCCCAAGCTCCCGAGCATCGAGGACATGCGGCTGATCGACTACAAGGTCCGCATCCTGCCGCCGGCCCAGGACAGCGACGGTACCGACGCCACGACCCGGGTCATGATCGAGAGCGCCGACGACAGCGGCGCTACCTGGCGCACCGTCGGGGTCAGCCCGAACATCATCGACGCCTCGATCGCCGCCCTGTCCGACGCCATCACCTGGAAGCTGCTGCGCGAGGGCGTTCCGGTTCCGGCCACGGAAGCCTGAGCCGATGGCCGGCACCGACCACGCCCGCTCCGTCGCCGGCGCCGGGCCGGCGATCGTGCTGGTCGAGCCGCAGCTCGGCGAGAACATCGGCGCCTGCGCCCGGGCCATGCTGAACTGCGGGCTGACCGACATGCGCCTGGTCAATCCGCGCGACGGCTGGCCCAACCCGGCCGCCGACGCGATGGCCGCCGGCGCGATCGAGGTGCTGGAGACCGCCCGGGTCTATCCGACCACGGCCGAGGCCTGCGCCGACCTGACCTATGTGCTGGCCACGACGGCGCGGCCGCGCGGCGTCACCAAGGAGGCGCTGGTCCCGCGGGCCGCCGTCGCCCAGCTCCGCGCCCGCGTCGACGCCGACCAGGCGACCGGCGTGCTGTTCGGGCCGGAGCGGGCGGGGCTGGTGAACGAGGACATCACCCTCGCCGACGCGGTGATCACCGTGCCGCTCAATCCCGGCTTCTCGTCCCTGAACCTCGCCCAGGCGGTGCTTCTGGTCGGCTACGAGTGGTATCAGAGCGGCGACGATACCCCGGCGGTGCACCTGATGAGCGAGAGCCCGCCGGCACCCGTCGAAACCCGGGAGTTCTTTTTCACCCGCCTGGAGGCGGAGCTCGAGGAGGCCGGCTTCTTCTATCCCGAGCATCTCGGTCCGACGATGAAGCGCAATCTGCGCACGCTCTTCACCCGGGCCGGCCTCACCGACCAGGAGGTCCAGAGCCTCCACGGGGTCATCAAGGCGCTGACCGGCAAGCGTCGCCGCAGGCCCTAGGCCGGCAGCGCCGAGACTGCCGTCACTCGACCATTGACGGCGCACTGTGTGCGCTCCAAACTTGTCACGAAACAGTCATATTTCGTGGAGGTTCGGTTGCAGCAGCGTCTTCGCACCCTCGTCATTCTAGTATTCCTCGCGGCACTCGTGGCGGTCGCCTTCGCATCCGGCACCCGCGCCGCCATCGTCGAGCAAGACGGCGCGACGGTGCGATTGAGCGGCAAGATCCGGGCCACGACCAGCCTGCTGTTCACCAATGCCTTGGCCCGCGCCCTGCTGCAAAGCGATCCGCGCGAGCCCATTGTGGTCAAGCTGAACAGCGCCGGCGGCGACACCCACGCCGCCCACGACATCGCCGACATGATCCATGCGGCTCGCCGGCATGGCGCCTCGGTCACCACGCGGGTCGAGGCGGGGTCTTACTGTCTGTCCGCCTGTCCGCTGATTTTCTCGGCAGGCGACGACCGGCTTGCCGGCGCCACCGCGATGTTCCTGTTTCACGGCGTGACCTATCGCGGCCCGCGGTCGACGCAGGAGGTCGCCGCCACCCTCGCGGCCGAGAAGCAGCGCTATCTGAACCGCATGCGCGCGGCCGACCGGCGCCTGGGGCGGTTTCTCACCGACAACCGCATCGTGGAGGACGGCATCGACACCGCGTTTGCCGGCGCCGATCTGCGGTCGGGCTTTCCGGAGTTCGTCACCGCGCTGATCGCACCATCCGCGGCGGCTCAGTCGTCGATGAAGTAGATCGCGCAGAGGATCATCGCGACCTCGGGACCACCGTCGGTCAGCGGCAGCAACACGCGCTCGGCCCGCAGATGCTTCTGCACGCCCGACCGGTCGTGGAACTCGCCGCCCCGACGGCTCGGCCGCGCCAGACGCGCGGCTTCCAGATAGGAGTCGCGGATCTGGCGGCGTCCCTCTGTCAGTCCGAGATCGGCCACGGTCATGCCGGTATCGTCGCGCCCGACCCGATCGACGACCCAGGTGCCGATCAGCCGGAACCGCACATCGCGCCGGTCGGCGCCGATCTCGACAAGCAGGAGATGCGGCAGCCAGGGCACCATCTCAAGCGGATCGATATCCGCGCGGTCCGGTATCGGCCGGTCGCCAACCTTGGATTGCCAGTAGTCGTACAAGTCCCGGTTCGCGGCGCATTCCAGGTCGCCACGGCCGCGAACCGGCTCGACCCGCCAGCTCTCTCGCGGCCGCGTCACAGCCGCCGGTTTCCTAAGGATCGACCACACCATCCGGTGTTCCGCAACGCCACAAGTTTTACACGAGATACATCAAGTAGGCGCTGCGCGCGGAATCGCAACGGAATTAGTGGCAGTATATTTGACATTTCCGCGCCGATCCGTATAACCGCGTCATTCCCGAGAAAGCGGAGCGCGCGAAACGGCGCGTTCCCGGCCCGGTCACCGAAGAGTTGGTGTATCGGACAGACCCTATCGGGACAACCCGCCCGGCGGCCGGTGCAGGCCGAACCAGGGCTCAAGACGAAGGAGTGACGCGATGGCCAAGCGCATCGCCGCCAAGCACAAGATCGACCGCCGCCTCGGCGTGAACCTCTGGGGCCGGCCGAAATCCCCGATCAACAACCGCGAATATGGCCCCGGCCAGCACGGGCAGCGCCGCCGCAAGCCGACCGATTTCGGCGTGCAGCTCATGGCGAAGCAGAAGCTGAAGGGCTACTACGGCAATATCGGCGAGAAGCAGTTCCGCAAGTACTACGCCGAGGCGGTCCGCCGGAAGGGCGACACCGGCGAGAACCTGATCGGCATCCTGGAGACCCGCCTCGACGCCGTGGTCTACCGCATGAAGTTCGTTCCGACAGTGTTCGCCGCCCGCCAGATCGTCAACCACGGCCATGTCAAGGTGAATGGCAAGCGCGTCAACATCCCCTCCTACCTGGTCCGCGAGGGCGATGTCGTCGAGATCAAGGAGAAGTCGCGGGAGCTGCCGGTCGTTCTCGAGGGCGCGCAGTCGAACGAGCGCGACGTGCCGGACTACCTGGACGTCGATCACGCCAAGATGACGGGCACCTTCACCCGCGTTCCGAAGCTCGAGGACGTGCCCTATCCGGTGCAGATGGAACCGAACCTGGTGGTCGAGTTCTACTCCCGCTGATCGGCACCGATCCACGCATCCTACGCTTCGGCCGGCCCTTGTGGCCGGCCGTTTGCATGTGGGCACACCGAGGCCGCTGTCGAGGCGGACCCCGCGTTAACCAATTGTTCACATGGTTGGCGCGAGATACGGTTGTGGGATAGGTGGTGGAGATTTGATGGCGACGGCGACGGCGGCAACGCCGGCCCCAGTCCTGGTCATCCAGGCGATCCGCGAGCATCAGCTGGGTCATCTCGACGCGGCCGAGGCGCTCTATCTGCGCGCGCTCGAGGCCGACGCGTCGGAGCCGGACGCCCTGACGCTGCTCGGCACCCTGCATCTTCAGCGCGGCGATCTCGCGGCGGCCGTGCCGTTCGCCGCCAAGGCGGTCCTGGTCGATCCCCGCGCGGCCACCGCCTTCAACAATCTCGGGCTGATCCTCAAGCAGGCCGGCCAGACCGGTGCGGCGGCCAGCTGTTACCAGAAGGCCATTCTCATCGATGACGGCTTCGCCGACGCCCATTCCAATCTCGGCGTCGTCCTCAAGGCCGAGGGCCACATCCTCCGGGCGATCGAGTGTTACAAGCGCGCGCTCGACCACGACCCGACGCTGGGCGAGGCGTACAACAATCTCGGCAACGCCTATCAGGAGATCGGCGAACTCTCCGAGGCGGTCGAGGCCTACCTTCAGGCGTCCGAGCGGATGCCCGACAGCGACACCATCCATTACAACGTCGGCATGCTCCTGGACCGCCAGGGTCAGCCAGACGAGGCCCTGGTCCATCTGAGGCGCGCGCTGGAAATCAATCCCAAGCGCGAGGACGCCAGCCATCTTGTCGCCGCCCTGGAGGGCCGGACGACCCGGACCGCGCCGGCGGATTACGTGCGCAAGCTGTTCGACGACTACGCCCCGCGCTTCGAGGCACATCTGGTCGGCGACCTGAAATACCGCACCCATATCGAGTTGGTCGGGTTGCTGGAGCAGCACCGGGGCGAGCGCCGGTTCGCGCGGGCGGCGGATCTGGGCTGCGGCACCGGGCTGGTCGGCGGGTCGGTGCGCGCCCTGGTGGACACCCTGATCGGCGTCGATCTGTCGGAGAAGATGCTGCGCCGCGCGGAGATCAAGGGCACCTACGACACGCTCTACGCCAGCGATATAGACACCTATCTCGGCGACGAGGTGGAGCCGCTGGACTTGGTGCTGGCGAGCGACGTGTTCGTCTATATCGGCGCGCTGGACACCACCATGCGACTGATCGCCGAGCGCATGCGGACGCGCGGGCTGCTTGCCTTCTCGGTCGAGGCCGAGGTGCCGGCGGCTTCCTGGGTGCTGCGATCGTCGGGCCGCTACGGCCATGGCGACGCCTACATCTCGACGCTGCTGGAGGAGAACGGCTTCCGAACCGTCGACAAGCTGCACACGACCCTGCGGCAGGATCGCGGGAAGCCGATCGCGGGCATCATCTACCTGGCCGAGAAGATCGCCCCCTGAACCGGCACCCAGCGGCGGCCATGGCCGGCCGACGAACGACGGAACGTGGACGGTGCGGCGTTGGCGTCTAGATCGTATACCGTACCTATCCCCGACGGAGCGTCTCTGCCGGGCCGGCCAACGGAGCGGCTGAATGAGCGTCGTGCGTCAAATCCTCGTCATCGGGCTGCTCGCGCTCCTGGCAGCCGGGGGCTGGACCTTCGCCGGTCCGATGCTCTCGGGCGGAGACGGGTCCGGCGGCAAGCCTAAACGGGCCGGCAAGGCGGCGTCGGCCGTCGTGGCGGAGGTCGGAGAGGCGGCGGAACGGGTCCGTGTCGAGGCCGTGGGTACCGCCCGGGCGCTCCGGTCCGCGACCCTGTTCGCCCCCACCGCGGGCGAGATCGAGGCCATCAACTTCACCGCCGACGCGGTCGTGCAACAGGGCGAGATCCTACTCGAAATGGACCGCGAGGCCGAGGAACTGGCGGTCGACCTCGCCCGGGTCCGCCTGGCCGACGCCGATCGCATCGTCAAACGCCTGCAGCGGCTCAGCACCACGGGGGCGGTCGCCCAGGCGACACTGGACGACGCGCTCACCACCCTGGAAGCCGCCCGGATCGAGCTGAAACGCGCCGAGGTGGCGCTGTCTGACCGCTTCGTCATCGCGCCGTTTTCCGGGCGCATCGGCCTCAGCGACCTGGATATCGGTGACCGGATCTCCCCCGATACCCGCATCGCCACCCTGGACGACCGCTCCACCCTGCTGGTCCGCTTCCCGGTACCCGAGGCCCTGCTCGGGCGGGTGCGGGTCGGCGAGACGGCGTCGGTGGTGCCGTGGTCGAGTTCCGACATCTCCGCCGAGGGCACGGTCTTCGACGTTGACAGCCGGGTGGACGAGGATAACCGCTCGTTCACCGCCCGGGCGCGCATTCCGAACGATGGAGATCGGCTGCGGCCGGGCATGAGCTTCCGTGTCACCCTGGACATCCGCGGCGCCACCCACCCGCGGGTTCCGGAGGTCGCGATCCAATGGGGGGGCGACGGCTCCTTCGTCTGGGCGGTGACGGACGGCGCGGCGCGGCGCGCGCCGGTGACCATCGTGCAGCGCCAGGAGGCGTGGGTCCTTGTCGATGGCGACATCGCCCCAGGCGACATCGTCGTCGTCGAAGGCCTGCACCGCATGCGCGTCGGCGCCCCGGTCGAGATCCTGACACCCGACCAGTCGGTGCCGGCGAGCATTCCGGCCCGCCTGCAGGGCGCCGGCTCGTGACGGGGTCGGAATTCGGGCCGACGCCTCGTTCGGGCGGCATCAGCGACCTACCCTCGCTCAGCGTTCGCCGCCCGCTGCTGGCATTGGTGCTCAACCTGCTGATCGCCCTGGCCGGCATCGCCGCCATCCTGGCGGTGGAAGTGCGCGAGCTACCGAATGTCGACCGGCCGATCGTCACCGTGCGCGGCATCCTGCAAGGCGCTTCGCCGGAGACCATGGACCGGGAGGTCACCAGTCTCGTCGAGGGGGCGGTCGCCCGGGTCAACGGCGTGCGCGAGATCCGCTCCTCAAGCGAGGAGAACAACTTCCGCATGCGAGTCGAGTTCGATCCCGGCGCCGATCTCGACCTTGCCGCCGCCGACGTGCGCGAGGCGGTCAGCCGGGTGGAACGGGAACTGCCGGACGCCGTCGAGCAGCTGACCGTGATCAAGGCCGACGCCGACGCCTCTCCGGTCATGCGGCTGGCGGTCCAGGGCGACGGGATTCGCGAGGACGATCTCTCCCGCATCGTCGAGAACGACATCATTCCCGAACTGATCTCGGTCACCGGCGTCGCCGACGTGAGCCAGTTCGGCGACCGTGAGCGACAGTTGCGCGTCGTGCTCGATCCGTTGCGGCTGAGCTCCTACCAGCTTTCGGTCTCCGACGTGATCGACGAGCTGGAGAACGCGCCGTTCGACATCCCCGCCGGCAGCTTCGGCTCAGAGGAGCAGGAGCTGATCGTGCGCGCCGACGCGACGGTCGAGAACGCCGCCGAGGTCGAGGCGATCGTGATCCGCGAGCCGATCCGCATCGGCGACGTCGCCCAGGTCTTCTTCGGCCCCGAGGACGCGGAGAGCTTCGTGCGGGTCAACGGCGCGCAGGTCATTGGCCTCGGCGTGGTGCGCCAGGCCCAGTCCAACACCATCGACATCTCCAAGCGCGTCCGCGAGACCGTCGCCGAACTGAACACCCGTTTCGACCGCGTCCAGGTGCTGGTCACCTCGGACGACGCCCTGTTCATCGAGGGCTCGGTCGAGGAGGTGATCTACACGCTGTTCCTGGCGGTGTTGATCGTTATCGCCACACTCTGGCTGTTCCTCGGCTCGCCCAGCGCCACGCTGATCCCCTGCGTGTCGATCCCGATCGCCCTGATCGGCTCGGTGGCGGCGATCTGGCTGCTCGGTTTCTCGATCAACATCCTCACCCTGCTGGCCCTGGTGCTGGCGACCGGCCTGATCGTCGACGACAGCATCGTCGTGCTCGAGAACATCCAGCGCCGACGGGCGCAATCGCTCGGCGCCCGGGCGGCCGCGGTGCTGGGCTCGCGGCAGGTGTTCTTCGCGGTGATCGCGACCACGGCGACCCTGGTCTCGGTCTTCGTGCCGATCTCCTTCCTGCCGAGCACGGCCGGGCGGCTGTTCCGCGAATTCGGGTTCGTGCTGGCGATCGCGGTGGTGATCTCCTCCTTCGTCGCCCTGACGCTCGTGCCCGCCCTCGCGTCACGACTCGGCGAGCCGGCCACCGGCGGGCTCGGCGTGCGCAAGGCGCTCGGCGCGCTCGGCCACCGGCTCGCGGCGGTCTACGCCATGACGCTGCGCGGCGCGCTGGCGGCGCCGCTGGTGGTACTGGCGGTCGCAGCCGCCGTCGCCGGCGGTTCGTGGTTCGCCTTCGAGCGCCTGGACCGGGAACTGCTGCCGGCGGAGGATCGCGGCATCATCATGGCCTTCGGCACCGGGCCGGACGGCGTCGGCCTCACCTACAGCGACCGCCAGGCCGACAAGATGGAGGCGGTTCTGCTGCCCTACATTGACAGCGGCGAGATCGAGTCGCTGTTCACGATCGTCGGCCGCTGGGACCTGAACCGGGTCTTCGTGTCGGCCCCGCTGGCTCACTGGCACGAGCGGGAGCGCTCGCAGCAGGAGATCATGAGCGAGATCCGGCCGCGGATGGCCGAGATACCCGGCATGCGGATTCGGGTCTACGGCTCGAACAGCCTGAACCTGCGTGGCAATGCCGGTGGGCTCGAGGTGGCGTTGATCGGCAACGACTACCTGCGGCTCTTCGAGGTGTCCAAGGACATGGCCCGCGCCATCGAGGACCGCCTGCCCTATCTCTCCGATATCCGGATCTCCTATCAGCCGACCCAGCCGCAGCTCTCGGTGCAGATCGACCGCCGACGCGCCTCCGATCTCGGCATTCCGCTCGACGATCTCGCCGAGACCCTGCGGGTGATGATCGACGGCATGGACATCGCCGACCTCAATGTCCGCGACGAGGCGATCCCGATCATCCTGGAGGCGCGCGGTGGCGCGATCGACGACCCGAGCGACCTGGTGAACCTCTATGTGCGCACCGACAGTGATCAGCTGGTGCCGTTGTCCAGCCTGGTGTCGCTCAGGGAGGAGGGCGTCGCCGCCGAGCTCGACCGCCATGTGCAGCGGCGGGCGGTGGAGATCGATGCCGATGTCAGACCGAGCGTGACCCTCAAGCAGGCTGCCGTCGACATCCGCGCGCTGGCCGACGAGATCCTGCCGGAGGATGTCGACCTGATCCTGCTCGGCGAGGCCGAGGCCCTCGAGGAGGCGGAGCGGGAGGTGATGATCACCTACGCCATCGCCATCGTCGTCGTCTTTTTGGTGCTGGTCGCCCAGTTCGAGAGCCTGACCAGCGCCGCCATCGTGCTGGTGACGGTGCCATTCGGCGTCGCGGCGGCGATCTACGCCCTGCTCCTCACCGGGACGTCGGTCAACGTCTACAGCCAGATCGGTCTGGTCATGATGATCGGCCTGATGGCGAAGAACGGCATTCTGGTGGTCGAGTTTGCCGACCAGTTGCGCGACCGAGGGTTCTCCGTGCGCGAGGCGGTGGAGCGGTCGGCGACCGTGCGGCTGCGCCCGATCGTCATGACCATGGTCTCCACCATCCTCGGCGGCCTGCCGCTGATCCTGAGCCACGGCCCGGGCGCGGAGGCGCGCATGGCGATCGGCTGGGTGGTGTTCGGCGGACTCGGCCTGGCCGCGATCTTCACCCTGTACCTGACGCCGGTCGTCTATCTGGGCCTGGCCCGCCTCTCGCCGGCGCGCGCCAGCGGAGCCGGCAAGCTCGCCACCGAGATGGCCCACGCCGAGTCCGTGCCCGACGTGGCCGAGGGCGGCGGTACGGCGGGATCGGGCGGTGGCGCGGCGGCACCTACCCCAGCACCGCCGAAGACTCCGTGATTGCGGCGCCGGCCTGACGCATCGCCGCCATCGCCGCGTCGAGCGAGCCGTCCAGGTCGATCGCCCGGCAGGCGTCCGTCAGGATCACCGCTTCGAAGCCGGCCTTGCGGGCGTCCAGCACCGACCAGGCGACGCAGAAATCCGTGGCCAGGCCGGCGAAGAACAACCGCGTGAACCCGCGCTCGCGGAGATAACCCGCCAGGCCGGTGGGGGTCGCATGGTCGTTCTCCATGAACGCCGAATAGCTGTCGATCTCCCGGCGGTAGCCCTTGCGCACGACAAGCTCGGCCCGGTTGACGTCGAAATCGACGTGAAACGCGGCACCCGCCGTTCCCTGCACGCAATGGTCCGGCCACAGTGTCTGCGGACCATACGGCATCTCCACCGTCCGGAACGGCGCCTGCCCGGCATGGCGCGAGGCGAACGAACTGTGGTCCGCCGGATGCCAGTCCTGGGTCGCGACCATGTGCGCGAACCGCGCCGCCAGCCGGTTCGCCACCGGCACGATCTGATCGCCGTCGGACACCGGCAGCGCCCCGCCCGGCATGAAATCGTACTGCAGATCGACCAGGACGAGGCAGTCGGTCGGACCGGGCTGATAGTCGGGCATCGCGGGTCTCCGTGCTTGCCCGATCAGTTGGCGCAGGGCCCGGTGCCGGGTCAAGCCTTGGAATCGGTGGACGGCGCGAGCAGCCAGCCGAAGAACGCCACCGCCACGAGCGCCCCGACCACCTGCGCGATGATGAACGCCGGCATGTCGGCGGGCGCGATGCCGCTGAAGGTGTCGGTCATCGACCGGGCGATCGTGACCGCCGGATTAGCGAAGGAGGTCGAGGCCGTCCACCAGTATCCCGCGGTGATGACCAGTCCGACGGCATAGGGCACGGCCTCCGGCCGCCAGCGCAGCGTCCCGAGAATCGCCGCCAGCAGCGAGAAGGTCGCCACCGCCTCGGACAACCATTGGGCCGGCCCGGACCGGGCGTTGGTGGAGACCTGCACGATGTCCAGTTCGAACATGGCATGGGCGATCCAGCCGCCGGCGATCGCGCCGAGGATCTGAACGGCGATGTACAGCACGCTGTCTCGGCTGGAGATCTCGCCCCGCGCGCGGAAGGCGACTGTGACCGCCGGGTTGAAATGCGCGCCGGAGACCGGGCCGAACACCAGGATCAGAACCACGAGGATCGCCCCGGTCGCCACCGTGTTGCCGAGCAGCGCCACCGCCGTGTTCCCGCCAGCCAGCGCCTCGGCCATGATGCCGGACCCGACCACGGTCCCCAGAAGCACGGCCGTCCCCACCGCCTCGGCGACGAGGCGGCGCGTCAGATCGAAAGACGCGGCCATCAGGTCGCGGCCTGGGCCGGTTCCGTCGCCTTCCGGCCGATCGAGTCCAGGCGCTCCTGCAGTGCCAGTTTGTCGATCGAACTCAAGGGCAGATTGACGAAGATCGAGATCCGATTGGTCAGCATGCGATAGGTCTCCGAGAAAGCCAGCCGCCGCTCGGCCTCGGTCCCGGTCGCAACCGCCGGGTCCGGCACGCCCCAATGCGCCGACATCGGCTGCCCGGGCCAGACCGGGCAGGTCTCGGCGGCCGCATCATCGCAGACCGTGAAGACGAAATGCATTTCCGGCGCCCCGTCGACCGCGAATTCGTCCCAACTCTTCGAACGCAGGCCGTCCACCGGATGGTTCTGCCGCTGGAGCAGGTCACGCGCGAAGGGATGGACCTCCCCCTTGGGATGGCTGCCGGCGCTGTATCCCTTGAAGCGCCCCATCCCTTCCCGGTTCAGGATGCACTCCGCCATGATGCTGCGCGCCGAGTTGCCGGTGCACAGGAACAGGACGTTGTAGATCTTCCCGTCGGTCATCTCCCACCTCCCTCCAGCAAGGCTCAGTTCGCGACCTCGGCCTCATCCGGCTGGTCCTGAATGATGCCGCACAACTCCGGATGCCCGCCGCAGCACTCCTCGGTGAGGAAGGACAGCAGCCGGCGCATGCCGTCGATCTCGACGGCGTAGAACACGTTTCGCTTCGACCGCCAGGATCGCAGCAGGCCCGCCCGCTCCATCTGCGAGACATGAAACGACACATTCGACGGCGCCAGACCGGCCTGGTGGGCGATCTCGCCCGCCGCCAGTCCCGACGGCCCGGCCCGCATCAGCGACCGGAAGATCGTCAGCCGGTTCTCATGTGCCAGCGCCGCCAAGGCCCCGATCGCCTGTTCCTCTAACATTTCAACCCTTCAACTACCATTGAATCATTACACGTGTATGTCGTCCCGCTCCAGGGCCAACCGATCAGCGGCTGTCGTCCTCCTCCTCCGGGTCCGTCGACTCGAGAACCAGGAGCGTGAGGTCATCGCTCTGGCGGATCACATCGTGCAGATCGTCCCAGGGCGTCTCGATCTTGCACCGGTACTCGCCGTCGATCCGCTCCTGGACGGAGATCTCGAACCAGGTATTCGTGCCTTCGAGGCGCAGGCGGTAATGCGCACCCGCGACGAGCTCGGCGCGGCTTGCGATGCGCGCGCCGGCAATCGACAGGTTAATCACGCCCGCCGCCTCGTCGAGAAGTTGTCCGCTCATGGTCTCGACGGCGGCCCGTGTATTGGTCGCCCGGCGCAGGAAGCTTCGACGTTCGTCGGTCATGCGAAGTCCATCTCGCTGTGGAAACGGGACAATGCGGCCATCATTCTGCCCTTGAGCCTCAATGCGCGCCATCGTGATCTTCCCTAAGCCGTGCCGCCAACCCCATGGCGTCGGCACGGGTATCGTCGATCGCACCGATCAGGGCAAGTGTCTCGGCGCTGTCCTGACCCTGGCCGCCTTGCAGCGTGACCTCGGAGCGTGCCGCGACTTCGGCGAGGCGGGTCGCACCGAAATTCAGGCTCATGCCCTTGAGCGTATGCGCGGCCCGCGCCGCCGCCCGCAGATCGCCGGAATCCAGCGCGGCCGAGAACGCGGTGCCCGTCTCCTCGATGCCGCTGGCGAACTTGTCGATCATCGACGCGACCACCGTCGGATCGAGCGCCTCGGTGAGCACGTCGATCCGGGCGCGGTCGATCGCGTCCGGCGCCCCGCTCTCCGCCGGCAGGGGCGGGTTCGCCGGCGGTGCCACACCGCCGCGCGCGCCGACCAGGGACAGCAGGCGCTCCTGCAACACATCGAAATCGATCGGCTTGGCGAGGTAGTCGTCAAAGCCGAGTTCGATGTAATGCTCGCGCTGACCGGGCCCGGCATGGGCTGTCAGGGCAACGATCGGCGGCGCCGCCGCGCCGCGGACCTCTCGGATTCGACGCGCCGCCTGCTCGCCATCCATCTCGGGCATCTCGATGTCCATCAGGATCGCGTCGAACCGTTGCTGACTTGTCGCGTTGACCGCCTCGATCCCGTCGGCCGCCAGGGAGACCGAATGGCCAAGCGAGGTCAGCGCGGTCTGCATCAGAACCCGGTTGATGGTGTTGTCCTCGGCGACGAGTAGATTGTACGACGGGCCAGACACAGGCTGATTCTCCTCCATGACGCCCTCCGCCGGCGTCGTCTCGGCCTCGACCAGCGCGGCCATGAGGTCGAGCGGCTGAACCGGCTTGCGCAGAACCTTGTCCAGCATGTGCAACGCGTCGCGGCCCTGTTCCAGGCTGACGTCGGCCGATGATGCCAGGACCAGGCGAATGTCGGCCAGCGCCGGGTCGCCGCGCAGGCGACGCGCCAGCTCGACCCCGCTCATGCCCGGCATCTGGTGATCGAGCAGGACCACGTCAAACGGATGACCCGCATCGACCGCCCGCCGCAGGATTTCCTGTGCGGCCGCGGGGTCGTTGGTGCTGGCAATCTCCACGCCCCAAAGGCCGACCTGACGCCGGAAGATCTCGACGTTCAGCGGCATGTCGTCGACGATGAGGCACTTCAGGCCGCGCAACCGCTCGATATTCAGTGGCTTGGAACCCTCCGCCCGCGCTTCCGGCAGGGGAAGCTCGACCCGGAAGACGCTGCCTTCGTCAACCCGCGACTCGGCCGTCAACTCTCCGCCCATGAGCCTGGCGAGGCGTTGGCTGATGGCCAGCCCGAGCCCGGTGCCGCCATAGCGCCTGGAGATGCTCTGGTCGGCCTGCGCGAACTCCTCGAACAGCCCGTCCAGGCGGTCCTCGGGAATGCCGATGCCGGTGTCCGACACGTCGAAACGCACGCGGTCGCCATCGCCGGGCGACACGGTGATCACGATCCCACCTTCGGAGGTGAACTTGACCGCATTGCCGACCAGGTTCATGAGCACCTGGCGAAGCCGGCTGTCGTCGCCGAGGCGCTCCAGCGCCATGCCGGTGTCGATGAAGGTCGCGATCTCGATGCCCTTCGCGGTCGCCTGTGGCGCGAACAGCTCGGCGACGCTGGCCAGCACGTCGGTCAGCTCGAACGGCGCCGCCTCGAGTTCCAGCCGGTCGAACTCGATCTTCGAGAAATCCAGGATGTCGTTCAGGATGACCAACAGGTTGTCCGCCGACTGCTTGGCCAGCCCGACCATCGGCCGTTGTTCCTCGTTCAGGTCCGAGCGCAACAACAGGCCCAGCATGCCGATCAGGCCGTTCATCGGCGTGCGGATCTCGTGGCTCATCATCGCCAGGAACCGCGACTTCGCCTCGTTCGCCCGTTCCGCCTCCTCCTTGGCGCGCGCGACCTCGGTCACGTCGGACATCGCCAGCATCACCCGCTCCTCGGCGCGCGACACACCGACCTGGTACGTCCGCCCAGATCCGTCCTGCCCGCCAGGAGCGCTGTCATCGATCTGCAGTCGCTCGCTCGTGCCGGTCGCGAACACCCGGGCGCAGACATCGAACAGCAGGTCGCGCATGCGCGGCGACGCGTCGGCGAACCGCTGTCCGTCCAGCGAGCCCTCGACCTCGAAGATCTCGGCCGCCCGTCGGTTGGCGACGGCGATCACGAACTCGACGACCGTCCCTTGCGCGTCCTGGGACGGACGCAGCAACAGCAACCCCTCGGTGCTGCTCTCCATCAGCGCGTCGAAGGCGTCGGACTTGTTGTCGGCCGGCGTGTTGTAGCAGACCAGGACCGGCGCGCCATCGCGCCCCTCGACCGGCATGATCAGCCGTTCCCACAGCAGGACGCCGCGGGCGTGGCTCGCCCGGTGAAGGGTGTAGAGCGGACGCCCATCGGCCAGCGTCTGGGCGTATTTCTCGGCGAAGAATCGTCCGACATCGCTGTCGAAATCGGCCGTGGTGCGGCCCGTCATGTCAAAGCCGGAGGCACGCGCGATCCCGACGCCGTAGTGGTGGTATCGATATCCCTGCCCCTCCGGCACCAGCACCATGAGATTGGCGCTGAGCAGCGGCCGCGACTCCGGATCGAACGCCGAGAACGGTGGCAGCCGGCCCGCTTCGGACAGGTCGACCCATTCCCGGAACAGGCCCCGGATCGTCCGGTTGTCCACGAGCCGGTCTATCGCATCTCGGATCTCGGTGTGAAAAACCACCTGACGGCGCTCCTGCTGACCTGCGGCTCAGGGTACGGCGGGGCGGCGCCGGGCGGAAGAGCGGCGTTCCCGATCCCATAGTCGCAGATGGTTCCTCAGCGGACGTCGCATAACGCCTTGGCGACCGACCACGCGCCGCGCAGTTCGTCGCCGACCCTCACCATCGATTCCGGCGTGAATCGGGCTTCGGCCCAACGCCCGGCGTCGCCGACGCCCGCCGCCTCCACCATCGTCCGCAGCGAGTCGGGATGCGCGGTGAACGACCGGCCACGGCGCACGGATCCGGCCACGTGCACGCCGACCACGCGCCCCTCGGCATCGAAGACGGGACCGCCGCTCAGACCGGAGAGCGGCCGCGGATCGTCCGGAAAGCGCTCGATCTCCGCCCAGGCGATGACAACCTCGCGCGTGCTGTACCGGCCGCCGACATTCATGGTCCGCAACCCCATCATCCGGGACCGCAGGGCGCCCGGCTGACCGCGCGGGTACCCGATGTGATAGGCGATATCACCGCGCGCGGGCAGAGTATCGGCCAGCCGCACCGGCGGTCCCGAGCGCCCGGTCGACATGGTCGCCACGTCGGCATTCGGGTGGACTGCGATCCTGCTCGCCCGATCCCCACGCCCCGGCGGCGTGAGGACGCCGACAACGTCGCAACCGTCCACCACGTGCCGGGCGGTGACCCAGACGCCATCGCCGACGGCAAATGCGGTACCCGAACTGTCCCGCTTGGCATCCACGGTGATCGAGATCTGCGGCAGGGCTGCTAGGTCCTGGCGGGGCGCCGTCACGGGCGGCCGCCGCACCGCGGTGTCCGGCGCCTGCCGGATGCTCGGCTCCTCGCCGTCCAGCACCGCCGACAGGCCGGCGACAAGGAAGACCAGGATGACCGACAGCAGTCCGAGCGTGTCGTTGCCCCAGCGCATGGCTCAGCCGGAGATCGCCGCCGCGTTGATCACCGCGACCGACAGCTTGACCGCGGCGACAAGGATCGCGGGCCCGATTTCGTTCGCCTCGATCCGGTGCCAGAGCCCACCCAGCATGGCTTCCAGCAGCCGCACGACGCCCAATTGAAGCGCCAGCGCCACAATGCCCCAGACCACGATGTCCAGAACGTTGATGCTGACCGCCATGGAGGCTGCCAGCGGCACCGCGAGGCCGAGCAGGGCCCCGGAATACGAGACGGCGGCGGCGACGTTGCCGGCCTTGATCAGCGTCCATTCCCGCACCGGCGTGATCTTCTCGTAGAGCCAGGCGCCGGCCGCCAGCATCGCCAGCGTGACAACCAGGTGAAGGACCAGGAAGGGCAGCCCGGACAGGAGGGAGTCGATCACCGCTTGCATGAAC